>OAZY01000277.1_pt1 | contig 47023 bp, 61 predicted proteins | sample 1494931 | NCBI WGS metagenome assembly OAZY01 (sample SAMEA2579921, study PRJEB22360) | human gut metagenome | biome: human gut; feature: human-associated habitat; material: faeces | place: Denmark | collected 2008/2010 | reverse complement strand
CTATTCGTGAAGGCGGCCACACCGTTGGCGCCGGCGTCGTTGCTCAGATCCTCGAATAATGACTGTTTAGCCCTCTGATAAGGGATAAAAAGTTCATTTTGACTTGATCGCTCGAGGGAGCGGAGTTATACTCCGCTCCCTCTTGTTCTTTTACCGTTCTTTTTTCTAGGAAATCGAAATGCAGTCTCAGCGCATTCGCATCCGCCTCAAGGCCTACGACTATAAGCTCATCGACCAGTCCGCTCTGGAGATCGTTGACACCGCCAAGCGCACCGGCGCCGTGGTTCGTGGTCCTGTTCCTCTTCCTACGCGCATCCAGCGCTTCGACATCCTTCGTTCGCCGCACGTCAACAAGACGAGCCGCGATCAGCTTGAGATCCGCACGCATCAGCGTCTCATGGACATCGTCGACCCGACCGATAAGACGGTTGATGCTCTGATGAAGCTCGACCTGCCGGCCGGCGTGGACGTCAAGATCAAGGTCCAGTAATTTTTTAGATTTTTGCTGAAAAATCTGCCGTTTTGAATTGCAAGGCGGCGGACCTACAGCTAGAATCGCGCCTTCGTGTCCCATTACAAAAGAAATGCTCTTCATTAACTGGAGTATTTTTCGGGACATTTTTGATGTAATCGGTCCCGGCCAATCGCAGCCGGGGTGGAGAAAACAATGAGTGAAAAACTCGGCCTCGTCGGTCGCAAGATCGGCATGACGCGTATCTTCACGGATGACGGCGTGTCCGTCCCCGTGACTGTGCTCGACGTGTCGAACAACCGCGTCACCATGGTTAAGACGCAAGATACCGACGGTTACACCGCAGTCCAGGTCGCCTTCGGCACAAAGAAGCCGTCGCGCGTCAGCAAGCCTCTCGCCGGCCAGTTCGCTAAGGCTGGTGTCGAAGCTGCTTGCACTTTGAAAGAGTTCCGCATCGATGCCGAGAAGGCTGCCGAGTACAAGCCCGGCCAGACCATCTCTGTCGAAATCTTCACGGAAGGCCAGAAGGTCGACGTGACGGGTACGACCATCGGTAAGGGTTTTGCTGGCGCTATCAAGCGTCATCACTTCTCGTCGAACCGCGCTTCGCACGGTAACTCCGTGACGACTCGCGCTCCCGGCTCCATTGGTAATCGCCAGGATCCGGGCCGTGTGTTCCCCGGCAAGCGCATGGCCGGCCATTTGGGTGACGTGCAGCGCACGACCCAGAATCTGGTCGTTGCCCGCGTTGACAAGGAACGTCAGCTTCTGCTGGTTCGCGGTGCCGTTCCGGGCGCCAAGGGCGGTGAAGTGATCGTCCGTCCGGCTGTTAAGGCGTAAGGAGCGAAACAATGGAACTCAATGTCCTGAACGAACAGGGAAAGACGGTGGAAGCCGCCGACGCCGTGTTCGGTCGTGAATACAACGAAGCCCTGGTGCACCAGATCGTGGTTGCTTTCCAGGCCAACGCTCGTCTCGGCACTCGCGCTCAGCTCAACCGCCGCGACGTTCATCATTCCACGAAAAAGCCCTGGCGCCAGAAGGGTACCGGCCGTGCTCGTTCGGGTATGACCAGCTCGCCCCTGTGGCGTAGCGGCGGTCGTGCCTTCCCGAATACGCCCGACGAAAACTTCAGCCAGAAGCTGAACAAGAAGATGTTCCGCGCCGGTATGGCTTCGATCTACTCGAAGCTCGTTGCCGATGCTCGCTTTGTCGTCGTTGAAACGATCAAGGCTGATCTTCCGAAGACGAAGGCTTTTGCCAGCCAGCTCAAGACCCTTGGTCTGACTGCGCGCACGCTCATCATCGTTGATGAGTCCGAACTCGATGACAACCTCATCCTCGCTTCGCGCAATCTGAAGGATGTGCTCGTCGTCACGCCCCGCTTTGCTGACCCGCTTTGCCTGATCTACTTCGACAAGGTTGTGGCCACGAAGGCGGCTGTTGCTCAGATCCAGGAGATGTTGGCATGAACCAGGAACGTCTGATGAAGGTGCTCGTCGGCCCCATCGTCTCGGAAAAGAGCACGATGATCGGCGAAAAGCACAATCAGTACTCTTTTGTCGTCGTTCCCGACGCCAAGAAGAGCGAAGTTAAGGCCGCTGTTGAACTGCTGTTTAAGGTGCAGGTCAGCTCGGTGCAAATTCTGAACCTCAAGGGCAAGCAGAAGCGCTTCGGCCGCTTTATGGGCAAGCGCAATGACGTTCGCAAGGCGTACGTCTCGCTCGCTAAGGATCAGGAAATCAAGTTCGAGCAAGAGGTGATGTAATGGCTCTCGTCAAACTCAAGCCGACGTCTCCCGGCCGCCGTCATGCGGTCAAGGTTGTCAACAAGGAGCTCCACAAGGGCAAGCCCTGGGCCGCTCTTGTTGAGAAGAAGAATCGCGGCTGCGGCCGCAATAACGATGGTCACATCACCTGCCGTCATAAGGGTGGTGGTGCCAAGCGTGCCTATCGCATCATCGACTTCAAGCGTGATAAGGACGGTATCCCCGCCCGCGTTGAACGCATTGAATACGATCCGAACCGTTCCGCCAATATTGCTCTCGTGCTTTACGCCGACGGCGAACGCCGCTACATCATTGCCCCGAAGGGCATGACGGTCGGCCAGGAAATCTTTAACGGTCCGGAATCCCCGATCAAGGCTGGTAATACGCTTCCGCTGCGCAACATTCCCGTGGGTTCGACGATTCACTGCATCGAACTGCTTCCGGGTAAGGGTGCTCAGCTCGTTCGTGCTGCCGGTACGTTCGGTCAGCTGATTGCTCGTGAAGGCGAATACGCTCAGGTCCGTTTGCGTTCCGGTGAAGTGCGCCGCGTTCTCATCGAATGCCGCGCCACGATCGGTACGGTCGGCAATGAAGAGAATAGCCTGCGCGAACTCGGCAAGGCCGGTGCTAAGCGTTGGCGCGGTGTTCGTCCGACGGTTCGTGGCGTTGCTATGAACCCGGTGGATCACCCGCACGGCGGTGGCGAAGGCAAGACCGGCACTGGCCGCGCTCCTGTCACGCCTTGGGGTCAGCTCACGAAGGGCTACCGTACCCGCAACAGCAAGCGCACCGATTCTATGATCGTCCAGCGCCGTAACAGCAAGTAAGGGGGCCCAGGAATGTCTCGCTCTTTGAAAAAAGGCCCGTTCGTTGACGGGCACCTCATGAAGAAGGTTGAAACCGCCCAGGCGACGCGTGACAAGCGTCCGCTTAAGACCTGGTCGCGTCGTTCGACGATTCTTCCGGAATTCATCGGTCTGACGATCGCCGTTCATAACGGCCGTCAACATGTGCCGGTGTACATCAATGAAAACATGGTCGGCCACAAGCTTGGCGAATTTGCGCACACCCGCACGTTCAAGGGTCACGCTGCCGGCGACAAGAAGGTGGGTAAGTAAATGGAAACGACAGCTATTGTTCGCGGCGTTCGCCTTTCCGCCCAGAAAGGTCGCCTCGTCGCTGATTTGATCCGCGGTCAGCAGGTCGGTCGTGCGCTCTCGATTCTGGAATTTACCCAGAAGCGCGCTGCCGGCATCGTCCGCAAGTGCCTCGAAAGCGCCATTGCCAATGCCGAACATAATTTCGGTGCTGACATCGACGCCCTCGTCGTGACGAAGATTCATGTGGAAAAGGCTGCTACGCTTCGCCGTTTTGGCGCTCGCGCCAAGGGCCGCGGTACGCGTATCAACAAGCAGACGAGCCACATCTACATCACCGTCGCTGACGGCGAATAATAAGAGACAGGTGTATTACCATGGGTCAGAAAATTAATCCCACCGGCTTCCGTCTCCCCGTCACGCGCAACTGGACGTCGCGCTGGTACGCCAACGGCCGTGATTACCCGAATACGCTTCAGGAAGACTTGAAGGTTCGCAGCTTCCTGCTGAAGAAGCTGCGTAATGCGAGCGTTGCCCGCGTGCTCATCGAGCGCCCGGCCAACAATGCCCGCATCACGATTTTCACGTCACGTCCTGGCATCGTGATCGGCAAGCAGGGTGCTGACATTGAAGCTTTGAAGACCGAAGTTCAGAAGATGATGGGTGTGCCTGTGCACGTCAACATCGAAGAAGTTCGTCGTCCCGAACTCGACGCTCAGCTCATCGCTGACGGTATCACGCAGCAGCTTGAAAAGCGCGTGATGTTCCGCCGCGCCATGAAGCGTGCTATGCAGAACGCCATGCGTCTCGGTGCCCTCGGCATCAAGGTGCAGTCGTCTGGCCGTCTTAACGGCGCTGACATCGCCCGTGACGAGTGGTACCGCGAAGGCCGTGTGCCTTTGCAGACGCTTCGTGCCAACATCGACTATGCCACGAGCGAAGCCCACACGACCTACGGTGTCGTGGGTGTTAAGGTTTGGGTCTACAAGGGTGACAACTTCGGCGCGGAAGAACCCGTCGAAGCTCCCCGTGAAGACCGCCGCGGTCGTCGTGGTGACCGCCCGGGCAAGCCCGGTGCTCGTCGCCCGAATGGTGGCCGCCGCAACGACATGAAGCAAGACCGTGCTCCCCGTAAGCCGGCTGCTAAGGACGGAGAATAACGATGCTGCAGCCTAATCGTCGCAAGTACCGCAAGGATCAGAAGGGCCGCAACTACGGTCTCGCCACTCGTGGCGCGAACGTTTCTTTCGGTGAATTTGGTCTGAAGACGCTTGAACGCGGTCGTATCACGGCTCGCCAGATCGAAGCCGCTCGTCGTGCCATTACGCGCCACATTAAGCGCGGCGGCCGTGTGTGGATTCGTATCTTCCCGGACAAGCCCATTTCCTCGAAGCCCGCTGAAGTCCGTATGGGTAACGGTAAGGGCAATCCGGAATACTGGGTCGCACTGGTCCAGCCGGGCCGTGTGCTTTACGAAATGGACGGCGTGGAAGAGTCGCTCGCCCGCGAAGCCTTCGCGCTTGCAGCTGCTAAGCTGCCCGTGAAGACCACGTTCGTTGTCCGCCAGGTCGGCATGTAATTTAGGAGACACGGACATGAACGCTAAGGAACTGCGTGCCAAGGATGAGGCCGCGCTCAAGCAGGAACTGCAGGATCTTCTCAATACGCACTTCAAACTGCGTATGCAGAAGGCCACTCAGCAGCTGCAGAACACGGCTTCGCTGCGTCAGACGCGTCGCGACATCGCTCGCGTTCGCACCATCCTCACCGAAAAGGCGACCACGAAATGACGGAAACGACCAAGGAAGCTCTCACGCGTACGCTCGACGGCGTCGTGACGAGCAACAAGATGGACAAGACGGTGACCGTCCTTGTTGAACGCAAGGTGAAGCACCCGCTGTATGGCAAGTATGTCGTCAAGAGCAAGAAGTATCATGTTCATGACGAACTCGGCTGCGGCGAGGGTGACAAGGTCGAAATCAAGGAAACGAAGCCGATCTCCAAGACCGTGTCTTGGGTCGTGACGAAGATCCTTGAAAAGGCTGAAGTCCTCTAATAAATGCAGTCTTGAAGAGAAAATAAAAAAAATCTCTTCAAATCACTTGCAAAGCAAATCTAGCTTAGCTATATTTGCACGCCATCGCCCGGAAGCCACCTGGTGGAGTTCCGGGCGATGCATTTCTCAGTTCATGAGGCGCCCGCGCACGAAAATGCTGCGCGATCCACGTCTGGTGGACTTCCTCCCGGTACACGGGGCCAATACTGTCCGCTCTTAGCGGAATAAGTTGGGATTTTTCAGTAATGATTCAGATGCAAAGCCGACTGGACGTCGCCGACAATACCGGTGCTCGTTCAGTCATGTGTATCAAGGTGTTGGGCGGTTCTAAGCGCCGTTATGCCAACATCGGCGACGTCATTAAAGTGACGGTTAAAGAAGCGGCTCCGCGCGGCCGCGTCAAGAAGGGCGAGGTCTACAACGCCGTTGTGGTCCGCACCGCTCATGGTGTTCGTCGTGCCGACGGCTCGACGGTCACGTTCGACGGCAATGCTGCCGTTCTCCTCAACAGCAAGCTCGAGCCGATCGGCACCCGTATTTTCGGGCCGGTGACGCGTGAACTCCGTACGGAACAGTTCATGAAGATCGTGTCGCTCGCTCCTGAAGTGATCTAATCGAGGAGAAGAAATGCAGCGCATTATCAAGGGCGACCAGGTTGTGGTCATCGCTGGCCGCGATCGCGGCACCAAGGGCACGGTTCTTTCCCGCGTTGATGATCGCCACATTATCGTGGAAGGCGTGAACGTCGTGAAGAAGGCTGTGCGCCCGAATCCCGCTCTCGGCGTCGAGGGTGGCATCGTCGACAAGACCCTCCCGATCGATCAGAGCAACGTCATGTTGGTCAACCCGGAAACGGGCAAGGGCGAACGCGTCGGCTTCAAGGAAGTTGACGGTAAGAAGGTTCGCGTGTTCAAGTCCAATGGCGCCGTTGTCGGTGCCAAGGCCGAATGAGGGTGACCATGTCGCGTTTTAGCTCCCTTTATCACGACACCATTGTTCCCGAACTGATGAAGAAGTTCGGCTACAAGACCGTCATGCAGGTTCCGCGCATCACCAAGATCACGCTCAATATGGGTGTTGGTGAAGCCGTTAATGACAAGAAGTTTATTGAATACGCCGTCGGCGATATGACCAAGATTGCTGGTCAGAAGCCCATCGTCACGCACACCCGTAAGGCTATCGCGAACTTTAAGATTCGTGAAAATCAGGCCATCGGCTGCATGGTGACGCTGCGCGGCGAGCGCATGTTCGACTTCCTTGACCGTCTGGTCACGGTTGCGTTCCCGCGCGTTCGCGACTTCCGCGGTGTTTCCGGCCGCGCTTTTGACGGCCGCGGCAACTACAACATCGGTTTGAAGGAACAGATCATCTTCCCGGAAATCGAATACGACAAGATCGATTCGATCCGAGGGATGAACATTTCGATTACCACGACGGCGAAGACCGACGAAGAGGCTAAGGCTCTCCTCGCAGGCTTCAGCTTCCCGTTCCGCAACTGAGGTTGACGCAAAATGGCAAAACTTGCTCTTATTAACCGCGAAGCCAAGCGCCGCGCGACGGTCGCTAAGTTCGCGGCCAAGCGCGCCGCCCTCAAGGCCATCATCAACGACGCTTCCCGCTCGATGGATGAACGCTTGGACGCCCGCGCCCAGCTCGAAAAGCTGCCGCGCAACGCTAGCCCGGTCCGTCTGCGCAACCGTTGCGCGATCACCGGTCGTCCCCGTGGCAATTTCCGTAAGTTCGGTCTCTGCCGCGAAATGATTCGTGACGCCGCCATGCGCGGTGATATCCCCGGCCTTCAGAAGGCCAGCTGGTAAGCGAGGAGATTGCGAAATGAGTATGAGTGATCCGATCGCCGATATGCTGACCCGCATTCGCAACGGTCAGATGGTCGACAAGGCCGCGGTGGTCATGCCTTCTTCGAAGTTGAAGGTTGCCATCGCCAAAGTCTTGAAAGACGAAGGCTACATCGAAAATTATGAAGTTGCGGCCAACAACGGCAAGCCTGAGCTCAATGTGACGCTCAAGTACTATGCCGGCCGTCCCGTGATTGAACGCCTTGAACGCGTTTCCCGTCCGGGCCTCCGCATCTACAAGAACCACGACAGCATCCCCCAGGTGATGAACGGTCTCGGCATCGCGATCGTTTCGACCCCGAAGGGCGTGATGACCGACCGCGCTGCCCGCGCTGCCGGCGTCGGCGGCGAAGTCATTTGCTACGTCGCCTAACCCGAGGAGTGTCAAATGAGTCGTATTGCTAAGATTCCCGTGACAATCGCCAAGGGCGTTACGGTTGCTATTACTGAAGCCGACGTGACTGTCAAAGGTCCGATCGGTGAGGTGAAAATGCACATCCTCCCGCTCGTGAAGGTTACCGAAGAGAACGGCCACCTGCACTTTGAACAGCTTGACGAATCCCGCAATGCCAACATGAATGTCGGCACGATGCGCGCCCTCGTCAACGATATGGTCAAGGGCTGCTCGGCCGGTTTCGAAAAGCGCCTCACGCTCGTGGGCGTCGGCTTCCGTGCTCAGGCTCAGGGCGATAAGCTCAACCTGCAGCTCGGCTTCTCGCACCCGATCGTGCACCATATGCCCGCTGGCATCAAGGTTGAAACGCCGAGCCAGACGGAAATCGTCATCAAGGGTGCCGACAAGCAGAAGGTTGGTCAGACGGCTGCTGAAATTCGCGCCTACCGCGCTCCTGAACCCTACAAGGGCAAGGGTGTTCGTTACGCGAACGAGCACGTCGTGATCAAGGAAACCAAGAAGAAGTAATTCGGACGTTAGAAGATGATCAACAAGAAACAAAGCCGCCTGCGTCGCGCCCGTGCTACGCGCGCCCGCATTCTGCTGCAGAAGGTCGATCGCCTGACGGTCCATCGTACCAACCTGCACATCTACGCCAGCATCATTTCGGCCGACAACGGTCGTACGCTGGTTTCGGCCTCCACGGTCGAACCCGAAGTTCGCGCTCAGCTCGCGAGCGTTTCCGGTCGCGGCGGCAACGTCGCTGCCGCGAAGATCGTGGGTGCCCGCATCGCCGAGAAGGCGAAGGCTGCCGGTATTGAGTCCTGCGCCTTCGATCGTTCGGGCTACCGTTTCCACGGCCGTGTCGCCGCGTTGGCTGAAGCCGCGCGCGAAGCCGGCCTCAAGTTCTAAGCAGGGGCTGGCAAATGGCTAAGGTTCAAGCTAAAAACGCGGTCGAAGAACAGGACGACGGCCTGCGTGAAAAGATGATTGCGGTTAACCGCGTCACTAAGGTCGTCAAGGGCGGCCGTATTCTCGCCTTCGCAGCACTCACGGTTGTGGGTGACGGCGACGGTTCTATCGGTATGGGTACGGGCAAGTCCCGCGAAGTGCCGCAGTCCGTCTCCAAGGCGATGGAACGTGCTCGTCACACGATGAAGCGTGTTCCGCTGAAGAACGGTACGCTGCACCACGCTGTTGAAGGCCGTCACGGTGCTTCCCGCGTGATCATGATGCCGGCTCCGGAAGGCTCTGGCGTCATCGCCGGCGGTCCGATGCGCGCCGTGTGCGATGCTGTTGGTATTCGCAATGTTGTTGCGAAGGCCTATGGCTCGACCAACCCGTACAACCTGGTCCGTGCGACGCTCAACGCACTCGACAATCTGCGCAGCCCGGCGGAAATCGCCGCTAAGCGCGGTAAGTCGGTCGAAGAGCTCCTCGGCTAATCCGGAGACCTAGACATGTCCGAAAAGAAGACCATCAAGGTCACTCTGGTCAAGAGCCCGATCGGCACCAACGCGGATCACCGCGCCACCGTCCTCGGCCTTGGTCTCAAGAAGATCCGTCAGACGCGCGAGCTCGAAGATACGCCCGCCGTCCGCGGCATGATCAACAAGATCGCGTACCTTGTGCGCGTCGAATGATCTAAGGATGACCCAAAATGCGTTTGAATACCATCCAGCCCGCTGAGGGCTCGAAGCACGCTCATCACCGCGTTGGTCGCGGCGTGGGCAGCGGTTGGGGCAAGACCGCGGGCCGCGGTCACAAAGGCCAGAAGTCGCGTGCCGGCGGCTTCCACAAAGTCGGTTTTGAAGGCGGTCAGATGCCGATGTATCGCCGTCTTCCGAAGCGCGGCTTTACGTCCCTCTCCCGCAAGTTTGTTGAAGTGGTTCGTCTCTCGGATCTCGAGCGTCTCGGTCTTGAGGAAGTCGATCTGTCCGTGCTGAAGGAAGCCGGCGTCGTTTCCACGCTTGCCTTGAATGCTCGTGTGATCCTCTCCGGCGCCATCACCCGCAAGGTGACGGTCCGTGGGCTCGGCGTGACGAAGGGTGCCCGTGCTGCCATTGAGGCGGCTGGCGGCTCCATCGCCGAGTAAGCGACAAACTCACTTCAAAGAGGATAGGACGTGGCGACCAGCCCCAGCTCAAAGCAGCAGTCAGGCCTCAGCAAGTATGGCGACCTTAAAGGTCGCCTGATCTTCCTGGCGCTTGCACTCGTTGTCTACCGCATCGGTGCTCACGTGCCGGTGCCGGGTATTGATCCCGATATGCTCAACCAGCTGTTCAATCAGCAGCAGGGCGGCATTCTCGGGCTGTTCAACATGTTCTCCGGCGGTGCCCTCTCGCGTTTCTCCGTCTTTGCGCTCGGGATCATGCCGTACATTTCAGCATCCATTATTTTCCAGATGCTGTCGTACGTGCTCCCGTCGCTTGAAGCGATTCGCAAAGAGGGAGAACAAGGCCGCAGAAAGATCACGCAGTACACCCGCTACGGGACACTTGCGCTTGGTCTATTCCAAGGTTTTGGCATCGCCGTTGCGCTAGAAACGCAGCCCGGGCTCGTCATTGATCCCGGGTTCCTCTTCCGCATCACCACGACGGTTTCGCTCCTTACCGGAACGATGTTCCTGATGTGGCTGGGCGAGCAGATTACCGAGCGTGGTCTCGGTAATGGCATTTCAATCATCATCTTCGCCGGTATTGTGGCCGGTCTTCCGAACGGCGCGAGCGGTTTGTTCCAGCTCGTTTCGACGGGGGCCATCAGCCCGTTGGCGGCGATTTTTGTGATTGTGATTGTTCTCGGTGTGACGGCCTTCTGCGTTTTTGTCGAACGCGGACAGCGTCGCATTACGGTCAATTACGCCAAGCGTCAAGTTGGCAATCGAATCTACGGCGGACAGAGTTCATATCTGCCGCTTAAGATGAACATGTCGGGTGTTATTCCTCCGATCTTTGCTTCGTCTTTGATTCTGTTTCCAGCGACGTTGGCCGGTTGGTTTACTTCTGGTGATTCCACGCGCTGGATCCGCGATCTGGCGGCCGCGCTTTCTCCGGGGCAACCGCTCTACACGCTGCTTTACGCTGCTCTCATCGTGTTCTTTGCCTACTTCTATACGGCGTTGGTTTTCAACCCGAAAGAAACAGCAGAGAACTTGAAGAAGAGTGGGGCGTTTATCCCGGGCATTCGTCCAGGTGAACAAACAGCACGTTACATTGACCGTGTGCTCTTACGCCTCACACTCGGCGGGGCCATTTATTTGGTGTTTGTCTGCTTGGTGCCTGAATTCCTTAACCTACGTTTCAACGTTCCGTTCTACTTCGGCGGTACATCGCTGTTGATTGTGGTGGTTGTGACGATGGACTTCATGAGTCAGGTTCAGGCCTACATGATGAGTCACCAATATGAAAATCTGCTGCGGAAGACCAGTTTCCGCGGTCTGACTCGGAAGTAATACTGCTTAATAGCGATTCTTCCGCAAACAGCCAAAGTCAGATAAATATCAAAGGGCGGCCCAAAAGGCCGCCCTTTTGATATGTCTAGTTTTCACATATATTCCAGCCCACCGGATTTGTGCAAATTCATTGGTCAACTGAGTTGCACAAAATAATTTTCTTCAGTATTATTCAACGTTTCTGCCGTGTGGGCATCGAAATTTCCAAGCTCATCAGCTTGTGGAGACATTTAAATGAAGGTTAGAGCTTCCATTAAGAAAATGTGCCGCAACTGCAAGATCATCAAGCGCAAAGGCGTTGTCCGCGTGATCTGCAGCGACCCGCGTCACAAGCAGCGTCAAGGCTAAAGAGGTAACACAATGGCTCGTATCGCCGGTATTAATATTCCGCCGCAGCAGCACGCCGAAATCGGTCTCACCGCCATCTATGGCATCGGCCGTTCGCGCAGCCGCTTGATTCTTGAACAGTGCGGCATCCCCTGCACGAAGAAGGTTCAGGACCTTACCGATGCTGAACTCGAACGCATTCGTGATGCGGTTTCGAAGTTCACCGTCGAAGGCGATCTTCGTCGTGAAGTTCAACTCTCGATCAAGCGCTTGATCGACCTCGGCACCTATCGCGGCATGCGTCATCGCCGCGGTCTGCCCTGCCGTGGTCAGCGTACCCGCACCAACGCTCGCACCCGCAAGGGCCCGCGTAAGGTTGGCGTCACGCTTAAGAAGTAAGAAGGTAAACCATGGCTGGCAATTCTAAGAACGCTTCCGCCCGCGGCCGTAAGAAGGTCCGCAAGGTTGTGACCGAGGGCATCGCCCACGTTCACGCGTCGTTCAACAACACGATTATTACCATCACCGACCGTCAGGGCAACGCTATTGCGGCCTCGTCGTCGGGTGCGCAGGGCTTCAAGGGCTCGCGCAAGTCGACTCCGTTTGCTGCTCAGGTAGCCGCGGACGTCGCCGGCAAGATCGCGATCGAACATGGTCTGAAGAACGTCGAAGTTCGCATTTGGGGCCCTGGTCCTGGCCGCGAATCTTCTGTGCGTGCGCTCAACGCGCTTGGCATCCGTGTCACTTCCATTCAGGATGTGACCCCGATCCCGCACAACGGCGTCCGTCCTTCCAAGCGTCGCCGCGTCTAATACACCAGAATTTTTCATTCTGTTGAATCCCGCGTCCGTTGCTGCATGCTGAGGCAGAGCGGACTGAATGTAGGGAGTCCTACAGGATAAGAGAGGCATTTTTAAATGGCACGATATCTCGGTCCCAAGCTCAAGCTTTCGCGTCGCGAAGGCATTGATCTGAATCTGAAGAGCGCCCGTCGTTCGTTTGAGTCCAAAGTCAAGGACGTCGGTTCCAAGCCGGGCCAGCACGGTAAGATTTCCGGAGCCCGCACGTCTGACTATGGCAACCAGATGCGTGAAACGCAGAAGGCCAAGCGCATGTACGGCGTTCTCGAACGGCAGTTCCGCCGCTATTTCGCTGAGGCTTCCCGCCTTCGCGGCAACACTGGCGAAAAGCTCCTGCAGCTCCTTGAGAGCCGCCTTGACAACGTCGTTTACCGCATGGGCTTTGGCTCGACGCGCGCGGAATCCCGCCAGCTCGTCAGCCACGGCGCTATCGAAGTGAACGGCCGCAAGGTGAACATTCCTTCCTATTCCGTTCGCGCTGGTGATGTGATCACCATCCGCGAAAAGGCCCAGAAGCAGGTTCGCATTGCTGAAGCTCTCGAGCTCGCACAGCAGAACGGCTTCCCGGCTTGGGTGGAAGTGGACGCTAAGAAGTTCACCGGCACCTTCAAGAACGCTCCGGCTCGCGATGAAATCGCCCCGGAAATCAACGAAGCGCTCATTATCGAACGCTACTCCCGCTGATCTGGGAGAATCCTCGGCCGGATGCTTCAAGTCTTGGTCGAGGATCGAAAAAGATCGATCCCACACGACGGAAAACGCGATTGTCTTCGGACAGTCGCGTTTTCTCATCCTTCTCGTTTTGGAGAGGGTGCATTGTGAAGCCGCAATGAAAAAATGCAGCTTCTCAATGCATTAAAATGCATTGATTCGGGTTCCATATGGATCCGACTATCGCCTTTTCAGCCTTATCGGTGTAACGAGCCGAGGGTATTGAACACAAAGGAACCACAAGAGATGGCTAATACCGCTCTCCTGAAGCCCACCAGCGTCGACGTTTCTGTCGATGAAAGCAACCCCAACCGTGCAGTCATTACGCTCGAACCGTTCGAGCGAGGCTATGGCCATACCCTTGGCAATGCCCTGCGCCGTATTCTGCTTTCCTCCATGGTCGGCTTTGCTCCGACGGAAGCTCAGATTACGGGCATCGTCCACGAATATTCCCAGATTGATGGCGTTCTCGAAGATGTCGTCGATATCCTTTTGAATTTGAAGGGTGTCGTTTTCAAACTCGAGAAGCGTGACGAAGTGACGATCATGTTGCGCAAGGACGGCGACGGCGTCGTCACTGCTGCAGATTTTGATCTTCCTCATGATGTGACGGTGCTCAATCCGGATCATGTCATCGCCCACCTTTCCGGTGGCCGCCTTGAGATGCAGGTCAAGATTGAAAAGGGTCGTGGCTATCAGCCCGGTGATGTCCGTGCTTTCCGCGACGACTATTCGAAGTCTTCAATTGGCCGCATTATCATGGATGCGTCCTTCTCGCCGATCCTTCGCGTGGCGTATCAGGTGATGGCTGCGCGCGTTGCTCAGCGTACGGATCTTGACAAGCTTGAAATGACGATCGAAACCAATGGCGCCATTGGACCGGAAGAAGCTTTGCGCGAATCAGTGCGCATTCTTCAGGATCAGCTCGCCGTCTTTGGCGCGATCCACCCTGAACAGGGCACGGATGGCATTAAGCCTGAAGACGCAGCCAACAACCCGCCGCCGCTCGATCCGATCCTGCTTCGTCCGGTTGATGATCTCGAACTTACTGTTCGTTCCGCCAATTGCCTCAAGGCTGAAAGCATCTACTTTATCGGTGATCTTATCCAGCGCACCGAAAATGAACTGCTCAAGACGCCGAACCTTGGCCGCAAGTCCTTGAATGAAATCAAGGAAGTGCTCGCGGCTCATGGACTCACGCTCGGCAGCAAGCTTGAGAACTGGCCGCCTGCCGGTGTCAATGTCGAACGTTGATTTTCGTTTTTTCAAGCTTTCAGCTTGAAGTGGGAAGGCGCGATGATATAAAATCGCGCCTTTCGCATGGATCCCCACCCGGCCGCTTCACTCCGTTGAAGATAGAAGATGATGGGGAGGGTCCTAGCAGAGCCGTTTCTATTTTGGAAACGGTTCATATTTTCATAGATTCAAGGATTTAAAAATGCGTCACCATCACGGCTATCGCAAGCTCAACCGTACTTCGGCTCACCGTGCTGCCATGCTTCGCAACATGGCCTGCTCGCTCATTACGCACGAAGCTATTCGCACCACCCTGCCCAAGGCCAAGGAACTGCGCCGCGTCGTTGAGCCGCTGATCACGCTCGCCAAGGAACCGACCGTCGCCAACAAGCGTCTGGCTTTCAATCGTCTTCGTGATCGCGATGTTGTCGTCAAGCTGTTCAATCAGGTTGGCCCGCGTTTCGCCAATCGTCAGGGCGGCTACACCCGTATCTTGAAGATGGGCTTCCGCAATGGCGACAATGCTCCGATGGCTTACATGGAGCTCGTTGAGCACGCAGTCGCGGTTGAAGAAGTCCCCGCTGCTGAAGAAGCCAAGGCTGAATAATTTCGCTGTATTCAAAGGGAGGTGATCGACTTCCCAACGAATAAGCTAAGACCCGTTGAACGGCATTGTCCGGCAGCGGGTCTTTCATTATCTAGAGGGGCGCATCATGGATGAAATGCGTATTGATAAATGGCTTTGGGCAGCACGGTTCTTTAAAACTCGTTCTGCTGCGCAGGAGGAGGTTTCTCTTGGCCGTGTGCTGGTTGATGGTTCACGCGCAAAACCATCGCGTTCCATACGTCTGGGCAACTTACTTGAAATTCGTCGAGGCGAAGAAGTATTCAAGGTGTATGTAGAAGGTCTTTCCAACACACGTGGTCCGGCCGCGGTTGCCCAAAAGTTATATCGCGAAACGCAAGAAAGCAAAACGATGCGTGAAGCTCGAGCTGCTGCGGCGAAAATCGCCTTTGAGCCGTCCGTTGTCCGCAAAGGGCGGCCTACCAAAAAAGAAGGACGAGAACTTCGGCGCTTTAAGGATTCGCTATGAAAAAAGAACAGCCCGTATTCCAAAGAATGCGGGCTGCTGCTCAAGCACTTAGCTGAAAGGATCAGTAGTTGTAGCCTTCTTTAATCCAACGGGCAACATCAAGTGCGCAATACGTCAGGATGCCGTCGGCCCCAGCACGCTTAAAGCAAACCATCGTCTCAAACGTAATCTTTTTCTCGTCAATGGCGCCTGCCGCTGCGGCAAACTTAATCATCGCGTATTCGCCGGAAACATGGTAGGCGAAGGTCGGAGCACCGAACTCTTGTTTCACACGCCAGAGAACGTCGAGATAAGGAACGCCCGGCTTGACCATCACCATATCGGCGCCTTCGGCCAGATCGAGGCCCACTTCCCAAAGCGCTTCGTTGCCGTTGGCAGGATCCTGCTGATAGACGGCCTTATTGGAGCGGCCAAGGTTCGAAGCGGATCCGACAGCGTCGCGGAAAGGTCCATAGTAAGACGAAGCATACTTGGCCGAATAAGCCATGATGCGGGTGTGAATCAAGCCTTCATCTTCAAGGGCTTTGCGGATAATGCCGATGCGGCCATCCATCATGTCTGAAGGGGCTACGACGTCAGCACCCGCCTTGGCCTGAGCCATCACCTGCCGGACGAGCATTTCGATGGTTTCATCGTTGAGGATGTAGCCCGTTTCATCAATAAGGCCGTCCTGTCCGTGCGTCGTATAGGGGTCGAGCGCCACATCACACATCACGCCAAGCTGGGGATATGCTGCTTTCAGAGCCTTGACACTGCGTGGAATTAAACCGTCTGGGTTGGCAGCTTCGCGTCCGTCGGGTGTTTTCAGAGCATCTTCGATATGAGGGAAGAGTGCAATCATGGGGATGCCGAGTTCGACGCACTCACCGGCAACCTTGAGCAGTTCGTCAATGGTCAGGCGGTCGACGCCGGGCATGCTCGGCACGGGTTCACGGCGAGCCTTGCCTTCCATCACGAAGACCGGAAGGATCAGGTCGTTCGGGGTCACTACGTTCTCACGCATCAGGCGACGGGAGAAATCGTCATGGCGCATGCGGCGCATGCGCACCATCGGATAGGCACCAAGAGTCTGCATTTCAAATGTCCTTGGGAAGGTAGAAAGTCTGTCGGTCCGCGGATCGGCAGCAGGAAAATGATTATTGCTTTGCAGCTGCCGGAGTGAGCGGCATTGCCGTAGTTGCCGGGTTCAGCCACGTTTCAAGCGTTTTGGCAAGTTCGTCAACGCCTTCGCGTTTTAAGCCCGAGAAGAACTGTACAGTTACGCGATCGCCAAATTCTGCAGCGCGTTTTTCAACGGCGCGCAGCGTCGTGCGGCGCTCTTGCGTTTTGATCTGGTCACACTTATTGAGTAACCAAAGCATCTTCACTTCTGGTCGTTGCTTCATGAACTCAATGAGCCATTCGTCAGTCGGCATGAAAGGACGGCGTGAGTCCATCACGATTACCAAACCGCGAAGCTGCCGACGTCCGGCAATGTAGCCGCCAACAAGATCAGACCAAGAGCTGCGCACGGCCTCATTGGCTTTTGCAAAACCGTAGCCCGGGAGATCGACGAGACGACCGACAACAACACGATTACGTCCGCCGTCAATCTTTCGCGAAAGCTCAAAGAAGTTGACAAGCTGTGTGCGCCCTGGTGTTTTTGAGGCGAATGCCAGTCGCGTTTGGCGTGTTAATACGTTGATGGTGGTCGATTTTCCCGCATTGGAGCGGCCTGCGAAAGCAATCTCGGGTTCTAGCTCCGTAGGGAGCCCCGAGAGCTTCGCGGCAGAGATCTGAAAGCGGGCGGAATCAAAAAGGCTCACGGTCTATTACTCGGGTTGAAAGAAATGCCGTAATTATCTTAGATTCCCCATCTTACTCTGGCATTCGTGCTAATAACGGGCCGCAAAATTCCCCCGCCAGCCGCAGCACCGCGAGGTTGTTAGAGCGCTTGACCATAAATATCGTTGGTCTGCATGGAGCAGCGAATAAAAGTCGTCCGCATCGTAAGCTCCTTCAAACGACGTGCCCCGACATACGTACAAGCGGAACGGACGCCGCCGAGGATTGCCTGAACTGTGTCTTCAACGGGACCGCGGGCAGGGATAAGGACGGACTTTCCCTCTGCTGCGCGATATTTAGCAACGCCGCCCGCGTACTTATCCATTGCGTTTTTGCTGCTCATTCCGTAAAACCGCTTGTAAGGTTTGCCGTCGACTTCGACTAATTCTCCGGCGGATTCATCATGACCGGCAAGCATGCCGCCCAACATGACGAAATCAGCACCGCCTCCAAACGCCTTAGCGATGTCGCCAGGCCGCCGTCAGCACAGATACGGCCCGAAAGACCGTGTGCGGCATCGGCACATTCGATGATGGCAGAGAGTTGAGGGTACCCTACGCCCGTCATTTTGCGGGTGGTGCAGACGGACCCGGGACCAATGCCCACCTTGACGATGTCAGCGCCAGCAAGAATAAGCTCTTCAGTCATATCGCCGGTGACCACGTTGCCCGCCATGATGACGGCATCCGGACAGGCTTCACGCGCCTTTTTGACGAAGGAGACGAAAGTTTCGGTATAGCCGTTGGCGACATCAATGCAAAGATACTGAATTGCATTTTTCGGACAGCGGCTGCGTACCATCAGGAATTTTTCCCAGTCAGCCTCAGTGATGCCAAGTGAGTAAAAAGCGGTGTGCTTTGCTTCAAGCTCAGAAAAGAAGGCAACATACTCGTCAACCGCATAATGCTTGCAAAGTGCAGTACTAAGATCGTGACGCCCCAGTGTCCGGGCTATTTCAAAAGTACCCGTGGTGTCCATGTTGGCGGCGATGATGGGAATCGCCTTGTAGCGAATAGGGGAGTGGCGAAACTTAAATTCACGTGTGATATCCACTTCACTGCGGCTCGTCAGCGTTGAGCGTTTTGGGCGGATGAGGACGTCTTTGAAATCAAGTCGAAGCGTGTTTTCGATGTGCATGGTCGCCTAAATGGTCAATGAGGTGGCGTGCCGGCGTTGGCGGCGGGCACAAAAAACGCCGCATTCCTTTGGCGGAATCCGGCGTTGAGTTATTTTAAGGCAGATTGACTATTTGTTGTCGTGATCTTCAGCGGGCTCGCTGTATGTTTGAGCTTGAGTGAAGAGCGTTTTCACCTCGTCTGCAGGAATGCAAGCCTGTGCAAGCCCGAGGTCATACTCATCAGAGAGCAGATCCAGCGCGGTCATGCGCCGGCGCAGCGGTCGAATGACCGCACCGTCAACGAGCACTTCCATAGGCAGCGGACGAGAATTGTATGTAGAGGCCATTGACATGCCGTATGCGCCAGCGGTGCGAATGGCGAGCAGATCGCCAGGAGCCACAGCCAATTCACGGTCGCTGCCGAGAATGTCGGAAGATTCACAGACGCCTCCTACGATATTGAGGCGCTCTGGCTCGATATCGCTGCGCGGTGAAACCGGCTCAATTTCGTGGTGACTGCCGTACATGGCAGGTCGAACGAGTTCCGTCATGGAGGCATCCACGACGCAGAAGTTGCGTTCAAAGAGCCCGGATTTCAGGTATTCCACGCGCGTGAGGAGCACGCCTGCCTGAGCGATGATGGATCGGCCGGGTTCTATGAGAATTTCAATGTCCGGATTTTTTACGAGCGAGCGGATTTGTGCGACAACGGCAGGGATAAGCTCCGATGGTTCCAGCGTTTTTTCGTCGGCTTTGTAAGCTACGCCGGCGCCGCCCCCAATGTCGAAATGCTTCAAAGCGATGCCGCGATCAAGCAGCTCGTTCACGAAAACCGAAAGCACTTCGATCTCAGACATGTAGGGCGCAGTGGATTCGACGAGACTGCCAATGTGGCAGGAGATCCCTTCGATTTCGATTTCTTTGAGTTCAGCAGCTTTTTGATAGAGCGCAATCACATCGGTAAGCTTCACGCCGAACTTACTGTCCCCTAAACCCGTAGCTACATGGTGATCAACGTGTGCGTCGATATTCGGGTTCACACGTACGGAGATATGGGCTTTTAAACCGAGATTTCGTGCGGTGTTTGCAATTCGGTCGAGCTCAGCAGGGCTTTCAATGTTGAAGCACTTAATGCCGGCAGTCAATGCAAAGGCGATGTCTGCAGGGGTTTTGGCAACACCGGAAAAGACGATTTTTTTGGGGTCTCCGCCGGCAGCGAGAACGCGCAGAATTTCGCCGCCGCTCACGCAGTCAAAGCCCGCGCCTAGAGCGGCGAGTACTTCAAGGATGCCTTTGGTAGAGGCCGCCTTCACCGCATAGCAGATCTGGTGGGGCGCAGTGCCGAAAGCTGTCTCGTAGGCATTCCAACGTTCGGTAATGGCCGCACGAGAGTAGACGTATGTCGGCGTGCCCCAGCGTTGAGCAATGTCGGAGAGTAAGGAATCCTCGCAGCACAGTTCATTTGAGGCGTTGCGGTAAAAACCTCTTCCGTTTGAGAGTGAGTCAGGGCGAATGTGTGTTTCTGCGGTCATCGCGCCATCTCCGAAGAATGCGAAGGAGCTGTCGGCATCGGCTCGTCGTTAGGCATATAAAGGTCGCCCTTGAGGCCGCAGCCCGAAAGCGCGAGCATAATTTGCACTGCCGCCGCAGCGAGAACGGCTGTTCGAGCCGCTTTTGCGCGGATGGATCGCTGGTTGCCGGTAGTGCGGCGGGTCTTCAAGTGAGTGGGAGTCATGGTTAAGCTGTCAATGACGGAAACAGAATTTTTGGAACGAGCAGATGCGGAAATAAACCGTTTGCAGGACCTTATTGAGAACGATTATGAGGATGCTGACTGCATGCGCAGCGGCAACGTTCTTTCGATCGAATTCGAAAGCGGCGCTCAGATCGTGGTTAACATTCAGACGCCCATGCAGGAGATTTGGCTCGCATCGCATGCACTTTGAACCCACCGCACAAGGATGGATCAACCCGCGGGATGGTCGTACGCTTGAAGCGTCCGCCCGTCAGGCTGTAGAAGCGCTGCTTGCCCATTGAAACATTGATTCATTGTATCGGGGCGGCAAATACTGCGCCGTACAGAAAAAAAAGAACGCCTCGAATTCTCGAGGCGTTCTGCCTATCGGCGCTGAGGCGCCGCAAGTCTTTAGAAGATCTGGTCGCGGACTAAGTCCTGTACTGCAGTATCGGGTGTCGTCCCGAACTCGCCCGGACCGCCTTGAACGGGATCTCGATAGAAGTAAAGTCCATCGCGTTCAACAACGGAATCGGGCTGCACACGCAAGGTCTCGGGCTCATTTTTCAGCGCAATACGCATGTAGTCGATCCAGATGGGCAGCACTAAACCGCCTCCGGTTTCGCGTGACCCCAAGGGTTTAGGCGTGTCGTATCCCATCCAGCCGACGGCTGCGGTACTGCCGGCGAATCCGCAGAACCACGCGTCCTGACTGTCATTTGAGGTGCCCGTTTTGCCCGCGATGTCGTGGCGCTTCAATTCGCGCACGGCTCGGCGCGCTGTCCCGTATTCGGCAACTCGCTGCAGCAGTGAGGTCATCACAAAGGCATTGCGTTCATCAATAGCGCGGATGGAAGCGTCTCCTGCCGTGCGGTTCGTTGCCTGCATCAGTGTGGCGCCTTCGGCATCGGTTACTCGATCGATGAGATAAGGCTGCACACGATAGCCGCCGTTGGCAAAAACCATGTAGCCCGCAAGCATTTGCCAGGGGGTTACACTGCCCGCGCCCAAGGCCATCGGCAGATTGGCCGGATGATCCTTAGGGGCAAAACCAAAGCGTGCAATGTACTGCTGTGCATAAGCCGGTGTAATGGACTGCAGGATACGAATGGAGACCAAATTCTTCGACTGTTCGAGAGCACTGTGAAGCTGCATTGGTCCGGCGAATTTGCCGTCGTAGTTTTTCGGTTCCCAGAGTTTATTCCCGGTAAGCTTTGGGTCAATCATGATGGGCGCGTCATTGATGACGGTTGTGGCCGTGAAACCCTTATCCAGTGCTGCCGAATAGATGAAAGGTTTAAAGCTTGAACCCGGCTGACGCCACGCCTGCGTGACGTGGTTGAACATGTTGAGGTTGAAGTCAAAGCCGCCAACGAGCGCTTCTACCGCTCCCGTCATGAAGTTCGCGGAAACAAAAGCGGTTTCAACTTTAGGCACTTGCGCAAGCGTCCATTTCTGATCTGCATTTTTTCCGCTAAGCGGATGCATCACGCGAATGATGGATCCGGGAACAATCGGTTCGACTCCCTTCGCTGGTTTGGCGGCAAGATGGCGTCGGCCAAATTTGAGGCTTTCGGCATCAAGTTCAACGGTTTCGTTGGGTGAAATCGCGGCGACGATTTTTTTCGGGTTGGCTTCAAGCACCACAGCAGGCAACATGAAGGGGGATGAGGCCGTAGTTGCAAGCGCACGCCGAATTGCTTTGGGTTGATTGTCCGCGCTGCCGAGCTCAATCTTATCTTCGGGGCCTCGGTAGCCGTAGCGTCGATCGTAGGTAATCAAGTGGCGGCGTACAGATTCCACGGCGGCACGCTGTTGATCAATACGAATCGTTGTGTAGACATTCAAACCCCGCGAGTAGGTTTCATTGCCGAAGATGTCATAAACCAACATACGGGCGAGTTCGGCGGCATAGTGAGCGGTGACTACATCTGAATCAGCGCGTTCGCTCGTTTTCACTGCGTTTGTCTCAACGGCACGGCGAACTTCCATTGGCAGAGATTTTTCTGTCTGATAGGTAAGCTCATCAATGCGTCCTAAGTCGTACATGCGGCGAAGAACATAATTGCGGCGCATCGTTGCACGCGTCGGATTAACGATCGGGTTATAGGCAGAGGGTGCTACCGGAAGCCCTGCGATCGTAGCGGCTTCCCCAACCGAGATCTCTGCGAGCGGACGGCCGAAATAGGTTTTCGCGGCAGCTTCAAACCCATAGGCACGTTGTCCGAGATAGATCTGGTTCATGTAGATTTCAAGAATCTGATCCTTCGTAAGCTCGTTTTCAATTTTGAACGACATCGCAATTTCGTAGAGCTTGCGGGTGTATGAGCGTTCGGTCGTCAAAAAGAAGTTGCGGGCTACCTGCATCGTGATGGTCGAGCCGCCCTGACCGCGGCGGCCGGTGAGTACATTGACGATTGCTGCACGGGCAATCCCCATCAACTCAATACCGTGATGCTCATAAAAGCCGTCGTCTTCCGCGCAGAGAATGGCATCCTTGACATGTTTGGGGACGTCGGCAATACGGACAAAATCACGACGCTCTTCACCAAACTCGCCAATGAGTCGTCCTTCAGCGCTCCAAACTCGGAGCGGGACTTTCGGGCGATAGTCTGTCAGCACGTCAATTGAAGGCAGTTGCTGATAGATGTAGGCAAAGACGAAGATAAGGAGGAATACGCCTGAAAGTGCGCCGGCGGCGCCGATCGCTATCGTCCACTTAACGGCGCTCCAGAGCCCACCGCCCGAACGTTGGGCCGGCCGTTTTTTCTGTACTGCAGTCACTAGGTGGGCCCTCTGCGCCCGAAGGGATAAAAAATAGAAAAATTGGCGGGCATTATAAAAAAAGCTGCATATGTACGCGGAGCGGGAAGCGGTGCGTCGTGGCAACAAGCTTTTGCAGTTTCAACAGGCAAATCCGTACCAGTATGACGGGTTGCACTGATCCCTGACGTACAATGCAAACTTATCGTCCCCGAGCATGCGTGCAGCGGGGTTTTTTACGCACAGGAAATTGAACGGTCGTTCAATATTTTCGCATGACGGATCAACGCCGTATCTATCAAGAGGTCTTTACTGTTGCAGACGCTTCTATTGATGTGCAGGGGCATGTCAATAATCGTGAGTATCTGCGATGGATGGAAGGTGTGGCGACACGGCACGCGGCGCTTCTCGGCTGGGACTTTGAGACGCTCAAGATGAGGAACCGCTCATGGGTAGCGCGTGAGCATTGGATTGAATATCTGCAGCCTTGTTTCGCCGGAGACGAACTCACGATCACGACATGGGTCCAGAGTCTGCGCGGTCCGGCAAGCTTGCGTCGGTATGTGATGCAGCGTGAAGGGATGCCTGTGATGGCGGGGGCTACTGAATGGGTGTTCATTGATCTGGCAAGGAGGCGCCCGGCATTTCTCGATCCAGATATTGAAGCTACGTTTACACTTATAGGACCGGGAAATGCTGAGCTTAAAGCACTTGGCGTCGACCGCTCGCCACGTTGGAAGCCGGCACCGAGCCTTTTGGGCGAAGACTGAAGGAAATGATGCATGAAGGACTTCCTTTCCATTAAGAATGTCACCTTTGGCTACGGCAGCCGCACGATTTTGGAAGACGTTTCGCTGCGCTTCGGATCCGGTCAGGTGGTTGCCATCATGGGCGGCTCCGGCATGGGAAAGACGACACTGCTAAAGCTTATTGGCGGACTTTTGACGCCTCAGGCCGGAGAGATCTGCATCGCGGGTTGCCGAGTGGATACAAACGATCAAAAGGCGCTCTACCTACTGCGCCGCCGTATGGGGATGCTCTTTCAATTTGGTGCGCTCTTCACGGATTTGTCCGTCTTCGACAATGTCGCTTTTCCCATCCGCGAACAGACAAACTTGGATGAAGAAACCGTAAGAGATTTAGTACTGATGAAGCTCAACGCGGTGGGACTGCGCGGAGCGGCGCCGCTTATGCCGTCAGAGATCTCCGGGGGTATGGCAAGACGAGTGGCTTTGGCTCGTACGATTGCACTCGATCCTGCGTTAATTCTTTATGACGAACCATTCGCAGGGCTTGATCCGATTTCGATGGGGGTGACTGCGCGCTTAATCCGCAGTCTCAACGATGCGCTTGGTGCGACCTCTTTGATGGTTACGCATGATGTGGAACAAACGTTTGAGATTGCAGATTACGTGTACATGATTTCGTCGGCCAAAGTGGCTGCGCAGGGCACACCCGCAGCGCTCCGTGCTTCGGACGATCCTTTTGTGAGGCAGTTCATCAACGGGCTGCCGGATGGTCCCGTCCATTTTCAGTATCCTGCCCCAGACTATGCGACCGATCTCGGGTTCCCGAACCACAAAGGAGACCAAGCGTGATCGTCAACCTTCTCGCCCAGCTCGGCAGCTGGGTTCTCAGTCTGCTCTCATCTGTAGGACGCTTCGGTATTTTTTCGGGGCGTGTTCTCGCCCGTCTTGGCGGAGCCGGGCTGAGTCCGATCATTTCCCAGATTCATTTCATCGGCAACTACTCGCTCCTTATCATCAGTGTTTCGGGACTTTTTGTAGGTTTCGTGCTCGGACTGCAGGGTTACTACGTGCTCGTTACTTACGGCAGCGAAGAAGCCTTGGGAACGTTGGTTGCGCTTTCACTTGTGCGCGAACTTGGACCAGTGGTGACGGCGCTGCTTTTTGCCGGCCGCGCTGGCACAGCGCTCACTGCTGAAATTGGTCTAATGCGTTCAGGTGAGCAGTTAGCGGCCATGGAAATGATGGGCGTAGACCCCATTCGCCGCGTATTTGCTCCGCGGTTTATTGGGGGGTTTATCTCCATGCCGATTCTGGCGCTGATTTTCTCTGCCGTGGGCATCATTGGTGCCTGGATGGTCGGTGTACTGCTGATCGGTACCGATAACGGCGCCTTCTGGTCGCAGATGGAAAGTGCAGTCGATGTTTTCTCCGATATCTGCAATGGCTTCGTTAAGAGTGTCGTCTTCGGCGCAGCCGTGACGTTGATTGCACTCTATCAAGGCTGGGCATCACGCCCGACGCCGGACGGCGTTGCTCGTGCGACCACTACGACGGTCGTGGTTTCCTCTCTTCTTGTTCTCGGGCTCGATTTCATCATGACGGCCTGGATGTTCACAACGGTTTAAAGGTAGTACTAGCAAATGCATTCAAACCGCAAGCTTGAAGCCGCCGTCGGCCTCTTCATTGTGCTTGGTTTCCTCGCTGCTCTTTTTATGGCGCTGCAGGCGGCCAATTTGGGAAGTTTTACCTTCGGACAGAAGACTTACGCCGTAACGGCGGATTTTGACAATATTGGGGGCCTCAAGGCTCGCGCAGCGGTGAAAAGCGCAGGGGTTGTTGTTGGCCGTGTACGATCCATCGTGTTCGATCCGGAGACTTTCCAAGCGCGCGTCGTCATGGACATGGATGCACGTTATCCATTCCCCGATGACAGCTCGGCAAAGATTCTGACAGCGGGCCTTTTGGGTGAACAATATGTTGGGATTGAGGCCGGTGCGGATGAAGCCAATCTGGTTGAAGGATCAAAAATTCGCCGTACGCAGAGTGCTGTGGTGCTCGAAAATCTCATCAGTCAATTTCTCTATTCCAAAGCTGAAGACGGCGGGAAGTGATCATGCAGAAACTACTCACTAGCCTCGCCGGCGCGGCCGCTGCCGCAGTTTTGTTGGCGGGCTGTGCTCAAGTTCCGCCTAATGCGGGGGAGAACCCGTCGGATCCATATGAACGCGTCAATCGCAATATCTACGCGTTCAATGATTCAATCGACCGTGCGGTTTTTCGGCCGGTGGCAGAAACTTATGTTGAATGGACGCCGGAGTGGGTACGCACCCGCGTTTCCAATGTTGTCGATAATCTCAGCGATCCCGGCAATGCCGTCAACAACACCCTGCAAGGAAAAGTGGACCGCGGCATTGAGAGTCTGATGCGCTTCCTGGTCAATTCGACTTTCGGCATTGCCGGTATCTTCGATGTGGCCGATGAAATCGGTCTCAAGCGGCACAGCGAGGATTTTGGGCAAACTTTGGGGGTTTGGGGGGTAGGATCCGGTTCCTATCTGGTACTTCCAATTTTAGGGCCATCGTCAACGCGTGATTGGACGAGATGGCCGGTATCTATTGCCACTGATCCGCTTACTTATGCGCTTTGGAATGAGGAGTGGTATTGGTCTGCCGGCGCAACGACCGTAGCTTTGGTTGATGGTCGTGCGCGCTTGATGAAGCTTGACGCGCTTCGTGCGTCAACTATTGATGAATATGCCGCAGTTCGCGATGCTTATCTCGCCAAGCGGGCGAGCGACGTGCGCGATGGTGCAGTTGAGGATGAAGCCGAAGAGCTTCAGATGCTTACACCGCTCCCGGTAGACAATGAGTAAGGAGAAAAATATGCAGCGCAGAACATTGATGATTGTCGGTGCCGCTCTCACGTCTGTAGTTTTTATGCCTGCGGCATTGGCCGCTGACGGGCTTCCCTACGATGCCAAAGGCGATCCTTTTGCCTTTGTGGTCGATTTGTCCAATGCTGTGCTTGACCGTATTCGATCGAGCGAGGCATTGAAGTCCGGAAATGTTGATAGTCTTCGCAAATTGGTCGATGAGATCGTTCTGCCGGCAACCGACTTCACCATGATGACGCGTATGACAGTCGGTCCCAAATGGCGCACCGCAACGGCAGAGCAAAAGAAGGCTCTCGAGAGCGGCTTTGAGACGCTGTTGCTGCGCGTATATGCGGGCGGTCTTACGGCAGTGAAGGATCAAAAATGTGAGCTGCGGCCGACTCGAGTAAAAAAGGCTCAGCCTGAGATGGTGATTCGTACGCTTTTGAAAAGCAGCGGGGCGGAGCCCATCGCGCTTGATTACCGAATTTATCGAGCGAAAGACGACACCTGGAAGATTGTCGACGTCAATATTGAAGGGATTTGGATGGTTGAAAACTACCGTTCGCAGTTTGCTTCCGTGCTGAGTCAGGATGGGGTTGAGGGACTTATCAAACTCTTCAACGAAAAAGGCGAGGAGCTTGCTCGTCAGGTAAAGAATTCGGGGGGCAAGGCGTGACGCCGCAGTGGACTGAGTTTTCTTTCGATGACGCGTTGACTTTCAAAAGAGAGCTATTAGCGGCAATCGCAGCGGGAGATCGTGTTGTGGATCTCGCCGGCGTTTCAGGGGGCGACAGTTCTTTGCTGTCTGTTCTTTTGGCTGGACGGCGAATGGCCCCTGATCTGCAGATTCTCAATCTGTCGCCGGCACTTGCTCAGCTTGCGCAGCTCTACGGTGTAGCAGATCTTTTAGGACTTCCTAAGAGCGCCTCAGAGACTGAAGTGAATTGACCGTTTTTGGAAAGACCAATGGAAAAACTGAAAATCCGCGGCGCTCGCCGTCTTGTTGGCGAGGTGCGCGTCTCCGGAGCAAAAAATGCGGCACTGCCGATTCTCGCAGCGTCACTTCTTACGGCGGGAGATCTGGAACTGAAGAACGTGCCTGATCTTGCAGACGTCCGTACGATGCTGAAGCTGCTTGCCGGCATGGGCGTCAAGGTGGAGCGTTCCGGTTCAAACGTTACTTTGAATGCGGGTGCCATTACCTCAACGGAAGCGCCTTACGATCTCGTTAAGACGATGCGTGCTTCGATCCTCACACTCTGCCCGCTCACGGCCCGCTTTGGTGCTGCTCGGGTGAGTCTTCCGGGCGGCTGCGCCATCGGTGCGCGTCCGGTTGATCAGCACATCAAGGGGTTGCGGGCTCTAGGCGCTGCGGTTGAAATTGACCACGGCTATGTTGTCGTAGAAAGCGCCCGTCTGAAGGCTGCACATATTGCCACCGATATGGTGACGGTCACCGGTACGGAAAATTTGATGATGGCTGCAGTGCTCGCAGAGGGAACGACGGTCATTGAAAATGCCGCGCGTGAACCTGAAGTGGTTGACTTGGCCAATTGCCTCAATGCTATGGGCGCAAAGATCTCTGGTGCTGGTACGCCCACACTGGTGATTGAAGGGGTTGAACGTCTTCACGGGGCCAAACACGCTGTGATCGCTGATCGTATTGAGGCTGGATCGTTCCTCTGTGCGGCAGCCGCTACGGACGGCGACGTGTTGGTTGCGAATTGTGTTCCCGGAGATTTGGAAGCTGTGATTTTGAAGCTTCGGGAAATGGGGGCAATTGTTGATGTTGGCCCCGATTGGGTTCGGCTCAAGATGGCAGGGCGCCCCAAACCCGTCAAAATCCGCACTACGCCGCATCCTGGATTTCCCACGGATATGCAGGCGCAGTTTATGGCAGTGCTTGCTCGGGCGGATGGCGTGTCGGAAATCACGGAAACCATTTTCGAAAACCGCTTCATGCATGTCCCTGAGCTTGCTCGCTTGGGCGCCTCAATCAATGTCGTTGGACGGACCGCGGTTGTCAAAGGTGTGCCTCGGCTCGAAGGCGCAGCGGTGATGGCTACTGATTTGCGAGCCTCGGCGTCGCTTGTTATTGCTGCGCTCGCTGCCAACGGTGAAAGTACAGTTGATCGGCTCTATCATCTTGATCGTGGCTATGAGCGCATGGAGGAAAAGTTCCGTGGACTCGGCGCCGACATTGAGCGCGTGCGCAGCTGACACATCAGCGCTATCCTTTGGTCGAGGTTGACCGGCCGAAGTAAATGAGCCAATATTCAAACTGTCGGGAAGTCGGTTCTCGTCATTACAATTCAGGGGGCGGACTGCAGTATATGCAGGCCGCCGCGCAAAAAGGTTTACGCATGTCTGACTGCATTTTCTGCAAGATCGCCGCAGGTGATATTCCTTCGTCCAAGATTTATGAGGACGACGACGTCATTGCCTTCAAGGACATTCATCCGCAGGCGCCGGTGCATTTTCTCATTGTGCCGAAGAAGCACATTGTTTCTCTCGCCGAAACGCAGCCTGCCGATGAGCCGCTTTTAGGTAAAATGCTTGGCCTTGTGCGCAAGCTCGCCAAGGAACAAGGCTGCGACAACGGTTTCCGCGTGATTATTAATACCGGCCGCGACGGCGGTCAGGAAGTTCCTCATCTGCACATCCACGTCCTTGGCGGTCCCCGCCCGTGGAAGAACTAATTTCAGGAGAAAAAAATGGGTTCTCTTTCCGTTTGGCACTGGCTGATCGTCCTTGCCATTGTTGTGCTCGTCTTCGGCACAGGCAAGCTGAAGAATATGGGCAAGGATCTTGGCGGCGCCATCAAGGGCTTTAAGGAAGGCATGCGTGAGGCCGATGACAAGCCCGCTGATCAGACGGCTGCCAAGGAAATCCCGCAGCAGCAGACTGCCGAGGCCAAGCAGGCCGACACGATTGACGTCGACGCCAAGGAAAAACCCAAGGCCTAATCCAAAGGCTTGGGGGTCTCTACTCAATATAGAGACCGTTTTCCCTTGAATCAGGAAGACCGCGGCAGCGCAGCGCGCACCGCGGCCTTTTTAAGTTTGTGAGACGTCATGTTTGATTTCGGCTTCAGCGAAATGATCATCGTCGGTGTCGTCGCGCTTGTCGTGCTCGGCCCGGAAAGACTGCCTGTCGTTGCTCGTACGGCTGGTGAATGGATCGGCAAGGCCCAGCGCTTCGTTGCGCAGGTGAAGTCCGACATCGACCGGGAGACGGAGCTCTCGGAACTCAAAAAGATTCAGGACGAGGCGAAAGCACTCGCCAATGACGTTAAGTCAACCGTTGAGAAAACTGCAGGAGAAATCGAGACCAATGTAAGCTCGGTTGCGGGTGAAGCCCAGTCTGCGGTGAAGGATGCGCAAAGCGCGGTGGAATCAGTTAAAGCTGATGCGGCAGAGACGGTTTCAACGAAGACGACAGGCGTTTCTGCGGACGATATTTCGTCAGTCTATGGTTGGGGTGATGCCAATACAGACAGCGAAATAATGACTCCAGCGAGTGCTTATGGCGGCTGGAGCGCGGCGAGAAGGAATTCTCTAAACCGCAGCTCAATGGCGGCTGGAGCGAGCCGAAAGTCTTTCCTAAACGCTATCACTCGGGACCGTCGGTTGATGACCTCGCTGCCGAGATTGAACGACTGCGTCGTGAACTCGGTATGCGCGAAGCCAATATGGGGGGCGCCTCAGGCCGACGCCGCGCACTTGCTCCTCGTGCTAAAAATCTTCGTACCCGTATTTATCGTTGAGTAAGGAATCATGAGCCAGGACAATCCTCAGCTCGAAGCGCCGGACGATCCCGCCAACGAGCAACCGCTCGTAGCGCATTTGATTGAGCTGCGTAATCGTTTGATGAAATCGGTGATCGCGATTATTGTCGTGTTCGCGTGCCTTTCACCTTTCATGAAGCAGATCTTCGACTTCCTGAGTCAGCCGTTGATGGTTGCTTTGCCGCAGGGTGCCAAACTTCTCGCAACAGGTGTGGTGGCGCCCTTCTTCGTACCGCTTAAGGTGACGCTTTTTGTGGCATTCCTGATTGCGCTTCCGGTGGTGCTGTATCAAGCCTGGGCCTACATTGCCCCGGCGCTTTATCGCAGTGAGAAACGCCTCGCATTCCCGATCTTGATTTCCTCGATCGTCATGTTTGCGATTGGTATGGCTTACTGCTACTTCATCGTCTTTCGGATGGTCTTTCAGTTCATTGCTGGCTTCTCGCCTGATTCGGTGAACTTTGCCCCAGATATTGATTCTTATTTCAGTTTTGTGCTCACGATGTTCCTCGCTTTCGGCATGACTTTTGAAGTGCCGATCATCGTGGTGGTACTGAATCGCGTGGGTATTGCGACTTACTCCAAACTGACCAAGGCTCGTCCTTACGTAATTGTCGGAGCATTTGTTCTTGCGGCTATTTTCACGCCGCCTGATGCGCTTTCTCAGATTCTGCTTGCATTGCCTCTGGTCATCCTTTATCAGGTTGGCATTTGGTGTGTGAAGATTGCCGGTGTGAGTGATGAAGAGGTTGAAGAGCTGAAGGAAAAAAAGAAAGAAGAAATGGCCAAAGGCATTTAATCTCTGCGCTTACCAAAAATATGAACGCCGTCTGACAAGTGTCAAACGGCGTTTTTTTCATCACTCAAGACCCAGACATGTCGACGCCTTCAATCGTTGACGGCGGCACCAGCGCCTCTTTTTCCAAAGAGCCTCGTGGCCGCTTAGTCGGGAGGATACGTTTGGTGAGTACTCGCCCCGAACGAAGTATCTTCACCTCAACGGGGGTGCCGGGCTTAAGCCTTGCGATGATCTGTAGCAGCTGATTGGCTCGGCGCACGGGGGTGCCGCTTACTTCAAGGATCACGTCGAAGCTGCGAAGATCTGCGTGGGCAGCGGGAGAGTTGGGCAAAACCCGTTTGATCAACACGCCTGAGCTAACGCCGAGGCTTAAGTCCTGAGCGAGTTCTTGGGAGAGTTGCCGAGGAACGAGACCGAGGTAGCCTCGTTCAATATTGCGGCCTGCGAGCAGCGCCGGCAGCACGTTGTTGATGATAGAGCTCGGAATGGCAAAGCCAATGCCAACAAAAGCTTCTGTTCGGTCAGGAGAAAATATCGCGCTGTTGATGCCGATAAGTTCGCCCTGAAGGTTGATCAGAGCTCCTCCCGAGTTGCCCTGATTGATTGCGGCATCGGTTTGAATGAAGTCTTCATAGCTGTTGAGCCCAAAGCCATGGCGCCCAAGCGCTGAGATGATTCCGGCTGTGACGGTTTGACCGACGTCGAAGGGATTGCCTATGGCAAGAACAGTCTGGCCGACCTTGAGCTTGGAAGCGTCGCCCAAAACGGCGGCGGTTAGTCCTTCAGCTTTCACTTGCAAAAGCGCGAGATCAGTCTCTACGTCTTTGCCCCGCAGTTTGGCCTCAAATGTACGGCCGTCGGCCAGTGCTACGCTCAAATTGGAGATGCCGTCAACCACGTGGTAATTTGTCAAAATGTCTCCATGCTCGGAGACAATAACGCCGCTGCCCAGAGCTTTCATGTGCGTCTCGGGATCGCCGTCCCAGTTGACGCCGATTGCATCGGATGAATGCGCAGTTGCGGACTTCCGTGTGAAGATGTTCACCACAGAGGGCGCAGCGCGTTCGACGGCACCGCTGAAGTCACTTTGGCGACTGATAGCTGAGAGCTCCAGAAAAAGCGGATCCACTTTTTGCGAAGCGTCATCGGGCAGAATGCCGGCGGCTTTGAGGCCTAGGGCGGCTCCCATAATAACCGTTGCTGTTTGGGCAAAAAGGAGCCAAAGGCGGCGGAGAGTACCGGGATGATTCTGCTTTGTCGACTGTGTGACGGATGCTTCTTGAGCGGGGATGGCCATTTTTTAAAAATGACGACAGAGGAGATGAGATGCGGATTCAGGAATTAACGCAATATCTTGACACGTATCTGCGTGCTGGAGAGTTTCATGATTATGCCCCGAACGGCCTGCAAGTTGAGGGTACTCGGGAGGTTGAGCACATCGTGCTCGGTGTTTCTGCTTCGTTAGGGCTTATTGATGAAGCTGCGCGCCGTGGCGCCGATGTTGTGTTGGTACACCACGGTTGGTTTTGGAAGGGGGAATCACCACGAATTGCTGGTGTCAAGGGGTGTCGAATCAGACATTTGATGCAGTCCGGCATGCACCTTGTGGGATATCACCTGCCGCTTGATGCGCATGAAACGGTCGGCAACAATGCAGAGCTCGCTCGCGTACTCGGCCTTACGATTGAAAGCCGTCATGGTGAGTATGGACTCCTACATGTTGGAGAGATCATTTCGGGAGCGATGCTGGCAGCCGATTTTGCCCAACGAGTTAATGCAGCGCTTGGCCGAACCCCGCTTCTTGTGGGCGATGCGCAAAAAATGGTCAGGCGCATCGGATGGTGCTCTGGCGCTGCCCAAGATGAACTCGCGGTTGCCGCCGCCTTAGGGTGTGATCTCTACCTTTCCGGAGAAATTCGTGAACATACCACTTTTGAGGCCATAGAATCGGGCGTGCCATATCTAGCTGCTGGCCATACGGCAACAGAGCAGTTCGGCATTCAAGCATTAGGACGTCACTTGCAGAAGGTTTTTCCTGGTCTTGTGATTGAATATGTGCCGCAGGATAATCCTGTCTGACAATAATGCGACTCATTAAGTCGCAAAACATATTGAAACAAACACTAAATTGATTCTCGCAGAGTAAAAAACAGGATCATTACTGGTTTTGTTAAATGTAACAGACTGACGCTGATGTAAAATTCCAAATTGTCACTGACGCGTCTCCGCCATGCCGGCTTGTGCCGGGGCGGATTTTTTCTCTGGTCGCCCCAGTGTTCCACTCAGACGTCACGGCACTGCGCATGCGGTGCAAATGGATCCCGTCACAGAAGGCTACGCTCACTCCATGATGATTCTTTACTCGGGCCCGAGCTGCCCGTTTTCCCACATGAGCCGCATCGTTCTCAATGAGAAGGGATGCGAATTTGAAATCAAGTCCATCGATTACGAGGGCGTTGGGCCCAGTGAGGCCGATCTTGCCGTTGTGAAGATGAGTCCCTATGGGGAGCTTCCGGTTCTTACGGAGCGCGATCTTTTCCTTTACGACGTCTATGTCGTCAACGAATACATTGACGAGCGATTCCCGCATCCGCAATTGATGCCGTCGGATCCGGTTGGACGTGCTCGCACACGACTCTTTTTGCACGTACTTGCCCGAGAACTTTTCCCGCATGTGCGTACACTGGAAAATTCGGCGGCACCTGCTGAGAAAAAAGCACATGCTCGCAAGCGCCTGAGCGAAAGTCTGGGTGTTCTTGCCTATCGAGTGGGCGATACGAAGTTCCTCCTTTCCGACGAATTCGGAATGGTTGATGTGGTGCTTGCTCCGATTCTGTGGCGTGTGCCATTCTGGGGCATTGAGCTTCCGTCTACGGCGGCCAAGCTTGAAATTTATGCGCAGCGTCTTTTCGCTCGTCAGTCCTTTATCGATTCGATGACGCCTGCTGAGCGTTCGATGCGCCAGTAACGTTTGGGGCGGGAGTGTGAGCTCCCCCCGGACGTATCCCTTTTTCTTGAGAGCGAGATTCTTCATGACCCAGCCCCTTCGTTCGATTCGTGCCAAACTCATCGAATCCGTCCGCGAATATTGCGCTGAGCACTTCCTTCGCCCGTACATCTGGGTAGACGTTGATGACGCCTGCTTGGTGCCGTTCGAGTATGTGACAGAAGGCATGATCATTCTGGATGTGGACGATGAGGCCGTGCGAGGACTTGAACTTACTGATGAGCTCCTTACCTTTGAGGCTCGATTTGGTGATTCAGTCGAGCCGATGCAGGTGGTCGTTCCGCTTAATCGAATTGTGCATGCGGCCCCGGCGGAGACGCCGGAAGAAGGCGCTTCCTTCATGGTGAAACCCACGCATCCGGATTTGCGCGCGGAAATTCTTGGTGAGGAAAAGCCTGCAGAAACAGTTTCTGCGCCACAGCCTCATCGCCCGATGCGCATTAAGTAATAAATTTCGGTATAATCCGCACTCTTTCGCCTCTTTAGCTCAGTTGGTAGAGCAACCGCCTTGTAAGCGGTAGGTCAACTGTTCGAGTCAGTTAAGGGGCACCAAATTTCAGTCCCGAACCGTGTTTTGGCGGTTCGGGATTTTTTATATTTCATATGGTTATCTAAAATCTGACGCCTTAGTGGTTCGCCGGAGAACGGGGGCGTGATCCTTGTGCAGGCAATGTTCAGACTTGATGGACGACTTTTGCCAAGATCATTTTGGATATGGAAATCCCCAGAAAGTCATCTCACTCTCTGGGGGCAAGGTTTGGAACTTGCAATTGAGGCATACGCTGCAAGCTTGACGAAAAAGGCGGCTACTTTGCCCGTCTTCCCATCGTTACGCGGTCATTGCCGCCATAGTCTTTTTTAGTGCGGACCGCAGCGAATCCAGCCTGTTCGAGCATTGCTCGAACTTCAGCGCCCTGGTCATAGCCATGCTCAAGAAGAAGCCATCCGCCCGGAGTCAGATGGGCAATGGCACCGTCTGCAATTGCCTGCAGACATTCGAGTCCATTAATACCGTCGGTCAAGGCCTGAAGCGGTTCATACTCGAGATTGCGCAGATGTTCGTCATCTGGGCGAATGTATGGCGGATTGCTGACGATAAGGTCAAACTGACTGTTCGGTACAAGTGCATCCCACCAAAATCCTTCGCGAAACTCTACCTTGGCAGCAAGTTCTGCGGCATTGCCGCGCGCAATTTCAAGCGCAGCCTCTGAAGCATCTGTAGCAGTCACTTGGGCGCCTGGAATTTCCAAAGCCAACGTAATGCCAATACAGCCGCTTCCAGTACCTAGGTCAAGTACTTTTGGGTTCCCGGCCACAACAAGAAGCGCCTGTTCGACGAGAACCTCCGTGTCCGGGCGCGGTATGAGCACGGCATCTGTGACATGGAAGTGACGACCAAAAAACTCCTGACTCCCCGTGAGATACGGTACGGGTGTTCCCGCGGCACGCATGTCTACGAGCATGTCGAATTGAAGAATTTGGTCCTCAGTGAGTTCTGCTTCGTCATGGGCTATCAAATATTCGCGAGGTTTGCCAAGGACAAAGCCAAGCAGAATCATTGCCTCGAATCGGCCAATGACGGGGGAAGCTTTACCGAGCTGGGCGCGGATGCTGGGGCCGATTTGCACGTCAGCCATGGTCTATGCGTCTCCTCGAATAGTGATTAAGTCAGTTTAGGCAAGCTCGGCGAGTGCTGCAGCCTGATGTTCGGTGGTGAGCGCTGTAATGATTTCTTCGAGATCGCCGTTCATGATCGCTTCGAGTCGATAGAGGGTGAGGTTAATGCGATGATCGGTCACGCGGCCTTGCGGATAGTTGTAGGTTCGAATGCGCTCTGATCGGTCACCCGAACCGATGAGATTTTTGCGTTCACTTGCTTCTCTTTCGTGTTGTTCAGCGACCTGTTGTGCATAGAGGCGGCTTGCCAGCACTGCCATTGCTCGTGCTTTATTTTGCGTTTGACTGCGTTCGTCCTGACACTCCACTACCATGCCGGTAGGAAGGTGTGTAATACGAACAGCTGAGTCGGTTTTTTGAATATGCTGACCGCCCGCGCCGGAAGCACGGAAGACATCAATGCGAAGATCTGCGGGGTTGAGCTTAACTTCTTCGATTTCGTCAAGTTCAGGAAGCACCGCTACTGTGCAGGCTGAAGTGTGAATACGCCCTTGCGACTCAGTAGCCGGGACGCGCTGCACACGATGGCCGCCAGACTCGAATTTGAGTTTTGAATAAGCGCCTCGGCCGATAATGCGCACGATAACTTCTTTGTATCCGCCTAGCTCGCTTTCGTTTTTGGAGACGATTTCCGTTTGCCAACCGTGACCTTCGGCATAGCGCAGGTACATGCGCAGCAGGTCACCCGCAAAGAGTGCTGACTCGTCTCCGCCCGTGCCGGCGCGAATTTCCAAAAATATGTTGCGGTCATCGTTGGGATCCTTGGGCAGAAGCGCTATACGAAGTTCCTGCTCAATTCGTTCCAATTCATGAGTTGCCGCAGCACTTTCCTCCGCAGCAAATGCCTTCATCTCCGGATCAGCAGCCAGTTCCTGTGCGGCTGCAAGATCGCTTTCAGCACGTTCATATGCATGGAGACGGCCGACAATAGGTTCAATTTCGCCGCGTTCACGCGAAAGATCACGAAAGAGATTCATGTCGGCGGCCGTTTCCGGCGCGGCAAGCATGCGGTCGATTTCTTCAAGTCTGCGCGAGAGCGCAGAGAGTTTCGAGCGGACGTTGTCGGTAAGCATTTGAGTGTTGTTTTTGCAAAAGGCAGCCGCAATACAGGACTGCTTGGATAAGCATTAGAGGATAGCGGGTTTTGTGCAGTCCGTCCCTGCCGGAAGGTATTCATAAGCAAACGGGACCCTTGCGTTGTGCATGGATCCCGTTTGCGTTAGGAATTAGTAATTTTTATCGATCGTGACGTCGATAGAAGCGGTCGAGCATGCGGCCTACCAGATCACGGTCATCGTTTGAAAGACCTTCTCCGTTGCGCAGCAGAATGGTTGGATCATGGAGAAGTTTATTGGTGAGCCCATGGGCGAGCATTTCAAGCACTTCTTCAGGTTTGTCGCCATGATGCAGGTGACGCAGTGCCCTCGAGAGTTCATCATCGCGGATGAAATTTGCTCTATCACGCAGTGACTGAATGGTCGGTACAGCTGCACGTAGGCGCAGCCAGTCGACGAAGTCGCCTACGCGCAGGCTGATAATGGTTTCAGCCTGACTGATAGCAGCTTGACGTGACTGTTTGCCTTCGCTCACGACTTTGCCGAGGTCGTCGACGGTATAGACATAAACGTCGTCCAAACGATCAACTTCAGGTTCAACGTCACGGGGCACGGCAAGGTCAACGATGAACATCGGACGGTGACGGCGTTCTGCAATGGCTCGTTCGATCATGCCCAAACCAATGATCGGCAGCGCCGAGGCTGTACAGGAAATGACAATATCGTAGCGACCGATAGTTTCCGGGAGGTCCGCCAAACGAATGGCTTCGGCATGGACGGTCCGCGCCAGCGTCTGCCCTTTTTCCATTGTGCGGTTGGCAATCGTAATGCTCTTTGGAGACTGAGCGGCAAAATGCGCCGCACAGAGTTCAATCATTTCGCCGGCACCGACAAAGAGAACGTTTTCATCTTTGAGATTGCCATAAAGACGGAGCGCTAAACGAACGGCTGCCGCGGCAAGACTAACGGAGTTGGCGCCAATGGCAGTTGCCGTGCGAACCTCTTTAGCGACGGTGAACGTCGACTGAAAAAGGTGGTTGAGCATCACTCCGAGTCCGCGGCAATCGTGTGCGAGCTTCTCGGCCTTCTTCATTTGGCCGACGATCTGAGTTTCGCCAAGCACCATCGAATCAAGGCCCGAGGCGACGCGGAAAGTGTGGCGGGCAGCTTCTTCCTGTTCGAAAGCGTAGATATGCGGTTCGAGTTCCGAGAGCGGAACCCCTTTTTTGTTAGCGATGTATGAGAGCACTGAGGCACGAGCTGCGGCGGGATCCTCACAGGCCGTGTAGAGTTCAGTGCGGTTGCAGGTCGAGAGCACCGCAGCCTCATGGATGCCGCCCTGGGACGCTGCGCCGCATCGCTCAAGCAGATGCGCGATGGTATCGGTGATTTCATCCGGACTGAAGGCGACGCGTTCGCGCACGGCAAGCGGAGCGGTCGTGTGGTTGAGACCTAAGGCGAGAAGCTGCATTGCAAATGGGGCATCCGTCACGGGCGGGACTGAGCAGACTAAAAGGTGAGAGCCCGAGTCCGGGGGGCACCGGGACGGAAAAAGGTTATTCTTTATAGGCTTGCGAATTATAGGTTGCGGATTGTTTCCTAAGCCTTAAGAACGGCAGGTCTCTGATCTGCCAAGAGTTTTTGCGATTGATTCCTTTTCCCAGCATGAATAAGCCAGCTGCTTCCGGTGATATTGCCGCTGAAACTGCATTGAGTCTTGCTCGACGAGCTCGTGAAGCTCGACGTCTGGTTCGCCGGCGCGCGGCACTCTCTGCGGCCGCGGCGGTGTTGCCGATACCGGGACTTGATATTGCTGTGGATTTGGCTGCATTTGCCGATATGCTCAATCAAATCAACCGCAGCTTTGCGCTATCTCCGGGGCAGATCGAGCGTCTGCATACTGATGAGCGGATAGCTATGCTCTCGGCGCTTTCTCAAGTGGGTGCTGTTTTTGCCGGTCGCTATGTGACCAATGCAGTGGTGCTTACAGCCGTCAAACAGCTTGGGGCTCGCTGGGCGGCGGGGCGTGCAGCAAAGTGGGTGCCTATTGCCGGTCAGGGCGCTGCGGCAGCGCTTTCTTTCTGGGCAGTAGTACGCTTGGGAGATGCTCACATCGCAGAATGTCTGCGTGTTCGGGAGCAGGTGCGTGCATTGCTGACGGCACCATCATCATCTGAAATACCATGACGCAATTTACTGAATATGCATCAGTTGGCCGAGAAATGGCCGCCCTTGTCCTTTTTTCGGGAGGGCAAGACTCGACTACCTGCCTCGGCTGGGCGCTCGAGCGTTTTGGACGAGTGGAAACGATTGGTGTTGACTATGGACAGCGGCATCAGGCGGAATTGGAGTGTCGCGTTCGCGTGCGCGAAAAAATGGCGCAGCTTAAACCGCAATGGGGAGAACGACTCGGAGATGATCATCTCCTCAAGCTTCCGGTGTTGGGGGAAATTGCCGACTGTGCGCTCACAGATGAGCGCCGCATTGCTTTTGAAGCGTCAGGTTTGCCTAATACGTTCGTCCCTGGGCGAAATCTCCTCTTTTTTACGCTTGCCGCTTCGCTCGCATATCGACGGGGGCTTCGGGTGCTTGTGGGAGGTATGTGTGAGACGGACTATTCGGGGTATCCGGACTGCCGCGACAATACGCTCAAAAGCCTCCAGGTGACGCTCGATCTCGGGCTTGATATGCCGTTTATCATTGAAACGCCCCTGATGCGGCTCAGCAAGGCTGAGACGTGGGCTCTTGCCGAGCATGTCGGCGGCGATCCGTTTGTCGAACTAGTGCGAAACGAAACTCATACCTGCTACATGGGTGATCACCAGCATCGTCATGTTTGGGGATACGGTTGCGGAGAATGTCCGGCGTGTAAATTGCGGGCTCAGGGCTGGGCGTCCTGGAGTGAGCATGCTCGTTTCGCCGACGCATCAACCGCTGTTTGACGCAATGGGTAGCTGCGCAAACCCCAAATTCGCAACGTTTGGAAAAAAGAGATCCCGAAGAAAATCCGAGATCTCATTACCCTCTTGGGTTTGCCCTTGCCCCCGCGGATGTTCCGGGACTAGGTACATCCCCGGGAGTTTTGGGGAAAACTGCGCTGTGCGATGAACATAAACAAATGCCCGCAAGCTGTTTAATGAGGCTGGCGGGCATTAATGACTGGATTTGCGTGAGTGCAAACCCAGAAAAATCTTTGGTGGCTAGGGACGGAATCGAACCGCCGACACGCGGATTTTCAATCCGCTGCTCTACCAACTGAGCTACCTAGCCGTTCGCCTAATCAGTACTTCAGAGCAACCTATAGGAGAAACAGCGTCAAATTTCCGCTATTAATTTTCCCCGACGGATATGAATGGTGGCTAGGGACGGAATCGAACCGCCGACACGCGGATTTTCAATCCGCTGCTCTACCAACTGAGCTACCTAGCCGCCCTGAAAGGTCGAAGCACGGATTGTATAGAGCCATTCGTTGGTTTGCAAGAAACCGTTGACCTCTCGTGCTTTGTTCAATATTAAAATACCGTGTATGCGGTATTGGATGATGAAGGAATTCATCTATCCGCAAGCTGAAGCCGCGATAATCGATCTTCCCAACTTCTTTAAAAGAGGCTCCGCCACACCATGGCCGCAATTTCTAGTCTGCGCGCACTTGCCGCCACCGCGCTTCCGCTTTTAACTATCGCTGCTGCACAGGTACAGGCGGCCGCCATTGATGCTGAAGCTGTGCGCGAAGCGCTCATGAAAAACACAGGACTTAAAGCTGAGAGCGTACAGCCGTCGCCGATTCCTGGACTCTGGGAGGTCTTTATTCAGGATCGGCTTTTCTATGTCGACGACAAAGTGGGTTATGTCTTTTCGGGATCGATTATTGATACCAAGACAAAAACGAACCAAACGCAGGAACGTCTGCGCGAATTCGCTCGTGAGAACTGGTCAAAGTGGCCTCGCCAAGATGCGGTTAAGCAAGTGTTTGGAAAAGGTCAGCGTGAGGTGATTGTTTTCTCAGATGCTAACTGCACGTACTGCCGCTCAATGGAGCGGGTGTTTGAAACCGTTGGGAATTTGACGGTGTGGACGTTTATTACGCCGCTCATCCGCGGCGAGCAAAACAACTATGAGATCGTTTGCGCCAAGGATCCCTCTAAGGCTTGGGCCGACTGGATGCGGCGCGGCATTACGCCGCCAGCTGCACCGCAGAATTGCGACAGTTCCGTTTTGACGCGAAATCTCAAGCTTGCCGGGCGCTACACCGGCGACCGCATGACGGGAGCTGTTTCGGCTGAACAATTTGAAGGCATCCTAGCCGAACAACCGACGAACGGAAGCTGATCGATCTTAATCTCTCAAAAAAGCACCGCCAGGGAATAATTCTGAGCGGCGCATTGTTTACTTAGAGTTTAACGTGGTGCATGGGCGCCGTTGGGGAGCACTTCCTCGGGAGCCAGACCATTGGGAACCAGAAGCCAGGCAGCAACAGCGCTCTTTTGCCGTCCAGCTGCAGCGCCGGCGTCATCGCCGAATCCCCAGAAGTAGTCAAAGCGAAGAGCTCCTTGAATGGCACCGCCAGTGTCCTGAGCAATCACCGGTTGGGTAAACGCCAATGCAGGCCGCTCTTGAGAGATGGAAACAATGAAAGGTGTGCCGAGTTTCCAGAATTTTTGATCAACGGCGACGGAGGCTTCAGGAGTAAGCGGCACCCCGGCGGCACCGATGGGGCCGAGTTCGGTGTCGCTTTTGCGTTCCTCAAAAAAGATGTAGCTTGGGTTTTGCGCGAGGGCGGCCTTCACCTTAGACGGATTGGCTTTCGCCCAGGAGCGGATGCGCTGCATCGAAAGCTCATGCGCAGACAGGTGTTCATGCGTTATCAGCCACTGACCGATGGAGTGGTATCGCCAGCCATTTTGATCTGCAAAGCCCACTCGCATGAAGCTTCCGTCGGGAAGCACAATTCGGCCTGAACCTTGTACATGCAGGAAAAATGCGTCAACGGGATCGCTCACCCATGCGATGGCCCATCGAGCCATCTCTGCTTCTTTCTCCTGAATGGCGCCGCGTTTGTCGTAAGGGACGACGCGGCGGCCGTCAAGCTTTCCGCGCAGGCGACGCCCCTTCAAGTCGGGATAGAGTTCTCCGAGATCAATAGTCAGCAGATTGTCAGGGATGCCGTAGATAGGGTGAACATAGGGCGGCTGTCGAACACGGCTTCCGTAGAGCAGCGGTTCATAGTAGCCGGTCATGAGTCCCGTCGAAGTGCGCCCTTTTTTCGCAGGAATTTCCACTCCCCACGGGGTGAAATTCGAGTGAAAGAAACTCTCGGCGGCAGGAGCGCTGTTGGGCAGGGATAGCGCCGTGCTGCACAAACCGCTCCAAACTGCGTCAATGCGTATTCTTGAGCAGCTTTGTCGAAAAGCTGTCAGCGCAGCCTCCCACCGACGGCCATCAACTGCAGGCAGGTCGGCATAATCCGAGCGAGTAAACGTAATTCCTTTCTTTGCCGGAGGCGGTATGGGTTCACTTGGAGGCGGCGTTGTCGTACAGGCTGTAAGCAGAGCTACGACCGTCGCAAGTGCGGCGCCGGCGATCTTGCGAGCAAAGAGGTACTGTGCGGGGATCATAGAAGTGTCGCTGAAGAGAAAATTGACTTCAAGTCTAGACGTCTCAATGCAGTGGCGTGGTTTCCTCAGGCTAGGTCGATATACTGAGGCTCAATATTCAACTTGTTCACGGTTTCTTGAAGAGATCTACCATGCGAACCTGCCGCATAGCACCATCCATTCTTTCCGCCGATTTTGCTCGCTTGGGCGAGGAGGTGCGGGACGTTGCCGCTGCCGGCGCTGATTGGATTCATTTTGATGTAATGGACAATCATTACGTCCCCAATCTAACGGTTGGGCCGTTGGTATTAAAAGCTATTCGCCCGTATGTGTCGATTCCGATCGACGTGCATTTGATGATTGAGCCGGTCGATGCACTGGTGCCTAGTTTTATTGAAGCCGGCGCCGATATCATTACTTTTCATTGTGAAGCGACGAAGCACGTTGATCGCACGTTGCAGCTGATCCGTAAAGGCGGCGTCAAAGCTGGGCTGGTATTCAATCCTGCAACGCCGCTCGACTATCTCGATTACGAACTTGATCAGATTGATGTGGTGCTTCTGATGAGTGTCAATCCCGGGTTCGGCGGGCAGAGTTTTATTGAGTCAACGATAGAAAAACTCGCGCGTGTTCGCGAAAAACTCGATGCGTATAAAGCTCAGACCGGACGCGAAATCGCTCTGGAGGTTGACGGTGGTGTGAAACCAGCAAATATTGCACGCATCGCAGCAGCCGGAGCCGATACCTTTGTCGCCGGGTCGGCTGTCTTTGGAGCGGGATCTGCTCAGGGTTATGCTGAGGTCATTCGCAGCATGAAGTCAGCAGTGGCGGTACTTGCATGATCCGCGCCGCGCTATTTGATTTGGACGGTACGCTGGTTAGCTCTCTCCCGGAGCTTGCTAAAGGCGTCGAAATGCTGTCGCGAGAGCTCGGAGCGCCAGTGCCGCCCGAGGCGGTTGTCGGCGACATGATCGGCGGCGGAGTTCGAGTGTTGATTGACCGTCTCTTTCTCTGGTGGCAAGGAGCGGGTGTGAAAGCGTTGCCGGATTTTGAATCAACGCTTCAGCGTTTGGTTGCGATCTGGTCTGGTATGTCTGGCGACTTGATTCGAGAAATCCCAGGTGCTTTTGCTGGTGTTCAGAGTCTGAAGGAAGCTGGTATTTCAGTCTGGCTTGTGACGAACAAGGAGCGCGGACTGACGGAAGCGTTCTTGCGCGAGCGAGGCATTGATGCACTCTTTAATGGATTGGTTGCCGCCGGCGATTGCGCGCATCCCAAACCTGCGCCTGACATGCTGATTAAGGCCATAACCAGTGCTGGTGCAGAGGCATCGGAAGCAGTGATGGTCGGCGACAGTCGTAATGATGCACTTGCAGCTCGTGCAGCCGGCATTCGTGCGATGCTGGTCGAGTCTGGCTATAACGAAGGTATTCCGCTGAAGGAATGGGCTCGGACTGCTGGCTTCAATGAGGTCTTTCCGTCCGTAAAAGAAGTTTGCGAGGAGCTCCTCGCTCAACAAGGAAGCCGCAAATGCGGAGATTGACATACACATACTTACTGACGGCAGTCGTTTTTTCCTTTGTCGCGTCCGGAGCTTATGCTGCAGCAGCGAAATCAGAGCCACCGACAGCAGCAGATGTTGAGGCCTGTTGGGCGAAAGCGGATGGAGATCCTTCGAAGGAGAACAGCTGCCTCAAGCTCGATCTTGCGTATGCCCAGAGTGAGTACAAGACCGTTACTGAGCAGGTCGCTTCGCTTGCAAAAGCGTGGGACAAGCCGTCTGGAGGGCGTACTCGTTGGAATAAGTTCATCGTATCTGGTCAGAGCTTTGATACATTCGTAAAGCGCGAATGTGACTTCGTGAGCACGGTGACGAAAGGCAGTCGGCTGGTTGAAGATAATGCCGAGCTTGCTTGTCAAATCAATTGGTATCGACTCAGAACGAGCATTCTTACGAATCGTCATTTGACGGAAGCGCGCCATTGATGAAACCTGATTTTTCAACGGAATCTCTTACAGGCGTTTGGCGGACTACGGTGGAGCATTTCATGGCTTCGCCGGAAGGACAAAATCTTGTTGACCGCATCTCCAGCTGTACTGCTGACGTTTTCCCTCCTCATCCGTTCCGGGCGCTTGAAGAGACGCCTTTTGAACAAGTTCGTGCGGTCATTTTCGGCCAGGATCCGTATCACACGCCCGGTAAGGCTTGTGGGTTAGCTTTTTCTGTGCCGGCAGGAGAAAAACTGCCGCCTTCCTTGAAAAATATTTTCAAAGTAATGGCTGCGTCGAATGAAATACGTCGCACGCGAGGCGATCTTTCCGATTGGGCTGCGGCGGGCGTATTGCTCCTCAATACGATTTTGACGGTGGAAGCGGGAAAACCTCTGGCTCATGCTGGATGGGGGTGGGAGACTTTGACCGACCGGCTCGTTACTCAACTTTCTTCAGGACGAAATGGACTTGTTTTTTTCCTGTGGGGCAAACCAGCACAGCGTCTTCGGCCGATGATCGATGAACGCCGCCACTTGGTGCTTGCATCGAGTCACCCATCTCCCTTATCGGCGACTCGAGGCGATGATGCCTTTATGAAGTCCGACTGTTTCCATAAAGCCAATGTATGGCTTGAGGCTCGCGGTGAGGCGCCCATTGACTGGATGGGCGCCGCGCAGCAACCGGTTCTCTTTTAACTGAGGTCGATCACGCGCTGCGGAAGCAGCATTAAGAATGCATTTGATCGAGGGGATGCAAGATCTAATTGACGAATGATAAGTCGGTCTCCGCGAAAGAATACGATTTCGACAATTCGGCCAGCACAAGCTTCCACCATGCGGTCAAACCGTTCAAAAGTTATTCGCATGCCGTCAAGGGCAATCGGCACATCTCCGGCAAAAAGACCGGCTTCAAACGCCGGAGATGCGGACGGCACGTAGTCGAGCTCAAGGTCTGTACCGGAACGGCGAAGCTTCAGTCCAGAGAGTGCGTAAGCCTGATTTTGGTTTGCGTCAAGGGTGAGTTTTTTCCCGCGGTGCTCTAAAGCAGTGCTGAAGGCGGCAATCCATTCGCAGCGGTCAACATTGGGCTTGCTCACCCAGTGCTCAATGACGTCAGCAATAGAAAGGCCAGTAAGTTCAAATACCAATTCGGCAAAGCCACCATCAGGCAGACCGGACCAGGTACGGTCAGTAATCTTGCTTCGAACGGTGCGGAACCAACTTTGCAGTACATGCTCGAGAGTCCATTCTCCATTGGAGCGCTGTTCGAGCGCATCACTGATTAAAAACGCAGCCAGAGCCCCTTTGGCGTAGTAAGAAGTTTGTGAGTAAGGGGAGTCCTTTGTCTGTCGATAGAGCTTTATCCAGGCATTGAAACTGGATTCGGCGAGCGTCATTTGATCGAATCCTTCCCGACCGAGTGCATTGTTGAATCGTCGACCAAATTGTTCCCAATAGGCGGCTTCATCAATCAAGCCCGCCCGCAGCGGAATGATTGACTCGTAAAGTGAAGTGAAGCCTTCGAAGATCCAAAGGTCGTGAGAATAAACTTCCTTAGATAAATCGTAAGGGAGAAAACAAGAGGGTTTCAGACGTTTGACGAGCCAGGCATGGAAATATTCGTGCGCCGCCAGGGTGAGGAACTCGATGTAATCCTTTGGAGGCGTTGCTTCACCTTCGGCGGGAAGCACTTTGGGATCCTCAAGAAGCATAGTGCCGGCAGCATGTTCCAGGCCGCCGTAGAGGCCGGCACCAAGGTGCATTTGCAGCAGATAACGCTCGAAAGGAGGTTTCTTCTCGGCAGGGTCCCAAAAGGCAATCGTTGTTTCAAAAATCTTCCGTAAATCGGAACTCACACGGTCGCGATTCAATGAGTTAGCCCCGGTGATGACGATTTGATGCGAAACGCCGCAGACCTCTACGGTCCAGATATGAGACCCATGGCCATCTTTAGGCGTCAGCGTGTAGGGACTGTCAAGGAGCTCATCAAGGTTGCGAGCCTGCCAAGCATTGGCTCTGAGCGGAAGTGCACATTGAACATTCCAGCCGGGAGCATCAAAAAACACCTCGGCAGGTTCGTTTGTATTGAAGGGATGCAGAAACAGAGTGCTGGGATTGATGAAGCCTCGGTCATCGTCCAGGTACGCATCATGAATTCCAACAGAGTAGGCAAAGACTTCCCACTCGATTCGCAATGTAGTGGAGACGGGAGCTTCAGCGGCGTCTACAACCCATTGAGCTTTGCTGACTTGACGTACGGGAAGTTCATTTTCTTCCCAGTATGCGCGGAGATTTGTGAGGCGTCCGGCATATTCCCTTAAAACATAGCTTCCTGGCGTCCACGTTGGCAATTCAAGCTTGAGCAAGTTGTCGTAAGGAACAGGAAGAACGAGCTGAACGCTGTAGCGGTGGCGGTTAACATGAGGTGTGATGAGATAGTGAAGCATGGAACTTCCTGCTTATGAATGAGGCGAATAGGAGTCTAGAACGATTTTTCGTGATGCTTGACAAACAAGAGTGAACTCTGCATAATTCGCATCCTGCTCCGAAAACGGGGCGGAAAACATGTCATAGCTGACAATAAACGAATGACAAAAAGTTTAAGATTGTCCTTGACAAGAAGAAAAAGTTCAGATAAACTTCTTTTTCTGCGCTGAACGAAATTCTTCAGCGAAGTTCTTTAAAAATCAGATTCAACGAACCGATAAGTGTGAACGTCGGAAACTTG
>OAZY01000268.1_pt1 | contig 48852 bp, 36 predicted proteins | sample 1494931 | NCBI WGS metagenome assembly OAZY01 (sample SAMEA2579921, study PRJEB22360) | human gut metagenome | biome: human gut; feature: human-associated habitat; material: faeces | place: Denmark | collected 2008/2010 | reverse complement strand
CTATCCGGTCAAACACGCCCACCACCTCGTAAGCCCCTTCAATAACTTTCTCCACTACGTCTCCCCGGTGTGGAACACGCACTTCCCCCAGAGACTGACCACAGACGCAGCCGTTCTGGCAGACGAACCTGAAGTAACCCGGCAGCATCTGGTAGCTGGAGGTACCGTCATGAGAGTTGAGCAGAATAATTTCAGGGACATGCTCTCCGTTTATCTCTCCGGCCCGCCGCAGACGCAGCATGTGTTTGGTGTATCCCCGGCGGCCCGGGTCGCGCACACGGGTCTGGCAGGCGAAGAATGGCTGAAAGCCTTCCCGCTGCAGGCTTTCCAGTACGGTGATGGTGGGATGTACGTATAGTTCTGGCTTCGGGACGTGTGTTTCTCTTCCCCGAAAATCCCCGGCACATGGTGCATCAGCTCTTCATGTGTCAGTGGACGGTCACGACGTATCTGGTTTGCAGCATAACCAAAACGACTTGCTAATCGCATACTTTGCTCCTTATCGGTGGTTAAGATTTACTGGTGTAATAAATGAAAAAAGCCACGTCTCCCGGAGAAGACGCGGCCTGACGGGTGAAATGAATGAGGTTTATTGTCTGAGAAGCCTTTCACTGGCGAGCCACGCATTAAGCGGCTTTCCGGCAACAATGGCTGGGGCTGTATTTACCTTTGATATTAATAATGTGCAGAGAAACGCATGGTTTACTCCTCAGGTTTTAAGTTTGTCCAGAGCCACAACGACAGGTTTTCCGGATGTGTCGATGACTCCTACCGTCGGTACGCCATTTTTGATTTCGAAGAACGGTTTGTTGCTACCTGAGCACAGCTGGTTGTCTTTGTATTCGAGCATCTGTGCTTTCCCGGTTTTCAGGTTAAGTACCGAGACAGTGTAGTCGTAACACCAGGCACCACCACGTTCAAGCACGAAAACATAGCTGTTATCTTTATAGTTGAACGGATTCTTCGTCTGGCAATTCATACCGTCAATCTCAGTACAGGAAAACGCCTCTGTAGTATTAACGTATTTGATGTTGTTTGGCAGTTTTACTTGTTTCGCCGTAGCGAAGACAGAGAACAGAATAGTTACAGCAACGAGTAAAGTTTTGATAAAAGTTTTCATGACAGACTCCTTAAATTAGTTAACCGCAGCTACGTAGTTTTTCACCAGATACGCGAATTCATGCACGCCAATTTCGCCGAACCAAACCAGGTAGGCCGGGTCATCTAAACCAAAGTAGCGGTAGCCAACGACTTCATGGGTTTTTGGGTTATAGAGTGTTACGATAAAGTCCCAGCCGCAGGTATTGGCTTTGCAACCGTCGCCCTGGAGCCAGACTGTACCGTTAATGGTTACTGGCGTTACGTTTCCGCCAGGGCCATCCATATACCCGCCTTTACCGAACATGCCGCTCAGTCCGACCGGTTTTAATGCTTTGTCAAGCGCAGCTTTGTAGGCAGCGTCACCTTCGTACAACTCGTACGTTGTTGGACACGCTCCAGGTTGTTCAGCCCGGGCGTTTGGGTCGCAGCTGAGCGCTTGTTTCACGCTCGCTGCTTCCACGTTAAAGCCAGTAAACAGAACCGCCAGAAATAACATCAGGGTATGTAAACGTTTCATTGTAAATATTCTTCCGTTGTAAATGGCGCTGGAAAATTTCTCATCAGTGAAACCTTCCGGAAATTCCCCCCCTTGTATGATGTATATCGCCAGTATTTTATTTCATCCCGGATGTAATTTTTATATTTCCCGGCACGTGCAATAACGCTGACCAGAGATATAAGGCTCATTAATAACTTTACAGGTAATTGCATAATTAAATTTCCAGTGAGTGAATTGACAGGTGAGGGGTAAAACTTTCTCTCAGGTAATATATATCTGAAAATATTTTCAATAACACCAGCCAGGAAAAACACCACCACAGGCGGTGGCGTTTCTTTGGGGCGTCTTTATTTAATCCGGGCCATCGCGTTTCTCAGTGCCGAATCTGCCTCTTCCGTTATCTCCAGACTTTTCTGCAACACCGTTTCTGACCGGGACAGTGCCTGACGTGCTGCCAGCGGTTTCCGGATATGCTCCATCGTCAGCATCGTGTCCTCGTAGCCCTGCTGACGCCAGGTGTCGGTATGTGCCGACGTGAAACTGAGCAGACCGCCACTGTTGCCACCATCACCTGCATGTTTCAGCCTTTTCCGGGGACGGATCTCAAGGATCGTGGTGTCCGGAAAAGCCCGGCGATCCCATAAAGAACCGTCACTCAGATGCGTCACAATCACCATATTGCATCCGGCATCGACCAGAGGCGTTACAGGGGTATTTCCCTGCATATTTCGCCATCCTCCCATCCCACCATCACCGAACATTGTCCCCTGAACCTCACGGGGACGGAACAACAGGGGCAGTGCGGCTGACGCAAGCAGAGCCTCTTTCTGCTGTCCGCGGGGCAGACTCTGGATATGCTGAAAAACGGCGTTTTTCGTGGTTCCGGCACCCAGTTCAGCACGAATGCAGTCAATAATATCCTGCATGCCCCCTTCTGTGGGGTACAGCGACACATACAGCGGTAGCCCGTCTGCCAGAGCATCAGTATCAAGATAATGATCCATCAGCGCTGTCAGAGGCTCATCTGACAACAGCGGCTGAGCCATCGGATTGTCGAAGCCGTTGATTATCGATATATGGCGAAGAAGTATCGTAAGCAGTGCTCCTGCACGTCCGGGGATCTGGCAGAGGTTCATTGCCTGGAACAATTTTTTCAGCAATGAAAAGTAAACCGATCGGTTTACCGACAGCACCTGATTATTCCCCAGATGATCCCAGAGCGCCTCCAGGCGTACGGCAGCTTCTGACAGATCGGGAGAGGCCGCGATAATGGCACCATTGAATGCGCCAATGCTGGCCCCTGAAACCATGCTGATCTGTGTACCACACTCTGCCAGTGCCTTAACCACTCCCGCCTGATAAGCGCCCACCGCCCCGCCGCCGGACAGCACCAGCCCTGTTTTTATTTCTGTACTCATATCGCCCCCTTCTGAAATATTTCATCGACCATACTTTCAGAGAGGCGCTCTGCAGAGCAGAGACGGGGCATGCGAACCGGTAAGTGTTCTGCAGCCTGCGTGGTTGACCAGATCACCGGATGCTGCTCTTCACTGCACCAGTCCCCCAGCCAGTTAATCGCGTCATGCCACTCGTTATCTGCCTGCTCCCGGCCCTGACCACCAAGCCAGTCCAGAGTGTTCAGACGCACGGTTGCACTACCGCCACTCTCCTGTGCCATCTGCGTTAATGCTTTATGTCTGAGAATATCCAGTAGCTGGTTAACCTGGCCTGTTTCGCCCTGACGTATCACATCACCAAACGCGCCCCAGCGAAGCTCTTCAAGTGCCACATAACAACGTCCGGCAGGGGAAAATGACGCATATCGCCCGGCGCTCCACCAGGAGAATATCTGCTCAAGATGTAACTGAGCCCGCTGAACCTGGTCAACACGGTGGAGTTTTTCTTCAAGATGATTCAGTTTATGGTGAACCTGATCGGCCAGGGTGAGTAACTGCTCCCGCGTATCTGCGGAATAATGCGCCAGCCTGGCAGTATCACTGACCAGTGAACTGACCCTGTCGTTTACCCGGGTAATCGCGTAGTTTGTGATGGCAAGTGACGTTGTCAGCTCCGTCAGCCAGCGCAGGGACGCCTCAACGCCCTGTGCAAGCGAAGCATTGATGGCATTCTGCCGTGCAGCGCCTTCGCCGGTCAGTCCCTCTTTTAAACGCCGGAAGAACGTGCGCTCTCCGGCCGTGCGGATATGCTCCTGTGCAACATCGATTCCGTTTGCGAAATCAACCACAAATTTTTCAGGAAGACAGGTGAGTACCTGACATACCCGGTTATCAGCAATTTGTTGAATAAATGGTGAGGTCACAGCAGTGTCTCCAGTTCTTCCCTTAACGCCTTACTGTCAGTAATCAGCTCGGGAACCCTTTCATTTAATGCCTGAAGGCGCTCCGTAAGATGTTCCTGTGCCTGCTGATCGCGTTTATGATCTTCTGAGCTCTGAATTAGTGTGTTACGTAGCTGTTCGACTTTTTCCCTGAATGTACAGAAAAAATCATCGATCTCCTGGCGGACGGGCTGGTTAATATTCTGCTCAATGGATGCCTGCAACTCCCCGAAATATGCCCGGGTCAGTGACATCACTTCCTTCCTGACCTTGTTGATATTGATAACACTGCGGCTCACATTCTCCTTATAGTTTTCCCAGCCCCAGTCACTGGTGTTAACCCATCTACAAAAGGTTCCCCACAATCCACTCTGACGGCGGCGACGGGTGACTGTCTCAGTTCTTTCCTCCATAAGCGCACTCAGATTTGTTTTTACCGCGATCCTGGTCTGTAACTGGCTGACTGCCGGAAAACTGATTTTTACAGTGAAACCTTCATCCTCCAGGCGGGCATTGATGCGTCCGGCAATATTTTCTGTGGCATACAGGGCTGTACCACGAAAACCTGTTTCGATACCCCTGACGATTTTTTCCAGTTCAGGCCGGAACTGTGCTTCAGCCTCACGATGCAGGCTGGCCACGGTCGATTCGATTTGCGTCATCAGTTTAAGGGCTTCCCTGCGATCACTGAATTTTATTTCGGGGCTGTCCGGGTCAAAGTCCCGCATCCTGTCATGCTGATTTCCGGTTCCGAAAATATCGTGAAAGAAAGCGAATGCGTTTCTCTCCCGGGGCTGCGCTGAATTTTCTTCCTCCAGCATTTGCTGTTCTTTGCGTTTACCGCTTCTGAAATAGTCGTTCAGCTCCTCCTCCAGTGAGGCACAGACCTTCGTCAGTAATTCCCCGGTTTTGGTATTGATGTCCTCCATGGCCATTCTGACATCACCGGTCACCTGATTCTGACATTCCTCAATCTCCTGGATATCCGCCAGCAGGCTGGTAATATGCGCCTGCAGTGACTGAATGCTTTGCTGCAGCCCCTGATGACGTAATGACAGATATTCGCTGACATTTTCTGCATTCTGCATCAGTTTTGCGGCGGCAGAGTCAACCGCCAGTGCCGCCGCTCTGGAATGGGAGCTCTGTATGACTTCCGTTATCAGTTGATCGATCAGAGATATATTCCAGAGTTTTTCTGCCTTTTTATTTACCTTAGTGCTGTCTTTCCAGTCGTCCTCTTCCACCATAGGTCCGAAAGCTTCCCTGATAAAATCATCGACCCAGGCTTCATCAACCGGAAGCGCACCGTTTTTTCGTAACTCATGAAGCGCACGGTTAGCAAGGTACGCCTGACGTGATGAGCCGGGATAAACGCGGGAGGCGGGCAGCACATCGCTGTTCAGCATTGCTGGCACCTTCTGGCGTACGGCATCCGCACCATCACCATTGCGATCTTTTTCATCGAATTTATTGACCAGCACAAACAGACGACCGGCTGAGACGTCAGCAATGGCATTAAGCTCTTTACGAACCTCCTCATCGGCTTTCGAGTTCATCTGGGTGTAATCCATCACCGCCAGCACCGCAGAGGCTTTCTGTAGTTGATCCCGCATCATCATTTCCATCTGTGGTTGTCCAGCTTCATTAGGGCCGGGGGTATCCAGCAGTGTGAGTGTTCCCTGACATGCATCCATTCCCACCAGGTGGCTGAACGCCACGTCGATCACCGGTAGTTTCTGCACTTCTGCGTATTCGTCAAAAGGAAATTCAGTCCCCATTGCCGCAGCAAGACGAACCAGGTCATTTAACGATGCCAGTCCGGTAAAGATTTCGTCTTCCCCGTGGTATTCATTTTTAAGCCAGACATCATCCGCCAGAATATCCAGTAGTTCGCGGGTATCCCCGGTTTGCTGCAGGGACTGTGCGACTTGCTGCCCTGCCGGGGTGGCGAGTTTTTCCTGCAGTGTGATTAATAAATTGCGGACGGGCTGAATATGTTCCAGATGGAGGACCGGTTCCGTTTTTCCGGGAACGTGGCGGATCAATGTCGGTACCGAGGTCATGGGGCGGTTACGGTTGGGCAGAATTTCCTGCCCCACAATGGCGTTGATGGTGGTTGATTTGCCCGCCTTCATCGTGCCGACCACAGCCAGCACCATCTCCCTGCGGGCGGTTTTGATTTGTTCGCCCTCCAGCTCCTCAATTCTTTTCAGCGCTTTCCGTTTATCAAAAAGCAGCCCGTTTTCGTTCTTACTGTCAGATAACACATCCGGCTCATCAACCATTTGCCGGAGCAGATTGATATTCAGTTGCAAAAGCCGGTCGGCTTCATCACAAAGCAGGGCGATGTTCTTTTCGTGCATCATTCACCTTTATAAATTCAATAATTCAGAACTGCGGTGAACAGCAATGAGCGTCCTTTCCCATTACTGCATGAATTTTCCTGAAATCGTATTTCCGGGATACCGTATAATCAGAAAGTCATATTCAGCGTGGCCTGACCGTTATAGCCTTCAGCGCTGCTGCCGCTGACGCTGTGGGCATAACCGGCCTGAACGCCCAGGGTGATATTTTCCCGGATACGGGCTTCCAGTCCGGCCTGCAGGTCCAGTGACGTGCCATTCTGGGACGGTGAGAACGTCATGTTACTGCCGGCTGCGGCTGTACCCATGCTCATGTCACCCCGGGAGCTGAAGGTGCGGATAACAGAAGGCTGTACCCACCAGTTCACCGGCAGTTCACTCACACGGTGTTTTGCACTGTCGCGCAGGGTGTCACGGGATGAGGTGCCTTCACCAAAGGTCATATCGTTGTGGCTGCCCAGACGGAAACCGGCACGCACATGTTGTGCACTGCCATGCCCGAACTTCACATAACCGGCGTTATCCTGGCCGTCATCCAGGGAGAGTCCCTGCCAGGTGTACTGCAGTTGTGGCTCCAGCATCAGATTGTCAGTGATACTGAAGGGCAGACCGGTTTCCAGTGAGCCCAGCCAGCCCCAGCCCCGGGCGCGGAAGTCGTTATTGTCCGATGACGCTTTCATGCTGTGGCGGGTTCCCTGGGCCACAATGTCAGCCCACAGGCCGGAGGATGTGTGTACCAGATTCAGATATCCGCCCAGACTGCCGGCATCATCCCGGACCGTGCCGGCGCGGGAGCCGTCATCATCCTTAACATCAACGGAAGAATGGCCTGCAGCACCATACACCCCTGTCGTCAGAGACATACCGGCAACCTCTGTTCTCAGCAGGTCACCCTCCAGACGGACGAAGCCATAGCTGCCGCTGCTTTCCGGCGTGGCCCCACGGGCAATACCACCGTTGTTATCGTGACCGAGATGACCGCCCTGAATGCTGAGACGGACGCTGTTATTTTCACCGCTTACACCGGTCTGATGGCTGCGGGAGCCTGCCAGAATCCGGTCATAGTCCATTGCCTGTGTCAGCATGGAAGCATACAGGGGGACTTCAGCACGATAAGCATTTTCACTGCGCAGGTACCAGTCTTCATCGCTGTCACGGTTCAGGGTGTAGTTAAAGGCGCCGGCCTGAAGCGGGCGACTCAGGGCAAACGCACCTTCTTCTGTGGTGGCACCATTCTGTGCATCCACAACCCGGATACCCTGTCCGGAGGTTGCCACCCCGAGGTTACTGTTTCCGACATTTGTAAACGCAAGCCAGGTTTTGCCGGTTGCCTGACCACCATTAATCACCAGCTGGTCAGAGGCATTGCTGCCATCAAGGCTGACACGCATATTGATGGTGCCCCCCTGACCGGTGAGGTTACTGGTGGTCAGTTTATGGAACGTTACCGGGGAGGCGCCTTTTGCAACAGCACGGCTCAGCACGGCATCCTGTGTCGTCTGATTATCAAAGCGAATCTCCCCTGCGTTAACAATATCGCCGGTACTGACCACATCACCATTCAGTACCATGCTGGCGCCTTTACTGAGCTGTGTTCTGCCACTCAGACTTCCCCCGGCAGCCAGCGTCAGTGTTCCACGATATCCGACAGTGGTGTTACCGGCCTGTCCCCCGGCATTAACCGTAAAGCTGCCGCCATTTTCCAGCAGCAGGCCGCTGGCCTGACCGGAGATACCATCAATACTGAACTTACCGCTGGCATTGGTCCCCTCAACAGTGGCACCACTGTCTGCAATCAGGGCACCACCGGATGTCATGGTGACATCTGTTGCCTTACCACCGGCAGACACTGCCAGGGTACCGCCGTCATCCACCAGGGTATTCTGCGCTGAATGGCCTTCCAGTACATCCAGGCGACCGCCATTTTCCAGAACGACGTTATCTGCCATGCCATTTCCCACGGAGAAATGCCCCAGGCGGTTTGTGCCGGTGACAGTTGCAGCAGTACTGGTAACCAGTGCACCGCCCGTGTTCTGGGTGACTGCAGTGGCTTCCCCGCCGGCATGTACCCTCAGTTCACCGTTCTGATTTATGGTGGTGTTACCGACAGCACCACCTGCCTTAACAACCTGCCAGCCCCCCTCGTTAATTACCGTGTTCAGCGCAAGTCCGTCCTTGTGCACATACTGGTAACCGCCATTCAGTGTGGTATTCAGGGCCCTTCCGTGTACCGACTGGTCACCACCTGCGTAAATGAGAGTGTCACGGGCTATCCCGGAAAATAAGATAATCTGCCGTCCATTTTTGTTGATGGTGGTGGATTCTGCTGTTCCCTGGACCTTCTGACCCGTGTACGAGTTGTCAGAATCCGGGCCGCCTTCTGCGCCGGTGTTGATGATGGTTCCTGTTGCCAGCCCGCCACTTTTAACGCTCTGGTAACCGTCGCGGTTGATAATTGTACCGGTGGCAACCCCGCCCTCATGAACCCACTGCTCGCCTCTGTTATTCAGCGTGGTGTTCACCGCCAGCCCGTTCAGGCTCTGTCCCCCGCCGTCACGAATAACCGTATCACTGGCTGTTCCCCCCTCCAGCACGACCTGACGACCATTTGTGGTGACAGTGGTGTTTCCGGCTATCCCGCCATTCTGTATCCATTGCCCACCGGTGTTTTCTTCACTGTCCGGCCCCAGTTCCAGCCCGGTACTGATGGTCATTCCGTTGGCCGTACCGAGGACAATCTGGTTGTCATGATTTGTCAGTGTTCCGCCGTTCACGGTTTCTCCAGCCTGTACAACCGTGTCAGCAGCCAGTGCCGGGACTGATGTGACAGTAGCAAGAGACAGCGCAACCGCCACACCGGCGCGTTTTCCCCGTGAGCGGGCCAGTTCGGAGGCCACCACCAGGGTGCCCGTAATGTGATTCCATACCAGCCTGTAGCTGGTGTTCAGATGTCGTTTCATCAGCTTTTCCTTACAGAGGGTGAATAAAAAAGCCGGTACCCACAAATGTGGATACCGGCAGGTACAAAACAGCATGGTCAGATAAAGTGGTTTTTCCCGGACATAAATGCTTCCCCTCTCTCATCCGCCAGAGAAGTATCAGTCCGTTGTGTGCAATTCCGTTCTGCATGATGAAGAGATTCAACTGCCTTTTCGCAGACCATTAACCACTACAAACGATCGATAGTAACGATCAATACCTGTTTTATCGATCGTTTTATTCTATTAACAGCAGAGCAGTCACGCAAGAGAAACAGGAGGGGCATGAGGTGTTTGTGTCATGTTTTCAGTTGGTTAACGCAATGTAATCAGGCATTTCCCCTGGCAGAGTGTTCAGAAGAAAATCCAGTTCCATACAGCGCGGGCAACAGAGACCACCGAGTCACGGACGGCACGCAGAACCGTGCGTGCAACAGAGGCAATACAGACGCTCTCCGCCGTGTCAAATATCCGGTCCACCGCACCGGTAAACTGTTCACGGGCCTGAGCGCGGACAGATTCCGTGCGCAGCTCGTCCTGCAGGCGGGTCATCAGGGGACTGGCGGCATGGTCGGGAAGTGCTGTCATGAGCGCACTGACCAGCGTATCCAGTTCCCAGCCGGTGCGGGCCGATACGGCAACAACCGGATGTACGGGCCGGAACAGACGGAATACCGCCTCCGTTTTCTCCCGAATATTCTGTGCCTGTACGGGAGAAGGCTGAATACCGGCCATATCCCATTCATGGCAGGGCTCCGTTTTGTCGGCCTGCGTCACCACAAACAGCACCCGCTGATGTCCCCGGTGCAGGATGTGTCGCCAGAAATACTCATCCACAGACAGGGCACGGTCATCGGCTTTAATCAGCCACAGTACCAGGTCAAGTTCAGGCAGAATGTCACGGTACAGGGCTTCATACTCTGCATCCCTGTCCCGGCTCTCGCCCACCCCGGGCAGGTCAGCGATAACTAGGCTGCAACCGTGGCCACTCAGACGGAAGCGCTGCACTTCCCGGGTACCGGCGTGAACATCACTGACCGGGGTGACCTCCCCCTGAAACAGTGCATTACAGAGTGAGGATTTACCGGCCCCGCTTTTCCCCATAATGCCAATCACGGGTTCGTGACTGGTGAGTTTGCGCAGATGTTCCAGGATGTGACGGGAAAGTGAGTAAGGCAGGGAGGAGAGAGGTTTTTCAATTGCCTCAATGGCATCAGACGGATTCATACATGTATTCCCGGTGAAAAAAGACAAAACCCCGCACACCGGAAAGGAGGCGGGGGACTCACAACGATAATATCTGTCTGAAATTATTTAGAATGTACCTGGTGCACTGCAAAGGAAAGGCAGTATTCCGTTCCTCCTCCTTATCGTGAATACCCCTGGTATCTCACAATGTCGACCGACTTACTCCGGGGCTGCCTGAACCACAAGATTGCTGTAGAATTGCCCCCAATGATTCAGGTCCAAACCAGGAAAATGGATTAAAAATGACAAGTATTCAACAACGAGCAGAACTGCACCGCCAGATATGGCAAATTGCCAATGATGTCAGAGGTTCTGTTGATGGATGGGATTTTAAGCAATACGTTCTGGGCGCACTTTTCTACCGTTTTATCAGCGAAAATTTTTCCAGCCATATGGAAAATGGTGATGACAGCATCTGTTATGCGGCACTTGATGACGGCATTATTACTGATGACATTAAAGACGATGCCATCAGAACCAAAGGCTACTTCATCTACCCCAGTCAGCTTTTCTGCAACGTAGCGGCGAAAGCAAATACCAATGACAGACTGAATGCAGATTTAAACAGTATCTTCGTTGCTATCGAAAGCTCTGCTTACGGTTACCCTTCAGAAGCTGACATCAAAGGTTTGTTTGCTGATTTTGATACAACCAGTAACCGCCTGGGTAACACCGTTAAGGATAAAAATGCCCGCCTGGCTGCGGTTCTGAAAGGGGTCGAAGGGTTAAACCTTGGTGACTTCAATGAACATCAGATTGACCTGTTTGGCGATGCCTATGAGTTTCTGATTTCTAACTATGCGGCAAATGCCGGTAAGTCAGGCGGCGAGTTCTTTACACCACAGCACGTCTCTAAGCTGATTGCACAACTGGCTATGCACGGGCAGACCCACGTTAACAAAATCTACGACCCGGCAGCAGGTTCCGGTTCGCTGTTGTTGCAGGCTAAAAAGCAGTTTGATAACCATATCATTGAAGAAGGCTTTTTCGGACAGGAAATCAACCATACGACCTATAACCTGGCGCGTATGAACATGTTTTTGCACAACATCAACTACGACAAGTTTGATATCAGGCTGGGCAATACGCTGACTGAGCCGCACTTCAGAGATGAAAAACCGTTTGATGCCATCGTTTCTAACCCACCGTATTCGGTGAAATGGATTGGCAGCGATGACCCGACACTGATTAACGATGAGCGTTTTGCCCCGGCTGGCGTTCTGGCCCCCAAATCCAAAGCTGACTTTGCGTTTGTATTACATGCGCTGAACTATCTTTCAGCCAGAGGTCGTGCTGCGATTGTCTGCTTCCCGGGTATTTTTTACCGTGGCGGCGCAGAGCAGAAAATCCGTCAGTATCTGGTCGATAATAACTATGTCGAAACCGTGATTTCACTGGCACCGAACCTGTTCTTTGGCACTACTATTGCCGTCAATATTCTGGTGTTGTCTAAACATAAAACCGATACCAGAGTTCAGTTTATTGATGCCAGCGAACTGTTCAAAAAAGAGACTAACAACAATATCCTGACCGATGCCCATATCGAACAGATTATGCAGGTATTTGCCAGCAAGGAAGATGTTGCTCATCTGGCGAAATCTGTCGCGTTTGAGACCGTTGTCGCTAATGACTATAACCTGTCGGTGAGCAGCTATGTTGAAGCGAAAGATACTCGCGAAATTATCGATATTGCTGAACTGAATGCAGAACTGAAAACCACGGTCAGCAAAATAGACCAGTTGCGCAAAGATATTGATGCGATTGTGGCTGAAATTGAAGGCTGCGAGGTGCAGAAATGAGCGAGTTGAGTTATCTGGAAAAATTGCTGGATGGGGTTGAGGTTGAGTGGAAATCATTGGGAGATGTTGTAAATTTTCAGCGCGGAAGGCGGCTCGTAAAATCTCAGTTAGAAACCAGAGGTAAATATGCGGTTTACCAAAACAGCATGACACCACTCGGTTACTATCATGAGTATAATGTCGCAGCTCAATCTTCGTTCATTATCTGTGCGGGTGCAGCCGGTGAAATTGGTTATAGCGAAAATGAATTTTGGGCTGCCGACGATGTTCATTTCGCAATCACACCAGAATACATAAATGACAGGTTTTTGTTTCATTTTTTGTTGACGCAAAAGAATAAAATTTCAGGACAAGTACGCCGTGCCAGTATTCCGCGTATCTCAAAGTCAGTAATTGAAAAACTTGAATTCCCAATCCCCTGCCCGGAAAATCCGGAAAAATCCCTTGCCATCCAGTCTGAAATCGTTCGGATTCTGGACAAATTCAGCGCCCTTACAGCAGAGCTTACAGCAGAGCTTACAGCAGAGCTTACCATGCGTAAAAAACAATACAACTACTATCGCGACCAGTTGTTGAGTTTTAAAGAGGGTGAGGTTGAGTGGAAGACTTTGGGGGAAATTGGTGAGTTTATTCGTGGAAAACGTTTTACTAAAGCAGATTATGTAGAAGATGGTGGTATCAGTGTAATCCATTATGGTGAGATATATACACGATATGGTGTTTACACAACTCATTCGTTATCACAGGTTAGAGCTGATATGGCAGCGTCATTACGCTATGCCAAACATGGAGATGTCGTGATAACTGACGTGGGGGAAACTGTAGAAGACGTTGGTAAAGCAGTGGCATGGCTTGGGGATGACGATATCGCTATTCATGATCACTGTTATGCTTTTCGACATTCTTTAAATCCAAAATTCATTTCCTATTACATGCAAACCGATTCGTTTATTTCTGAAAAAGCAAAGTATGTAGCCAGAACAAAAGTTAATACACTACTCATTAATGGGTTTTCAAAAATTATGATTCCAGTTCCATATCCCAAAGATCACGAAAAATCACTTAAGGAACAAGCTCGTATCGTCGCAATACTCGATAAATTCGACACCCTGACCAACTCCATCACTGAAGGTCTTCCGCGTGAAATCGAGTTACGCCAGAAACAATACGAATACTACCGTGATTTACTGTTCAGTTTCCCAAAACCTGAAACTGTCAGTAATTAATTGACCATTGCTACCGACCGGGCCACCTTAACACCCGGTCAGTATATAGACTATTTTTTACACGCCGGAAGTCACCCTTAACGCCCTTCCGGCCCTTGCCAGACGGCACAAAGGATGCGCTATGACTCATCAAACACACACCATTGCTGAATCCAATAACTTTATCGTTCTTGATAAGTACATCAAAGCTGAGCAAACAGGCGACAGCTATCAGAGCGAATCGGACCTGGAACGGGAACTAATTCAGGACCTGCGAAATCAGGGCTATGAATTTATACCCGTAAAATCACAGTCAGCGATGCTGGCCAACGTTCGGGAACAGCTTCAGAGCCTCAATGGTGTGGTGTTTAATGACAGCGAGTGGCGGCGTTTCACGGAGCAGTATCTGGATAACCCGAGCGATGGCATTCTGGATAAGACCCGTAAAATCCATATCGACTATATTTGCGACTTTATTTTTGATGACGAGCGACTTGAGAACATCTATTTGATAGATAAAAAGAATCTCATGCGCAATAAAGTGCAGATTATCCAGCAGTTTGAACAGACGGGTTCTCATGCTAACCGTTATGACGTCACGATCCTGGTTAATGGCTTACCACTGGTGCAAATCGAACTGAAAAAGCGCGGCGTGGCGATTCGTGAGGCTTTCAACCAGATACATCGTTACAGTAAAGAAAGTTTTAACAGCGAAAATTCCCTGTTTAAGTATCTGCAACTGTTTGTCATTTCCAACGGCACCGATACCCGTTACTTTGCCAACACCACAAAGCGCGATAAAAACAGTTTTGACTTCACTATGAACTGGGCGAAATCAGACAACACACTGATTAAAGACCTCAAAGACTTTACCGCTACCTTTTTCCAGAAACATACCCTGCTTAATGTTCTGGTGAACTACAGCGTGTTTGACAGCAGTCAGACGCTACTGGTGATGCGACCGTACCAGATTGCTGCCACCGAGCGCATTCTGTGGAAAATTAAGAGCTCCTTTACAGCGAAGAACTGGTCAAAACCGGAAAGCGGTGGGTATATCTGGCACACCACGGGTTCCGGTAAAACCCTGACCAGCTTTAAAGCCGCGCGTCTGGCAACAGAGCTGGACTTTATTGATAAAGTCTTCTTCGTGGTCGACAGGAAAGACCTCGATTACCAGACCATGAAGGAATATCAGCGTTTTTCGCCAGACAGCGTCAACGGCTCGGAAAATACCGCAGGCCTTAAACGAAATCTGGATAAGGACGATAACAAAATTATCGTCACCACTATTCAGAAACTCAATAACCTGATGAAAGCAGAAAGCGACCTGCCTGTATATAATCAGCAAGTGGTGTTTATATTTGATGAATGCCACCGCAGCCAGTTTGGAGAAGCGCAGAAAAACCTGAAGAAGAAATTCAAACGCTATTATCAGTTTGGTTTTACCGGTACCCCTATTTTCCCGGAAAACGCCTCAGGCTCAGAAACGACCGCCAGCGTATTCGGTCGTGAATTGCATTCGTATGTAATTACCGATGCGATTCGTGACGAAAAAGTGCTCAAATTCAAGGTGGACTACAACGATGTGCGGCCACAGTTTAAGCCTTTAGAGACAGAAACTGACGAGAAAAAACTGAGTGCGGCTGAAAATCAGCAGGCGTTTCTTCATCCCATGCGTATTCAGGAAATCACGCAATATATCCTGAACAACTTCCGCCAGAAAACCCACCGTACTTTCCCTGGTTCCAGAGGTTTTAATGCCATACTGGCAGTAAGCAGCGTGGATGCTGCAAAAGCCTATTATGCGACGTTTAAACGGCTACAAGAGGAAGCTGCGAATAAATCGGCCACCTATAAACCGCTGCGTGTTGCGACAATCTTCTCCTTTGCCGCTAATGAAGAACAAAATGCTATTGGTGAAATTTCCGATGAAACTTTTGATACCAGCACAATGGACAGCAGTGCTAAAGAGTTTCTGGATGCTGCAATTCGTGAGTATAACAACTATTTTAAAACTAACTTCAGCACCGACAGTAGCGGTTTTCAGAACTACTATCGTGATTTAGCCCAACGGGTTAAAAATCAGGATATTGATTTGTTAATTGTCGTAGGGATGTTTTTAACTGGCTTCGATGCTCCAACATTAAACACGCTATTCGTCGATAAAAACTTGCGTTTTCACGGCCTGATGCAGGCATTTTCCCGTACCAACCGCATTTATGACGCTACTAAAACCTTCGGTAATATCGTCACGTTCCGGGATCTGGAACGCTCAACCATTGATGCCATAACGCTGTTTGGTGACAAAAATACAAAAAATGTGGTTTTAGAAAAGAGTTATGCAGAGTATATGGAAGGCTTTACAGATGCTGCCACTGGCGAAGCTAAACGCGGCTTTATGGCAGTAGTTTCAGAACTGGAACAAAGGTTCCCTGACCCTGCCAGTATTGAAAGCGAAAAAGAGAAAAAAGACTTCGTTAAACTGTTTGGTGAATACCTGCGTGCCGAGAACATCCTGCAAAACTATGATGAATTTGTCACACTGAAAGCCCTGCAACAAATCGATCTTAGCGATCCTGTTGCGGTAGAACAATTCAAAGAAGAACATTATGTGGATGATGAAAAGCTCGCTGAATTACAAACAATTCGTCTCCCTGCTGAACGCAAGATTCAGGATTATCGTTCAGCCTATAACGATATTCGTGACTGGCAGCGCCGTGAGAAAGAGGCTGACAAAAAAGAAAAATCAACCACTGACTGGGATGACGTGGTTTTTGAGGTCGATTTGCTGAAGTCTCAGGAAATAAACCTGGATTATATCCTTGGTCTGATTTTCGAACACAACAGACAAAACAAAGATAAGGGCGAAATGACCGAAGAGGTCAAACGCTTAATTCGATCAAACCTTGGAAACCGCGCCAAAGAAGGTCTGGTGGTCGATTTTATTCAGCAAACGAACCTGGATGATTTGCCGGATAAGGCCAGTATCATTGACGCGTTCTTTACCTTTGCTCAACGCGAACAGCAACGTGAAGCAGAAGCGTTGATCAAAGAAGAAAATCTCAATGAAGAGGCGGCGAAACGCTATATTCGCACGTCTTTAAAACGCGAATACGCCACCGAAAATGGCACAGAATTAAACGAGACACTGCCCAGACTCAGTCCTTTAAACCCGCAATATAAAACGAAAAAACAGACTGTTTTTCAAAAGATTAGCGCATTTATTGAAAAATTTAAGGGGGTGGGTGGAAAGATTTAGCAGTAACAAAAGGAACAACTACTGACCGTTTGCCCAACCAATTCAGATAAAATGTCAGCAGCGTTATTAAAGGATATTTACCAGGGCAAAGAAATCGTCGTAAAATTATTCAATAAATAATTTAACTGTACTTGCTCAATTTGCAGAAGGAAAATCAGGATGGCCAAACCATCAACTATAGCCGGAACTGCAGGCGCTTTGGCAACTGCCGGTACTGCAGCCTCAACAGCATCAACCGTTGCAAGTGCATCAGCTGCAACAATTATGTCAGCGACAGCAGGAACAACAGGAGCTGCTTTGGCTTCCGTTGCAGGTGCATCCGGTACAGTTGGCGCTGCAGCGGTTTCATCAGGTATGGCAGCGATTGGTTCCACTGTTGGTGGTGGAATGGCTGCTGGCGCTGTGATTACTGCAGCAGCGCCTGTTGCGATTAGTGCAGCAGTCATTTACGGGCTGGTTAAGATATTCAAAAATTAGTTGCGGGAGCTTCGTACAGAAACCAGTCGCGCCTCCTGACGGTTCCGAAAGCGCGACTGGTAGAGTTGCCATCTCTTGAGGGATTTACCTTTTCCAGGTGAGTGATGCCTTTCGTCAGGTGTTTGCGCGCAGGACTATAACCTGCAACCGGGAGTTGAACGCCTGACGACAGGAGATCAGCCAGGCCAGCAACCACGCAGGCTGACAGAGAATCAGAACCTAAATTAGCCCGGAGTCATTCCCGGGGCGGTACTTCATCACCTGCCACCAATACCCGCGTCAGTACTGCGCGACCTGACGCGCTCATCCGACTCAGCACTTCATAACCAGCCTCCAGTATCTGTCTGGCGATCGCCCCTGTGCAACAAAATAAATCAACCATCGTCAGACGGTGATCATTCGTATGCACCGCTGATGACGTGCACGAAAAATACGTCAATATGAGTTTCCCGGATGCTTACCTTACGATACTATTGTTTTCGTTGAAAATGCAGAAACGTTATTCAGCAGTTGACTTGCTGATGATTATCAGTGACCAGACAGGATTGTAAACATTCTGTTTATACGCTGATTAGCAACCAATCGATTAAATCAAAAAGATAGGTGTTAACCATGAAGTTAGGATTCTTTTTTGGTGCTGGAGCCGAAATTGGGTATGGTTTACCCAGCGGTGGAAAGTTTGCCATAGATCTTTTTAGACAAGATCCGAGTCAATATAAAACTGAACTCCGTAAGCAACTACAGTCCGTAGATTCACGTTCACTATATGCTAATGACTGGTTGCCACAGGGATATGCTAATAAAAGTATTTATGCTTTTGGCCGCAATGAATTCACCAGCATTATCGAATCATCTATCGAATATAAACGTGAAGAGATAATTCGCCGTTTGAACTGTTTTGATCAAGAATGCGACAATGCTATTCTATCTTTAGGTATCGATAAGGCAGTACTAGAAAATCTCTTTTCAACGTTGACTGGAAACGTTATTGGTGAGCGTTTATACACTCACGATATCCGCCTTAACAAGTTATTAGCAAAAGACGTTAAGTTATTTGAGTCCGAATACTATTCGGCTATGTTAGATGTGGTACGTAAATCAACCTACAACGACGATCTAAAACGATACGTTACGTCGTTTTTGCAATTATTCGTTGGTGCACATGGTCAAGCTCTTGTGCAACGCTTAAATCAAGAATTATTCGAAGCGGCCCCCGATGATTTACCCATTTTCGATGAAATTACTGGCATGTTCCATCTGGAGTTTAACCGCATCGGTTCAACAGCTTTAGAATTATTGTTGGAAGAAAATAGAAATTTCGATATAAATGAAAACCCAACAGCCCTAACTCTTTTCTGTGCAATAGCCCAAAAGGTATTAGAAAATCTGTTTACAACAGTACTTGACTATCAGAAACTGATAGATGATCATTTTCGTTATCTCTTCTCGCCATCCACTGAATGGGCTAAGTTTACTCGTATGGTTATTTTTCTCAAGATCGCACGAGATTATATTAGTACTCAAGCGCCATCTGCCGAAGCTATTCCTGATCAAGGGTACTATCACGATTTAGCTATGTTCACTGATAAACTAACATTTTCAGCCATTGGCACAGCTAATTATAACAGCTTATTGGCGGAAGTTTTCCGTAGTATGAAAATAGAGTCACCACAAATTATTCACCTGAACGGCAGCGTGAATGACTACTATAATCCCTATAAAAATGCGGTCATCACTTGTGAAAATCCAAATAATGTAGACTCAAGCCAGATCCACGTTCCCTTCATGCTGACACAAAGCGGTCTTAAACCTCTAACATCGGTAACTATGTCAAGGCGATATGTTAATCTGTTCGATGCTTACGCTGAATCTGATGCTATTGTTGTTGTAGGTTTTGGATTTAATAAGGATGACAGTCATATCAACGGACTTTTCCGTGAGTTGGTAGAGAACAAAGGTCGAAGACTAATACTTATTTCAAGAAGTAAGGATGGTACTGTCGAGACACAGAAACGACGACTGCGTGATAAATTACGTATTTCCCATACAGTTAACCATTTGCTAACAGTAATTCCAGTAGATGACACAAGGTGTCAAAATGGTCAACTATGGTTAGAACAAGTGATAAATACTTTACATGAGGAATTAAGTTAACAGGTTTTGGTGTGTATAATCATTTTTATTATTCATTCACTCCAGCCCTTATTTTTCATGATAAGGGCATCAACTAATGACTATTGGTTATTACTACACTGAAACATTCCTATCATCAAAGTTCTTGCTTTTTGAGATAATCAACCCGATCCAGTAAATTTCCGAAATAAATAGTACGCGTTAACTGTGTGATTCATAGACATCGTTTCACTATAATACCTCACTATGAACAGGGAAATTCAGCAGCGGCTACAGTGGGTAAAACTCTATGAAACGTCCGGTGATGCGGGATTTGTATGTCGTCGCTGTGGCATTTCTCGGCCCACATTGCGTAAATGGTGGCGCAGATATCTGGCCCAGGGCATCGCTGGTCTGGAAAGCCACAGCCGTCGCCCCAAGCGTTCACCATCAACGAAAACCGGCACTTGCGAAGTCGCTCTGATTCTGGAGTTACGTTCTCAGCGAAATCTGGGGGCAAGACGTATTCAAAGCGAGTTAAAACGACTTCATTCAATCTCACTGGCAATAGCAACAATCCACAAAGTCCTTTGCCAGAATCAGGTTAAACCTGTTGTTAAATTTCGGCGTAAAGATGATTGCACTCGCTACAGAGTCCTGAGGCTCTACTCTCGTCGCACGGCGGCAAACACACTGGATTTTATTGATTGTGTTATTGAAGAAATGCCTTTCCCGATACAGCGCTTTCAGACAAACCGGGGAGGAGAATTTTTTGCCGTTAAAGTGCAGGAAAGATTAAAAGAATACGGCATCAAATTTCGTCCAAATAAGCCGGCGTCACCTCATCTTAACGGAAAGGTTGAACGTTCCCAAAAGACAGACAAAGCTGAGTTTTACGCTACCGTAGATCTTTCTGCTGATGACCTGAAGGAACTGCTGGCAGAATGGCAGCATTACTATAACTGGGAACGTCCTCATAGCACTCACAACGGTAAAACTCCGATGGAACGCTACTTTGAACTTGCTGAGAAAACACTATACTCTGATGCCGTTCATGCAAACTATCAGCCTAATGAAGAGCATATACAGGAACAGAATTACAAGCTTGAACTTGGACTGAGAAAATTTAAACGATGTCTATGAATCACACACATTAACGAAAGCTATATTGACAGTTACTTATTTGGCATTAGTTCAGTTCAATCCCGACTTAAAAATTTCCTACAGGATGTTCCGGACCTGAGGCACAGTTCATATCCTTATCCATAAAAAATTTAGCTATGTCTATAGCATTAATCTTGACAAGACGACGTTAGGGCCTGGCGATGAATCATTTCCCCTGCCAGATATCCTTTGGGGTGCACCAGAATTGCCGTTTTATATCTATATAACTGAAACGTCCCTCGCCATCCTTCATATTTTGATGTAGTAACACCATTCACTTTCATCTAACCCCCGTTTTATTAACATATAGTAAAAATCACCTCGCCGTATTTTATTCTTTTGAAGTAAAATCGTTTACCAGTTCACTTAAAACTCTCTTTTGTTCATCATCCTACAGATATTGAATCCGGAATTTAATCTCTTCTGCAACCAGTCTTGCATCGGGCTCATAAAATATTTTTGTTATCCGCTGTTTCTGATGTTCAGGCTGCTCTTCCATATTTCACAAAACAAAATTAAATAATATATCATAAAGTGCGCAATGCCATGAATAACTATCATTAGTTAAAATAAGCCTCCAAAACCGCTCCTGTTCAACAATAATTTGCAGAATAAAGGATTCAATCTGTTCTGATTGTCCAAGGGTAACACGGTATAACGGAACCATCACAGCAAAAAACAGTTCATTTAACCAAGATTCCGCCACCTTCTCGCTCCTGAAAGATGGACAAGTTCTGTATTCTTCGTTCGTATTCGTAGGCAACCTGCCCCAGAATATCCTCCGGGGGGAGGCAATCACTTATTCCTGAGCAATACACTAGTTGATGGATGGCAACAGGCTATTTCTGTAACAATTTCACGTAATGTCTGACGGGCTGGCAATCCCCATTCACCTCAGCGTGGCATCTGCAGCTTTCGCCACTTCGCTGATATCCAGCTTTTCAGATGGCTGTGGGGACGATATCTGTGCCAAGCAATGATTCCGGCACAACAACAACCACTCCCGTTGTGCTTCTGTACATTCAAAATTGCCCATGACGAAAAGCCAGCGGGCGGAAGCTCTGCGCCAGTTACCTGCATCCTCCAGTTTCTGCGCAATCTTGTCTTCCACAACTTCCAGGGTACTCTTCTGCTCAAAACATCAACTCACTGAAATAATATGTATGACAGTCTCAGCGAACCGTCCATGCAGGGCTGAAATCCTCTTCCTGAAACAGTTACCACCAACGTTTTGTGTACAGGCAACTGCCCCATTTTTCCCCATGGTTCATTGTTGCTATCCTGTTTTTTGACAGCCATTCTTTCCCCCGGAAATCACCATGACTTATTAACTGAACTATCGCAAGGAAGTAGTTCCTTGTCGTCAACAGGTAAATATTTCCCTTTTGCAACTTTAATGAGATAGTTTCTATTATAACAAGTTGACAATGCACAGGCTAAAGCATTTCTTAATTCGGTACGTTCTAATTGCTCAAGATGAACATACCGCCTACGCAGAGCATCTGTTATCTTATCCAAGTCCAGTATTTTCTTTGATGGGACTAATGCAATCAAAGCCTGTATAAAAGCTAACGCACTTCTGTAAAGAAGCTTTCCAGCAGGTAATGATTCACTTAGTACTTTATTTCTATATGGGTTTTCAAATGCAATTCTTCGGGCTCTTACCGCAACTAATGGTGTGGGTAACAATCGTTGAGTAACTGAATTAAGATTATCCCGGGATATTGTTACATCAAACTCGCGAATTTTATTAATTTCATCTCTGGTTGGTGACGACTCTTCATTCTTTTTATTACACAGCAAACAATTATCATCAAAATAAAAAGGCAACATCTTTTTACATGTGCTACAGTTTTTTATTACCAGAGGCATCCCTGAACCTAATTCATTTAATTCAAATTGTTTATTTTTTATGTAATTAACAGCTCTACATGAATCTCTGAACCAGTATATAATCGGGTAAGGAAAATAGGAATACAAATAATCAATCCACATTTCTTCTGGAGAATTTCTTTCATCAAATTCAATAAGCCAAGAAGAAAAGTGCTTCGACCATGCTAATTTTACAGTACTGAGTTTCAACTCTCCTTCTCGGAAAAAGCCGGCCATAAGAACACTGGAGGAAGAGTTATGCTTTGCTTCATTAATTGCTCTCTGAACCTCCTTTCTGTTAACCAGTTTATGCAAAAAGTTATTTTTTTCTCTCCACGCTAATTTCTCCGAATCGTAAATTGCAATAAAAGCAGTTGTAGCTCTTGAATAAGCACAAAATAACTGTGCATCCTCCATGCTTTCGGAATACAATGTAATCACGACAGATGATTCCATACCTCGAAAACGAGATACTGTTTCAATATTCACCCCCAAAGTTCTCATCTCATTCTGGAGGGGATTTTTCACTAAATCTGTAGGAACAAGGACAGTAATCTCATCAGGCAGTACAGAACTTTCTTTTAATTGTAAGATTTCATTAAACAATGTGGCAAGTGGATCTGTAACAACTAATTCTTTTAGCGTATCCGGTTCGTTATTCCTAGGGGAAGTAATTTGGTATGAGGCAGGGCTGACAGCTATTAAATAATCAGTAACGGCTCTAGGACATCTTAACACAACAGATAAGTTAAAAGAAAATTGGGAATTTGTTATTCGCTGAAGCTCAGCGTAACTTGTTCCTTTTTCAAAGGAAAATCTTTGAGTTTCATCACAAAATGCGATAATCTTCTTATTTTCGAACCAACAAGATAAAGTCTCCAACCACGAAGAATGTAACGCCTGTGCTTCATCAATGATTAAAGCATCATAATCTCTTAGTTTATTTTTATTTAATGCACTAAGCAAATCTTCGCAGCATCCTGATTCAAACCAACCTGTCGGAGACTCGGGTGACAGGGATAATTTGTTTCGAGCCTGATGACAAAGTTTGTGCCAGGTAAAAACGTCGCATAATGACTCCGGAGTTTGTTGTCGAATATATTCTGAAAGAAGGTTATTGAAAGTAATAAATAAAACCTTTTTTTGGTCTTTAACAAGCCGCCGTGCAAACTCAATTCCAATCAGGGTTTTTCCTGTTCCAGGCCACCCGGTTACAACAAATCTTTGATATTCTGACAGAAGTTCAATGACCTTGACTTGTTCATTTGTGAGCCTTAACCATAATTTATTATCATAAATAATACGGATTCCCCAGTCAGGAGTACCATCAAACTCAGGACATACAGATTTTATTATTAGTTGAGTTCGTTCATACCCCAACTCATTATTTCCCAATGCATATTTCCAGTATTTCATTATATCAATAGTATGCTTTGCAATTTCTGGAAGTTGGCTTTTATCAACAAATATTCTCCTGAATGGTTTAACAGACACATCTACCATTGCTGCATTTGTAATTTTATCATCGAAATAACTATCAGGAAAAATAAAACCATAACCAATACGCAACCGTAACGTTGTTGCTCCCCCTAACCAACGTGCTAAACCATGGACATTGTTACGTGTTTGCTTCACTATATCTGCACGTTTTTTTGTTTTTATATGTACAAAAACAGTACCTTCTACGCGATATATTCCACTCTTTACCTCTAACGCCAAAACACCATATACAGGATGGAGAACAAGAAAATCTATTTCTCCACTCGGAGGTAGTTTCATCCCTAAATTTCGTGTCGCCGCACTTAACCACGGGAGACTATGAATCACTGTGAAATCATCGGACAGACCTTCTTTTAACAGTGTATAGACCGTTTTTTCTCCATAGCTATTATTATCAATGGGTCCAAATGCCGGAATCATTTTGGCCATATTACTATTTCCTTATAACATGTTTCTGACAGGAATCTGCATTTATTACATAGCCCAGTAATTAAAAATAACTTCCGCCCGTCTTAAAATTTACTCATACTTATTCCGACGTAGACTCTGACTAACCAAGATATACAATCTCCCACCACACTCTCATGCAGCAGCCAGCTAACAGTAGTTGATTACCTCAACTTCAGGGTGACTTCTGCCATTACTTTTCCCCCGACGCCCAAACGACGCTTTCGTTTTCTGCAGTGCCTCATAGAAAGTGATCTTGTCAATATTCAAAGCAGGCTCATCATCACGCACCATAACAGGCTGAAAACCCTCCGATACTTCAGTCATCTGCGCTGTCTCCATAGCCCGGTTGTTGTATTTAATCAACACCGCCTGAACACATTCTGAATACTTCTTCTCCTGCTCTACATTTTTTGTACTGGAATGGAGACCTAATCAGTTTTGCCAGCAGTTCTTTCGCCAAGTCTCAATATGACATATCTTGCTGAAAAAATTCATCTGAAAGTTCAAGCCAATATTCGGTTTATCCAGAGCAACCCGAGTAAAAATATCATTCAATCCGTCAGAAATTACGGCATTATCCAGAATCTGTTTCAACGTATGGTTCTTCCCTGGCTTATTTTTATCCACGCGGGTAATTTTACTGGTAGCAGCTTTCACCGCATTCAGCGTACAACAACAAAGCAACCTGGCTGTAGTAATTTCCAGCGCGTTATTGAGAAAACGCTTTTTACCGTCTTCAGAGCCAAACCCATAGTATGCAACTGGCATCAGCGACTTCCTCGCATGAGCTTTAAAACTGGTGTAATCAAAACCCGCTGACGCTACCATTCTGACAAACATGCCTGTGAATGATGCCCGACTTTTCCATCATGATGCCTGTTTAGTCTGGCACGCACCGTACGGATGACATCTTTCACCCGGCCAGTTTCATACAACGCATCGTAAGCTTTGTACGCATCAACCTGCAACTCTCACCTATATTCTGCCAGATGACGTTGTGAATCTTCGAGGGAAAGCCGCTTTATCATCTGCGTATTCTGTTCTATTTGATCACAGATTGGGCCAAACTGTGATCGATTCAGATGTCATTTTACATTAATGGCATCATCGTTTCTGGATAAATAATGGCAATAAAATATGTCAGATATTAATCTGGTTATCCTGTTTATTATTTATCGTTTTCTTACCTGCATCTCCATGTCTCAGAAACCAGTAGCGGTTCAACAGTTCCGTCAGGGCATCCTGCGTCAGTTTCTGCTGAGATTCGCTGCCATTCTGGTTGCGGACTTCACCGTAGCGACGTAACTGCTCTTCCGCCGGGATATGCCGGTTAAAAGCCTGCATGATGCCAAACACCTCCGTTTTCAGTTCACTGACTGTCATGTATTTTCCCCGCTGTTCATCCAGACGGTTCAGGCGCTCAACCAGCTGCTGTAAGCGGGTCATGCCTTCGTTCCAGCCCGTCATCGCCTCTTCCGGGAGCGCACGGCTCCTTACACTCTTCTGCCAGTTATCCACCATTTCCTGTACACGGGGATTATCGGGGAAAAGAACCATCAGTTGCTGCAGCAGCTGCGCACTGCATTGCAGGTTGTATGCCGACGGTAATTCTGTCAGTCGCGTTATCTGCTGACCGGAAAGGGTTATCCACTCTGACGCATGATTTGACAGTGAGGGTGTTCTGCTAAGCTGTGCCATCTGGTCTGCTGAAAGCACATCCGGTGGTGGTGTCAGCAGCGCCCTGAGTTGCAGTTCTGCCGGTGATGGCTGTGTCAGAAACTGCCATCCCGGAATGGCCACGCTGACCGCCAGCAATGCCGCACAGACACCAGCCACAAACGGTTTCAGAAACGTGGGCGGGGATTTCTGAAGGGAGGATGTGGGCTCTGCTTTTGTTTCAGAAACTACGTACACCAGACGGGAATGTGGCATAGCCTCATGTCCCTGTACGTCCGGAGCATCAGACCGGAGTGCCTGAGCCGGAAGGGTTACCGGAGACGACGCTTCGCCCTGCACTGGCTGATTTTCCAGACGGGTGATATATCCCTTCACCATGGCTTCCGGTAAAGCCACTTTACTGCTCTGTTTAAGTTCGTGCCGGGCCAGCGTGTCACTCAGTGCCTTCAGGAATGTTTCGGTCTGATACAGCAGAGGCAGGTTGTCACGGTTATCCGGTGGCATGGCCCGGAGCGTTTTTTGCAGACGGTTGAACAGACCGGTAATAATTTCCAGCCGGGCGTGGGTATTCAGCGGCCACATCACTGACCAGTGATGCCGGGTCAGCGCCACAATCAGAGCCAGCCCTTCATTCAGGCCACTTAACCCTGTTGTATGCATCCGGGCAATGGTGTACCAGGATGCCGTCTGCAATTCCACGCCATTGTGTTCATACAGACGCAGGCAAAGCGTTTCCACGTAACGCCAGTCCACATCCGGACGTGCAGGGTGGGTCAGTTTGCTGATTTCATCACGCAGGGCAGCATAATCCGGTAATGACCGGGGGTCACCACCGTTTTTCAGTTTCACTTCAGAAGTCATCGGCAGATTCAGTGTTGCTGTATTAAATCATGATTAACAGTTACGGAAAGAATGTCAGTGTGATACCGGTACCCGGGAAAGGTATTCCACCGCGCGGATGATTGCCGGTGTCACATCCCACCGCCGTTTCAGAACCGGTAACAGCTCATTAAGGTTTCTGATATAACGTTCAGTGAATACCCGTTGTCCGTCCCGGGTTAAATGAAAACCAGACTGATTACAGGTAATGGTGATATGACAGGTATCGTTGCCAATATATACGGCTTCCTGAGGTCTGAATCTGACATTCCAGTGCCAGGAGTACGGCGAATGGTTCAGATAAAAAAGACGCATCTGAATATCGTTAAATAACGGGTTCATAATCAAAATCACAAAAAATATATTTTTCATCCGGACCACCCACACAGGGGCAGCCCGGATAAAAAATCAGACATGATAATAAGATGAATTGTCTACAAACTGCTGTTGCTTAAGATGGCGCAGCAACACCCTGCCCTCCGGCATAAATGTTGTTCCGTAACGAACCAGTCCTGCGTCTTTAAGTTCTGCATCAATGACATAATGCAACTCACCCGGCTGAGTCTGTTCCTGCATCGCCACGTTGACACGCTTAATACGTGGCTCATACTTCAGCAGAACATCTGAAAGCACGCGCATCAGTTGATGCGCCGTACCCGGCATTCCCTGCAGAACGGTTGTCATATCCGGCAGACCATAATCCGGGAGATGTTTAAGACTCCCGGCCCGGGTATTCAGAATACGCTGCATGTTATCGAGCACCGAAAGAATAACCTGCTCTTCCTCACCAACCTGATTCAGCTCCAGCCCGCCAGTGAAATTACCATAGAGAATTTCATATAATGATGGGGATTTTCGGTTCATAATAATAATCCGATTTGTATTACTATCATGTCAAATATCTAATTTAATACTGCTATACAACAGTCATGATACTATTCTATTCACATTTTTGACCTGTGAACCTTTAAATAAAAGAAACTCTTGAGATAATCTCCGTTTTTTAATTTCTCCAGGTATTCTTAATGGTGAGCATTCAATTTTATCTGACGTGTTTAAAATAAGGCCATTAACGGGTGTAACTGTCCCGTCATCTACCCATGAGTGATAAGATTGGATTAAAGCTCTGTTAACAAAGGTAGCAGTCCAAGATCCAGAAGTCTTATTTCAATATTATTAGCTTTTCCGATGTGTTCCTTATTATTTCCGTCAAATACGTCTTCGGTTGAAACAACAATAGTTCCCTTTTGCTTCTCGCCCTCGAAAACCGGTACTATTTTTGCGGCTTCAGGGATTAATTCAGGTAAGAGTATGTGGGGCATATATAACATCCATCCCACATATACCCTGTCAGGAAAAACATTACTGTCATTACGCCAATAACCTTTTGAGTCGACTTTTATCCATGAATTATTATTTTCTTCAGCCAGCAGAAGCAAGGAATCAATCATATCCGAAGTATTGGCAACTTTCTGATCAATATCTATGATAAGATTTAGTTTTTTAGGGTTATCAATAAATTTCATAAAATGTGATATTGAGCAAGCCAGCCCATCGGGTTGTCCATTCCATATAGATTCATTAATTAAAGGACGATTCTTTTTATAATGCCGTTCAAAAGTATCTATTGTATTTTGGTTCGGTTCATTATCACTAAACACGACATGCTTTGAAGCGTCCTTTCTTGAGTAGCCAGTTAAGTACCATATGTGATCGTGCTGCGTTAGATTTTTGACAACTACGGTACTTCTGTATAGTTCATTCAAACAATCGTCTATCGTTATGTCTCTTTCTTTCAAAGAATGTATATTTATTGACGTGTTAAATAATTCAATCACGGTTGCCACCTCGTAATAATATCCTTGTAATCTTTAAACATTTTCCTGAAATACTCACAACTTACAGGTTGCATAAATATCCAGACAACTTTCAATGGCTGATTGACTGTTGCAACCGCCTGATGTCGGGATGCTTGATTAATTGCGCTTAGATTACCTGTCCACCAAGGTTTCTTTGAACCATCAGCCCTGAAAAATTGGTCATACCGCGCTTTAGCTTCCCAGAACTGACACAGCTTATCTTTCCAGCCATCAAACGATACGCCGCAGTACTTAAATTCCTGTATCTGTTGCGTCTCCGGATTATAAAACGTGCCACATATTCTTGTCTGGTAGCTGATTGTTACCATACTCCAGCGCGAGCAACGCCTTATCATCGGCATTACCTTCCCTTCCGGTGGGCAGTTTTCACACGTTTTCTCATCCGTCTTCGCCTGTACTCCAGCTTTGCTATCAATACCTTCATAGTTTACTGTTTCTGAATGATCCATATCATCTTCCCAGAAATCACCGTGCGTCTCTGCGCTGACAACCATCGGCTCATTCAGAATTGGATCATTCTGTTTCCCCTGATAATAAAACCCTCCGTTACCCTGACGCGAACCACTGCCTGAGCCAAGATAAGATATATTATCTTCTTCCCAGTCTCCATCGCGGCTTCCTGCTCCGGGAAATACTGCTGTTCCGGTTGAGGCACCAGCCATACCAACACCTCCGGTAGCTGCGCTCCCCATTCCAGCCCCTGTCAGGACCATAACCATCAGACTCCCCTCCTTTCTCTGTTTATCATCACATGCTTATAATCTTCAACCCGCTGGTCAGTTGAATAACCATTCGGCGTTCTCAACCATTTATCCACTTCGGGTTTCAGATAAAAACCGGGCCAGAAGGCCTCCAGAAACAAGAAGTCCCGCTTCACGTTTTTCTCTTTAAGCGGAAGGGTATTGGCATAATCCAGCGCTTTTCTCAGGCGAACATGGAACGTGTCATCTGATTCAGTAATTCCCGGAAATTTCTTCTTCAGTCTTAGCGCGGTGTCGCGAACAAAATCATCATCTTCCCTTTTGTCCATACCAACACACTGCTCTTCAGACAACTTCAGCATATGAACTCCCTTTGTTTAAATGACCAGGCTTTTCCGTCCACTATTGTCAGCCACTCCTGCATTAACCCCGTCAGCTCCCGATGTTGTTGGTCGTTCAGCATTTCTCCCAGGCGCTTCTGAACGCGCGGATCATGGAAACGCAGCAACGCAATCCGTCCATCCGGTAGTTCTGTATTCATATTCCTTCTGAAATGAGCAGCCAGTTCAGTAAGCGAGGAAGAAGATATCATCCAAGAAACTGACGGAAGCGCAGCTTCAAGCTCACACAGCCTTTCTCTGAAATCCATTATGCTGTTCATCTCCATAACCCATGGCCCCGCAAATGCAATACGCGAATCAGGCCAGGTATCGAACAGGGGTACGGCGGCAGGTTGTTGAACAGACAGGCTCTCACCGAAATACCGCTCATATTGCAGACCATCCACCAGAGCAAATAATGTCACTTTTGTTGAACAAATCAGGTGTTGTGCCGCAAGGCTAAAACTGACGCTGTTCATGCCCCCCCCTTACAACAAAGGTGTCGCCATTCATTGCCGCCTTCATCAGACAGCTCAGGCAAATACCTCCCCCCACAATGGACCTGACTGGTATTGATGCAGCCCCCGCCGCCATTGTCCGCTTCACTTTGCGCAGATACGACGCCGTCGTACCATACTCGACCTTCCCGGCTTCAAGTCGCAGATAGCTCCCTCCACCAATCAGCGTGATGCGTTTTTTCCCGGCAAAGGAGATATCACTTGCCGAACTCAGCGTCAGCTTCTTCTCAGCAAACAACCGCATGCTACCGTTTTGTGCCTGAACATCCACTGCCCCTTCCCCGGATTTCAGGCTAAGTTGACCGGTCCGGGCAAAAAGCCCCAGCCTCTCTCCGGCCAGCGCGGTCAGGTTGCCCATTGTTCCGCTGCTGATATCCCCCCCGGCGTTAACCGCCAGGTTCCGACCAGCAGCCAGCTGCATATTTTCACCGCTGGTCAGCGCCATTCCTTCCGGTGCCGAGAAAAGCACAGCTTCATTGAGCGGTTTCAGCCGCTGCTCAAACATCTGTATCTGACTGTCAATATCAGCCTTCAGCGCCTGTGCCCGTTCTGCGGCATTTTCCAGTTGCTGCAGTTGCTGATTAAGCCTGTCGATTTCCTTCAGCGCGGCATCCATGTCCAGTGCTTCGCCCTGTGCTTTCGCCTGCGCATCCGCAGCAACAAAAAGTCCCTTCCCTGCTCTCAGGGTTCCCCACTCATCGGTACGCAGCTCTGTGCCTTTACCCCGCAGTTGCCCCTGGCTGTCCACCAGATGTCCGCTGTTAAGCTGTGTCTTACCGTACTCCGTGGCGAGTTTGATATGCTCCTCGCCGCGCCTGTCCTCCATCCGCAATTTTGAGTTAGCGGGTGTTCTGAGGATGTTCCGGGTGTGATTGTCCCGGTTTACGGGGTCAGGATGCTCAGCGTCGTGCAGTGCATACGCGATGTAGGGCAGGTCAATATCGCCATTGCTGTATGCAATCGCCACTTCGGTGCCATCAATGAGCGGCGTATGCCAGCCCAGCGTTTCACCGGCACAGGGTTTTGCCATCCGCAGCCACAGGTAGCCGAATCCGGGTTCCGTCCCCTCCCGGTCAAAGTCCATCTTCACCCGGTAACGCCCCTGCCCGTCCAGATGGGCATAGATATCGTTCTTCCCGCGACTCTCAATCCGTGCCGGAAGCGTGCCCGGGATGACCGGGCGCGGGATTTCTGCCGGACGGAAACAGTAACATTCGCTGTAAGGCATTCCCCATGCTGACACATGCAGCCGGGAATCCCGGGCTCCCCGGTAAGTCACCAGTGTGAGGACAATCCCTTCCTTCAGGTCCGTAATGACATCCCCCTGCGGCTCCAGTACCTGCCCGGGGGAGAGGTGTGCGGCGTTGCTGAACAGGTGAATGCGGGCTGACCTGTTGAGTTCCCGCTCGTGGTGAAGCCGGGCGTAAAACGCACCAGATTCGGTTTCCGGCTCCGGGCTGGCATCGTCTCCCGCTTCACGATAAGGTGCTGCGTAACGGTAATGCTCCCCGGTGGTGACCGCATCATTACGCACGCTGACCGTCGCAGTCATCGGCGTGGTGGCTGTCCGGTAGTTGTAATCACGCGTGGTGACAGTGCCGGTGGCAACGTTGTGCCAGGTCCGCACATCCCAGACCGATTCTGCTGCGCCGTCGAACAACCCCGAGGGCTCGCTGTAAGGCAACTGCACATCAAACTGGTAGTGAAGCTGGCTGTCGGCAAAAATGTACGTATCCAGTCCGCGCACATCATCCATCTCCGTGCGCCAGTAAATCCCCACCTCAGACAGAATGCGCTGAATGAACTGCAAATCCGTTTCCTGCCACTGGGTGATAATTTCACGCGACGGGTAAGCGCGTTCCAGTCTGAATTCAAAATCAGCGCCCTCCAGCCCGTGTTTGCGCAGCACCTGCTCCACCACCTCAGGAACGGACTGATTCTGAAATACGGCACACTGCCGGGTGTGCTCCAGCAGTGCCAGACGGGAGCTGAGTGTAAGCCGGTAGTGGGACTGGTCTTTCGATGTGGACAGCCATTCCAGACGGGTCACAATGCCATGGACATTTTTGCCGTTACGCATCCGCAACGACGCATATTTCATCAGCACCTCTTCCGGAGGAATGTTCGCATTCCGGGAGGTGAACCCGATGTCCCATCGGAACGGCTCACTCAGTGCTTCCCTGCCACGAAAACGTAAAACATCAGGCTTTACTGCACTGCCATTAATTTCCAGAAAGTAACGGGTCTGCCCGTCAAAAAACGCTGACCGGTTATCCATCATGTCACTCCTTTACCGGCACAAGGCTGAGCCAGCCATCACCCAGTTCAATGGTGCGGGGCTTATCCGGATTGAGGTCATCACGGGTCAGTACCAGGCGCCAGCGATTGTCCTTCTGATCCGGCCGGTTAAACAGTCCCACCACAGCCACAAACTGCGCATCTTCATCCATGGGCATATTAAGCGTCACGCTGCCGCCGGGCATCACCAGCAGTTCTTTTGAGGCCAGCACGTCGTCCTTAAGTACGGTATCAGCATTACGCAGCAGTGTCCGGTAATCGGCGGCATCAACCGCTTTACGATCCCTGAGCTGGTAAACCCGCACCATCGTCGCCAGTGGTGTCTGTGCACCATCAGCGTTAATGGCCGTACGCGGGGTAAAATCCAGATGCAGCGTTTTGATTTTTTTATAGAAGATGGATTTCGTGATGCTGATCGTGCCGTCCGTGACGGTCTGCGTCAGACCGCAGCCTGCGAGCAGACCACAGGCAATAAACATCGGCGCCCACCAGCGGATTACTGTTACCATTCAGGCGTTCCTTTATTGAGAGAGAACAGGTGATTATTCGAAGCGATAATGTCCGTCTTCAGCAGGCGGTAACGCAGCACATTTCAGCCCTTCGTAGCAACCCAGACTGACCGTAAGACTCTCCCGGCCATTGCTGAGTTTGCCCGCTTTCAGCCCCAGTAAACCGGTACGGCCCAGCTGAACAGGCCTGCCTTTGCCCAGGCGGGGCTCAGGCAACAACCGCACGGGGACAGTAAGGCGCAGCCGGACGTCACTGCGGTAGCCGAGATAAACACGCAGCAGGACCAGCAAATCGGTATGGAGGACACCACCGGGCAACCAGCCTTCCGCCTCGCTCGGATCTGCTGTTTCCAGTGTCATCAGGAGCCGGCTGCATGCTTCCCCTGTCGTTTTACCCAGCGGCGCCCGCTGCGAAAGACGGATGCGGTTTCCGGCACCCAGTCCACTGCGGTTACCGATATGGACCTTAACCGGATCGGGTTCGGTGATAAGTGCGCGGGTATCCGGTGCCAGCAGACTCACCAGAGCCCGGATGCCTTCAGCATTGCGGGTGGGTAATCGCATGGCACCCAGTAAGGCCAGGAAACGGGAAACCGGCGTTGCCACCTGTTCAGCGGTGCCGGGTATACCGAGCCCGACCAGCCCCAGCAGACACTGCGATGTGGCATCGCGCCCCCCCTCCTCAAAAGTGGCCGGGTACGCATATTTTCGCCAGATCCGGTAGTACTGCGTGGTGATGCGGTGGCTGAAAATATCCAGAAATGAGGTGAGTGCCTCATGTCCTTCACGGCGCTGCGTAATATCATCCAGCCAGGACGTCGGCAGAGGTGAGTCCACCCCATACATTCCGAGAAATGTCGTGCGGATTGTTGGGGGTAATGTCGGATGATCTTCGTCGATCTCCACCGCTTTCAGGGTGCTGACCGGGAATCCCATCCCGGGCCAAGGTCTGAATCGCACCGGATCATCGCCCGGATGGCTGGTCGTGCCCAGTTTTGGCCCGTCCGGATTTTCCTGCTCCAGCAGCTGGCAGAAACGATAAAAACTGGCCCGCCAGATATCGTTGTTAAGGGCCAGGGCCTGCGTCAGCCCGGTACGTACCGGCTGTGATTCTCTTTCCATCTCAGTCGTTTCCCTGTGGGTTGCAGTACCAGTGTGAGCTGGTTGAAAAGGTGAACATCAGCATAGAGCGCAAAGAAACGGTGCAGCATCTCCCCGAAGAGATTCACATCGCCCTCGCCGGCAAAATTATCCATATTCAGCGTGACCTCAATGTCCACGCCACGGAGCATAAAGCCCTTTTCAAAACGGCGGATCAGGGTGTGCTTCACGGCAACGATGGCTTCAAGCCGGCGGCGGTTCATTTCATCGTCGGTCCAGTCATAGAGCGCCAGCGTCCCCCGCAGCACCTCCGGATTGTCCATCATGCTGAGAAAGTTTGAACCGAGGTGACTCATCACCCGCCAGTGAAACCGGTCATTTGCCGGGGGATACAGTGGCATCGTCGGTGCGGTCAGGTTCAGGACTCTGACGGGGACTTTGCCGGTTTTGACCACCCTGTCCAGGAGCGTACTTTCCAGCGCCCTGCGCGGAAGCTGCCCGTTGGTCGCGGTGATTCGCATCGAGAGGGACTCCGGTTTATCAGACAACTGCTCCAGTTCGAACGAACGTCCCCCGAGAACTAACCATGTGTCATACAAGCCGGAGGGTCCCCGTTTCACGCGGGTGTGGTAATAACGTTCAGGAGCATCATGGCGCATCATACCGCCCCGGTGCCGGAAGCTGGTGAACGGGACATAAGGGTGTCTGCCATTCTTCACCGAACCGTGAATGTTATCGACGCTGTAAATTTCGGTGTGACCATCCTGAAGGCGCAGGGGCCTGAGCAGGTACTCGTTATCCAGCGGGTTAAGGATCAGCGGGTCGGCTTCCAGGGTAAAGAGATTGATAACCGGCGCACAGTGCAGGCGAAAGTTTTCTGTCTCAAAAGGCAAACCGGATGACCATGCTTCACTGAGCACAATGTCGATTTCAAACCAGGTACTGCCCGCCGTGAGCCCGATGGTGTCGAGGCCGCGCAGTTCAACAAACATAAACTTCGGACGGAAGCTGAAATACTCCAGCAGCAACTGGTAACCACTGAAGGCTGTATCGGCTTTCTTCCACAGGCAGTCATTGTCGTCAAAGCCCATGGGTCTGCACCAGCCGTCAAACTGATGACGTCCGGTATATGTCCCGGCATGACGCGCATACATGGCATGTACACGCCGGGTCATTGCCAGATGCAGAGCAGCGCTTACCGGCGCCTCTGCATTAAGAAAAATGGCAACTTTGTCGATCCCGGCTTTACTCCAGTCCACTTTTTCAGGGCATTCGAAGCGCAGGCGGATGGCAGAGCGGCCATCGGATTCAGTATGGAGACGGGCATCTGCAAGGTGCAGCGGTTGTAGCAACACATCGCGGGTCGTCCGGTACTGACAGGCGGTTTTATGCGGCCCTACAGGACGGGACAGAACGGAGAAGCCTTCAGCCAGTATTTCGGCCTGACGCAGACTACGCCAGTCAGGCGAGAACTCAACGATGGCCAGCGACGGGATAGTCCGCATATAGTGCGGCCACAGCAGACTCACCAGACCTTCGGTGAGCTCCGGCAGGTCATCATCCAGCTTTTCACGCAAACGTCCCATCAGGAAGGCAAAGCCTTCAAACAGACGTTCCACACTGGGATCGCAGGCGCCAGGCTTATCCAGATTCAGCATTGCTGCCCGATCAGGATGGGCACGGGCAAACTCTTTACCGGCTTCCCGCAGATAGCGCATCTCTGCTTCGTAATAGCGCAGGGTTAAATCATCCATACAATTTTAAATACTGATTTATTTAATTAGGTTCTTTGGCTATGTATATTTCTGATTCAGAATCGCCCTGATAAGAATATGCATAAACAGAGAGAATCAGATCTTCTCCGTCATAGTTTATATAGAATGGATCCAGAATACCTTCTACGGGGATGATTCGTTTTGTTGTTTTTTGGTTAATGTCAGTTTTCCAGATACAACCTAATGCACCGCTATTATCAAAATAAAATGTATTGCTGTCATCTCCCCATACATATTTCCGGGAATATCCAAAAATATCATCAGTGATTGAATTATCAGCCTTATCCGCAAAAACATTCAATCCCTGGTCCGGACGGTTGGCTGGAAATACATACATGCCTTCATCCGGGTCTTTGACGTAACCGTCACTTGAAGCAAGTCTCCATTTACGATCAGGTGATAGTAATGAAGCATTACACTCTGAAGCCCCACAATAACCCGTCCATGGTGTTGTTTCCTGGCTCAGTGCTTCTGCCTGTCTGGAGGAAATATCTGAAATACCTTTACCTCCATCCGGAGTTATAAACAAATAATGATATTCTTTATGTGAATCATTCCTGACAGAAAAGTACGCTAAAGCGTTTCCCTGAGCATCCCGGGTACGGGATATTATATCCACATTACCATCATACTGTTGAATGATGCGGGGGCTTATACCATCCACAAGCTCCACAAGAAGTGTGGCGTTTTTACCCTGATACTGTCCACTGACAGAAATATAAATGTACAAATCACCTTTAATTTCCTGATATGTCAGTACTGACGACACATACATTTTTTCAAAATTAATTCCTCCATCAAAACTATCAGATGAAAATATTTTTTTTACAAGCCATGGTGAATCGGTTATTGTAAATCCGGATCTTGTCTTTATTGGACCATCCAGCATTTCATCCAGTTTGTCACCTTCACGGTTGAAAATATCATTGACATTCCGGAGATTGTTGCTTGCTGCTAAACTTCGATTGCGTAGTAAATAGCTATTGGTAATACAGGAAACATCCTCCAGGCAACTGTTTCTTTCTTTTAGCCATTCTTTTTGACGTTCCAGCAGACGTCCACGGCTTAAAGAACTGTCATAGGTCTTTTTAAAAAAATTGTTAAGCGCACTGTCAAGTCCTGATAAATACTCATTGCTACATATCGTTTTTTCTGTCGGTGATAAATTTGCAAGAGAACAATCAAATCCCGCAGATACTGCAATTTTGCAGCCAGAAAGAAGGCATAAAGCCAGAGCAATAAAGCGATAACGCATGATATTCCTTGTTTGTTTCCATTCAGGATTATTGGCAAAGCACCATGGCACGGGCCGGGTCAATGGCGATCAGCCCCGCCAGCAGCGTATCCATCTCAGGCATCAGACGGGCTTTATCAGATTCGCTGCGACCGGCTTTCATCCGTAGCAGCTTCAGACGCCGGGCCCGGACTTCAAACAACAAAGCAGGCTCCCAGTCTTCCAGCGTCAGCTGTGGCGCACGGGTAATGAGTTCACCAAGCAGATGAAGCGCCATATCGTTCCGGCCATACTGCTCTGCCACCCGGGCCATGAGCAGACGTATCAGCCAGCGATAACGTGGTGTATCCATCCCCGGCCGGGACTGGAGCCAGGCAAGCGCCGCTTCAGGCCCTTCCGTGTCTCCCTTTTCCATGGCTTCAGACTCAAGGATCAGCACATCGTCAGTCTGGTCATTAACAACGGCAGGAATGGCAGCTTCATCGCCGTACATCATGTCTTCTTCATTCACTTTTTCAGCGATCCAGGCGAGGGTGACCTCGTCAGCAAAGGGAGTACCGTCATTCCATGCCAGCCCTTCAAGGCCCGGGAGACGTTTAAGCAACAGCCGCAGATCTGACAGGACAGCGTCAGACCAGGAATCCCAGGGCTGACCAGCATGACTGAGTCCCTGCCAGAGATACCACTGAAGATCGAGCCAGAAATGATTCACACCTTCGCAATACATCTGACTGGCCAGTTCAATCAGCTCAACCCAGTTTTTCTGAAGCCAGAGTCGCTTAAGCTGAGCACGATATCCGGTTTTCGGGGGGACCAGGCGGGTACGCCCGCTACTGTCCAGCGAAGGGAGCTGATCGACCGTATCCCACCGCACCGTCTTCATCAGCCGGTGAGAAGCCAGCCAGCCCTGCGGCTGTCCGTTCAGCCAGCGGGAAAGTAATCTGGCCTGGTCGAGTAAGTCGCGGCCCGATGTCACTGCTGCCAGTTGTGGTGAGTCCGGGGGAGCTGATTCCCCCCCGGGCTCCCGGGTGCTGCTGTTCTGGGGGACCAGAGCCTCCATGCCTCCTGAACGTGCCAGACGATTTTCAAGCGCGGAACAAAGCCCCGCAAAAGACGGCCTCTCAGCTTCCGGCCAGTCTGCCACGGCGGATCCCAGCAGGCTTATGGCGCCTGCCGTCAGACCGGCCTCATTGCTGTCCACCCCGGGCCATAACAGCAGTGCATCAGTCACTTTTGCACTGTTCAGCCACTCCAGCGCAGCTTTCCGGGCGGCAGGACGCCGGGGATGACATGCCTGTCCGTAGCGGGTCAGCATCGCAACAAGAAGTAATAAGCCTTCGGACAACCCTTTTTCACCGTCGCGGGTGAGACGGGCCAGCACGTACCAGGTCACGACTCGAATATCTCTGGCGCATTCGCAAAGGCACTTCTGAGCCAGTTCGCACAACAGCGCTGAATCGGTACCTGAAATCTTATTGATCTCTTCACGCATCAGCTGAAAATTATCATCGTATGCAGGATCATCCCCGGTTTCAGATCCGGAGGTAAATGGATGCAGCCAGCTATCCCAGAGCGACAGGGCCTCATTTGCGCGGGAAATGAGGCTCAGCCTTTCTTCCTGGCTGGCGGCGCAGGCCGTTAACAGGGCTTCCGGTGAACTCATTCTTTTTCCTGTTTGTCAGTCTCTTTCATAAACCTTACGACCGCTTCCGGAGAAGCGTCGTCCTTACTGTTGACGATTTGTGGTGGCGTCCATTTCAGCAGCATACGTTCTCCTGCTGAGTGGGTTTGCCCTTCCGGTAGTTTACCGGTTGTTTTTTCTGACATGGGGGCGAAAACGCCGACGGGCATGAAGGAACCGTTCTCTGAAAGGGGGAAAAATGTGCCCATCAGTCCCCGGACCGGTGCCGGATGAATGTCCCTGTTCATCTTTACTCAACACCTTCCGTGCCGGCGGCAACGCTAAAAATGGCGGTGGGCAGCGTAAACCCCTGTAGCTTCAGTAAGGCAAGCGGACCGTCGCCCAGCTCACTGCGCATGACGAATTTCAGAGGATTACCATCGGCAGTGATCCACACCAGTTGTGTGCGGCTGGCATCAAGTGGCGTGATCAGGGCTTCGTCCAGCAGGCGAATAAACCCCCAGTTCCCCTGGTGACTGGCGTAGAGTTGCATACCACTGCTTACACTCCGCCAGCTGAGTGACACACCAGGATAGTAAGTATTCCCCGGCCAGGTGAAGCTCTGCCAGCTTTCCATCTGATTGAAGTAATCCAGATTCTGTTCATCAAGGGTAAGCTGCACTCTGGCAACATCCCGTGAAGGACGCGCCATCAGTTCGAAGTGAACCCCCGCATCGCCCTGAGAGAACACGATATCTGACAGCTCTGCCAGCTGATTAATCGCCCGGAGGAAATCCGGACTGACAACCATCCCCTGGCTTGCGGAAGGATCAACAACCCAGCGACTCCCCTCCTGGTGGAGGAGCCCGCCAAGATGAGTTTTCAGGAACGTCGTGATCCGACCCGAGTCGCTACGCAGGAACTGTGCCAGTAACGGCAGGGAGGCATCGCTGCCGGTGGCTTTAAACGGGTACCGCCCCGCAAAAGCCTTATTCCACTGATCGACTATGGTTGTCTGCCAGCGGGCATTGAGGCTGCCCGCAGCCGGGACAAGCACCTGCCGCCAGGCCAGATCCAGCGGTTGCACAAACAACGACTGACCAAATCCACTCCATTCCTGCCCCAGACTTGCTGCAACCAGGCTGCCGTAATCGCGGGTGTCCGTCAGATCGATGGCTTTGCCCTGAAACACGGCCCGGGCCAGCATCTGCGACATCGCCTGCGGATCCGGGGCGCTGGTAACCTGCTGAAGCTTCAGCCGCATCTGGGTTACACGGGCGAGCCAAGACCGGAAGCTCAGATTACCGTTGCTACCCGCCCCCTCTTTCCCCTCCATCAGCCCCGTCAGCGGTCCAAATACCCCATCGAGCGGGCCTTCAGGGCCCTGTGCCTGTTCAATAAACTGCCTGCCATTTTTATTCTTATCGAGCAGCTTTTTCGCTGAATCCACGATTGAATCAGCCAGTGCCTCACCTTTCTGCCCCGTTTTCCCCTGGTAGTTCAGCGTGTTCATCAGTGCAACTAACGGAGACTGACGGACATCACCGATCAGACTCAACTGGGCAATGGCTTCGGAAAGTGACGTGGGTTCATGCCACTGTATGCTGTTGAGCATGTTCAGCCAGGCATTGCCAAAATCGGTAAAATAGCGCTCAGTCAGGCGGGTCTTCAGCGCCTCCGGAGAGATATCGCTCCCTGTCTGATGCGTCTTATCCGTCAGTACCCAGTCAATTTCATCGCGGCGTGTTCTGACGACTTCGTTAATCGCATCCTGTACCTGCTCTTCCCAGGCCTGGCGCGTAAACATTCCCGGAACGACTTCGTCAGTGCTGAATACCGTTGAGGCATCGGTGTCACTGGTCATATCCGCAAGTGTTAAATCAGGCCAGTTGCTGGCTACGCGCTTAAGCATCTCCTGATATAACCCGGACTCAGCATTCCGCTGGCCAATTTGCTTAAGCAGAATCTGACGGACCGTACTGATTAATTCATCGTCAGGCTTAATTTTCCATTCCGGATGCGCCGGAAGGTTTTGCGCATAAAACCCCAGCAGTTTCGGTGCGAGGTTCTGCCATATGCCATCCGGCACATTCCGGCGTTTCGGTAAGGCTTTCAGCGCATTTTTTGCCAGCCAGCCGGCGTCCGCTTTGTCCGGACGCGCCAGCATCAGATAACTTTTGAGTATGTCGTAAGTATGCTGTGTGCCCTGCGTACGGGCATCACTGGCAGGAGGGAGTTGCACAAAGGCATTCAGCTGCTGCCTGAAGCTGTCTGCTGTAGCATCCCTCATCAGCTGTGCGTTATTTTTCGCATACAGCGGCCAGAGCGCGGCCAGCGTGTCGCTGTCCTGATTAAGACCAAATCGTGTGTACCATGGCGCACCGGTTGCCTCACGATGTTGCAGACGGGCAATGGCCTGCTGGAGTACAAGCTGGCTGCGCAGGCGTTCAGCCAGTGGTTTTGTTGTATCCGCTGCCTGTCTCGCCGTTTCCTGCGCCTGATAAATCTGAGTACGGTTAACGAGCAGAGACAGCAGTGTACCGGCCCCCCACAGGACAATCAGGGAAAGCAGAATCAATCGCAGCATCTTCAGCCAGTTAAAGCCCGGCTTTCTGCCGCTGACGGTATCACAGTCGTCAATAATGGCTTTCCAGGCCGGTGTATCGGGGCATGTGTTTGGTACCGCTCCGGCAACGGTCAGTTCAGGACTGAACATGACACCGCGTAAACGCCAGGCCGCAGTCCCCTGCATCAGTCCACTGAGCAAAACAGCCAGGCTGGCTTTCAGCTCCTGCCGCAGTCTGAGTGACAACTGAAGGAGACCAAAATCAGCAGGATCATTCAGTATCTTTGCCATTCCTGCTTTTTGCAGATGTAACGCCAGTGCGGAAAACGCTTCGTCCGCACCTTTCACAGTTCCTTCCGGTCCGAATATGATCCCTGTTGCGGCCGTTTTCGCGTCCTGCCGGGCACCGGTAGCGTTGTCAGTCAGCCACAGCCAGACCGGCGCCTGCCAGCCAAGCTGATGGTCGGCTTTCTGGCGGTAACGCAGGAGGGCATCCCGTTCGCCATCCGTCGGGAGGGCTGAAATACTCATCACCTGAATGATGCCATCAACCGGTTGCCCGGATCGCAGACGCTTCAGTTTTGAAAGGAAGATCTCGTCCGGGAGTGACTGGGCGTCTCCGCCATAAATCAGCACGTAGCCGTCACCTTCCTGCCAGAGGTCATGGCAAAGACCCGGGGCCGCTTTCCGGACCACATCCGGATCCCCCATCACCAGCAGGAGTCGCACCTTACGCTGCCAGCGGCGCCCATAGCGAAAGCGCAAATGTTCTGAAACGGCATCTTCACTGAAAACCGGTTCATCATCGTCTTCTCCGGGACTGGTGTTCATCACCGGAGTGATGCTCTCAGCTTTTTTCTGCCCCCACTGGAAATACAGCCCGGATTTACCGGCGAGGTCGAAAGCCTTCTCCGTCAGCCAGCCGAGCAAAAACAACGTGGCAACCAGTATGGCGCAGAATGTGAGTATGCGCTGCCCGTCATACGGACCGAAGCCGGTGGCCGAAGCGACGTTTTCCGGAAAGGCATAAAATAAAAATGCCACGATGACCGTCAAAAAAAAGGCGACAGTGACAACAGAGCCGATGAGTGTTTTTACTTTTACCTTAGCCATTCCCGGGTGATTCCTTGCGAACTTCTTCTTTGGTGATGACGGCAACCCAGACGTCGTCTTTGTCAGTAGTGGACTGGGCGGCGATAACCTGCGGGCCATTATCTCTGCATGCCACTGAGGCAAGAATTACAGCGAGCCAGGGGGCGGCACGTCTGGCATATCCCAGAGCAGAATCAATGCCATGATTGTCTTTTGACAGACTGAATGTCACCCCGTTATCTTCACAGGCCATATTCCATCCACTTCCGCCTGAAAGGACCGGACCTGTATACCAGGCCGTTTTTAGTGATTCAGGGGCTGTTGCGGCCCATAACAGTGCCCTGTTCAGCGTTTTCACAAGCCGGGCTTCCCTGCCCTTTTCAGGGCGATGAAGGCATACTGCATCCGGATAACCAGCAACCCTACGGTTGCTGAGCACCACGAGAGTAATGGCATCGGCGTCACCTTCATCTGGCTGCGCAGGCAATGAAAACGTCACGCCTGCAAGAATGCCCGGCGTATCCCAGCGCTGATCCAGCCAGGCATCAAACCCCGCCAGACCTTTGCCCGCAAGGAGTCTGAAGACTCTGCCGGTTCTGGTCGTGAGTTCATTTCTGAAGTGTTCCTCCAGTCCGGGACGAATATCGTCGTCACAGTCCAGCATCAGACAGCAAGAAATATCTTTCGACAGGGTGTCTGTAATTTTTTGTACATGGGTGACGAGTGTTGACGTGACAGATATGAGTTCTGTATCAAGAGCTGTCTGAAAACCGGGTAAAGCTGCATACCTGACAGCAGATTTGGAACCACGTGGCGTTGAGGTCTCTGAAGCTGGAACAGTATGATTAACTGCGTTAACCAGTGCACCGGGACTATTTCCTGAAAAGTGTTGAACGTATGTATCGAGTATCCAGCCACAGCGCTGCCCCCGACAGGTTTCGCGCTCAATAAGCGCTTCGCGTTCCACATTCCTGGACTCAGCCCCCACCTGCTCTGCTTTGTATGCAAACCGACGCAGGGAGAAAAGCAGTCCCCAGAGACAAAAAGGCAATCCCAGTGCAGTAAACCAGAAAATAAAGCCTGTGCGTTCTGTCGTCCAGTTCCAGAGCGTTAACGCAAATCCTCCTGACATGACAAACGCCAGAAACAGCAGCCACCGACGGGTATCAGGCCGTGGAACCTTCGCCGCCTTTTCAGGGATGGTATCCAGCAGGACTGGCATACTCAGGCAACCTTTGCAGGTGCAAAAGAACTGATCAATGTACAGCCACAACCACATTTATGACCATGAAAGGCAACCGGGATCCCGTTATCAAGATAATCAGGATTTCCTTCGATGATGGTTGTCGGGCCATGTCCAGGTATCGGACAGGAAACCATATCACCTTTACGTGCCACGCCAATCCCACCAAATATCATGGTGTCTGAACAGGTCATAACAGAACCGCCGTGAGTGGTTTTGTCGCCTTTTCTAATGATTTGCAACATTTGTATCTCCGTTAATTTATTGTTTACAGGACAGAATAAATTAATATTTATTGCTCAAGTATTTCAGCTTTGATCCAAGATCATAAGAGGCAAAACCTTTTGCATTGATATAACCAATATTTATTATCTGGTGATATCTGTATACCCCTTACCTTATCTCCAGAAATAAGATAAGTACTGGTCTTATTATTACTCAGAAAAGAAAAATTTGGTTTGTTTTTAGTTTGATTTCCATGAAAATTTCACCCTAGTATTCAGAAATAGCTTTTGATGCACTTTCTTTCGTTTTTCCCTTTAATATGCATAAGATGGTAAGTCACACCGATGCATGTAAGCCATTCCTGAACTGACTAATACTTCTTTTCTTCCATCCTGGTATATCCATATACTTTTCCATCCCAGTCGCTGGCCTTACACTAGGCTATCTTATTCTTCAATTTAACAATCAAAGCATTAACATTAAATTTCAAACCCTCGGTGGGTTTAAATAGAAATTGTTTTTGTTGGGGGATAATCTTATGGAAAACCAAATCGCTCCTCATTCACATAAGGAATGTCAAGTATATTTTTATTTATAATTCTATCGCTCCTAAATGAACCTGGTAAACAATCGCTGGATTGAATAATCCTTCCATTTTTCTTGATATCAAACGACATTGTATATTCGTTTTCTTCAGAACCTTCGACTACATTAATGACATAACTGTACTTGCCGCGCTTGAAACCATAATAAGTAATTCTCATTTTACTATCTTTGGTGCGCCTCAACTTATTCCCTTCATTAAAAACCACTTTTAACTCTGTTTTACCATTCTTCTCAAAACTATAATTAATTTCTTTTGTAATATTATCAATGAAGAATGACGCTTCTTTACCTCCTTCGCCAGGTAATGAGCAAGTAATGATTTTAGTGGGTTCTTTGCCTGAGGCTTGCGCTATTTTCTTAAAATATATCACATTAGGCACAGACATATTAGCATTCACAAATGGAGCAGAATTAGTGATGGTATATTTAAGAACATTCTTTTCAATTGATATAGTTGCCTGACCAATACCCCCAAATGTACTTTCAAAGTCCACAAACCCAACATTATCTTTGATTATACCGTTAATATTTTTATCATTGTCTTCAGAACAGTCAATTCTATTTCCGTCATTAGTTATAAAGCAATATTTACCAATAAGATAAGCACCATCTTCAACCAAATCCAATGTTAGCGATTGTGAGTCACTCTCATTTACCCAATGACCAGAAAAATTAGCTATTGAGTGAAATGAAATGAAAATTAAAAATAATAACATTCTTTTCATATATCAACCTTCAAACAATCATCAACTCTATTTATCCAGCCATTAAGGAATTTAATCTGTGCATTAGGCTCACCGTTGGTTATGGTCAAAGAACGGTAATAATCCTTTCTGATTTCTGCAATGCGTGATAACAACTGCTCTTGATCTTCAACTGCATTTATACAATGAATCATGTCATCGTCCATTATGTTATTTACTATCAGGCGATTGTTGTATTCATCATGAAGCATTTTTCGTATTTGCTTAACTGCTCGGCCTGATGTAATTGTCCAATCATAAACCATCAAGGCTACCTTTGTATTTTCAAGCTTACAGAATCCTTTGGGTTCCCAATAATGATTATAATAAATGATTTCTGCCTGTTCCTTAGTCATATTTCTGAGAGTGCTGGAAGTAGCTTCAATTCCCAGATCAATTGGTGCGTACGCTCTCCAGGTCGCAATCGTAATTCCCATATTTGTCTCACCACCACGATCATTGGGATCATTAACGTATCCCCCTTCATGTCGAAGTATTACACTGGAAATTTTAGAGAATAACTCTCTACATCTTTCTTTTACACGAATTGCCTCCAAAAACACAATCGGATGCATATGCCACGGCTCCGGTCCCAGCGCCACTCCTTTTTCGGATACTGCTTTCATCCACGTCATCTTATCCAGAAACGCTTCCAGATACGTTTTCCATAACGGCGCATCCCTGGTTAATGGATCCAGATAGTTTTTCCACAGCGGATCATCCTTACCGTAGTACCATTCACTGGCGTGTTTCGCAATAATACGGTACAGGCGGTCACGGTACGACACATTATGAATTGCCTGAAGATATTCCTGCTCTGAGTAATGTCCGTCCTCGTTACTGTCTGTCATCTCCAGCAGTCGCTGGTAGTTATATTTATTCAGCGCGTGAGTGATGCGTTTTTCCTCCTGCGCTGCTTTATATAACTGCTCCAGTATCCCCTTCACCACGTTATCCGGTCGCTTTACCCCGTCAATCAGGTCAAAGCTCGCCGGTGCTTTATTCAGCGTCACAAACCCCAGCTCGTCTAACGCGTACTGCGATACCTTTTTTACACTGGCTGCGGGTAACCAGCCACCTTCCGGGCGTATCTGATAATACGCCGCATCCTGATTACTGGTCAGCGTATTCCCCCCGGCATCAACGCCAGGGACTTTTGCCAGCGTCAGAATTCCTGAGGCTCTTGTTTTCCGATTTCCCGCAACCATACCCTGTTCCCCCTTATCAAATAACAGTGCATCAGTTTGCCAGGTCAGATAAACCGGTGCATCTTCTCCTGCTTTTCCGGGGTTGGTGATGAACTTTTCCATATCATCCATACTCAGGCACTCTATATGTACCTGGTAGCGCGAGCGTTTACCGTTTTCTTCCGGTAGCTGATAAAAGCCCATATGGCCGAGATTATCTCCAGCACTGACAGTTACAGGGACTGGTGGGACATACACATCATTAAAAACGGGTTCACTGCCGGACGCTGCCGGTGCAACCGGCGTCAGGCTGTCACCATCTGACACCACCCATACCCGGTCACCTTTTTTCAACGTATCCTTATCACGCCCCAGCGTGACCAGACTGAACGTTCTTGCGGCATCGCCGGGGCTCCTGCCCGGGCGGATAACCTGCTGCGCCGTATTACCCGGTTCGTAAGAGAGCGGAAAACCTGCTGTCAGCCTGCCCGCCTTTTTATTGTGCAACACATCTTCCCGGCTCAGATAGTAACCCCAGTCTGTACGCAAGGTACAGTTCACCACACCTTCCGGCTGAGTGGTGTAAGCAGGAGTACATTTTGCCCACCAGGACGGAACCGGCGCTGATTTAATCGCTCTCAGAGAGCCCCTGTCCGATACCGTCCAGACTTTCGTTCCCGCAGCAAGCGTCTCTCCCGCTGCATTTTTCGTCTCTCTGGTAATGGTCACTTCGGTAAACTGACGCCTGTCTCTGCTGCGAGTGACAATAGCGTCACTCAATGTGACAAGCGTGTCTTTATTCAGTTTTCCGGCTTCACGGCCTGCCTGCATATCTTCCGCACTGGTGTAATAGCGCTGGATCCCTGCCACTTTTCTGTCCGCCTGGCGCCCCTGTTGTCCATAAGCAGCCCAGGGGGCCAGATTCATGTACAGCGTAAAAAACGTCAGTCCACTTTCTGCGTTATCAGCCGGCTGAATATAATGTTTCACCAGCACAAAGGATGTCGAAGCGAACAATTTTTCACCACGCCATTCAATCGCGGCACTCTCGTAATCCCTGCATACCCGCCAGGCAACGATTTCACCATCGGCCATACAACGAATAAATTGCTCCCCTTTATAAAGTTCGCGGCAGTACTCTTTTTCGGGCTCACTGTCTGTACTGAGGGCACACCAAGGGATCGTTGCATCAGTAATATGAATACCGCCATGCCACATTCCCTGGCTTCCCACCAGATACAGCCCTGAGCTTTCCCCTCCGAGCATCGATAACAACGCTTCCACGGAGGAAAAGGCATGGCCATTTTTGTTTGACGGTACGGGGTAACTGATTTCAGGTAACTTTGCTGTCATAAATCACCTTTCATGCTATTCACTGGTCCATTTGGCGGAATTTTGGGTCGTGACCGTAACGTCTGTCCTTTTAAAGTCCGGTGTCTCCTGCGGCAGTGTGCTCCCATTTCCGGGCACCAGATAATTCGCGACCTTCATCACCATCATCCCTTCTGAACCGTGCTCTATCCCGTTCTTACTCAGTCTCAGGTAAGACCCGCCACCGTTCAGCGTCAGGGTTTCCGGCGTGCTGATAATAATTTCATCTTCACTACTGGTCACCGTCAGCTGTTTTTCTGAAAACAGCGCCATCGTGTTGTGCTGAGCCTGAATCTCAATATCTCCCTGGTTGGCTACCAGCTTCGCCCCGTCTTTATGCACAAACAGACCAAGAGCTTTTTCCACCGTTACCGACAGATTTTTCATCGCACCGATATCAAGATGCTGGCCTGCATTGATCATGGTGTTACGGGTACTGCAGAGCTGAAGGTGTTCACCTGAGGTCAGGGCCACCCCCTGCGGCGCGCTACCCAGCAGGACCGCAGACTGGAGCTCCCTGATTTTGTCGGTTACAAACCTAATCTGGGTATTGATATCACAGAGCAGGGCGCCGGCGGCTTCTGCTGCGTTGTTCAGGGCCTGCATCTGACTGTTAGCCTGGTTAATCTGACTTATCGCTGCCACCATTTCCAGCACCGGCCCCTGGGCTCTGGCCTGGGCATCTGCCGTCAGGAATAACCCTTTTGCCGCACGTACAGCCCCATGCTCATCCGTTCGCAGTTCAAAACCGGCACCTCGCTTTTCACGCCGGCTGTTGACCAGGTGTCCCATGTTCAGCTGTGTTTTGCCATATTCCGTTGCGAGCTTGATATGCTCTTCCTGGCGCTTATCCTCCATCCGCAGCTTATTGTTCGCCGGCG
>OAZY01000251.1_pt1 | contig 51662 bp, 36 predicted proteins | sample 1494931 | NCBI WGS metagenome assembly OAZY01 (sample SAMEA2579921, study PRJEB22360) | human gut metagenome | biome: human gut; feature: human-associated habitat; material: faeces | place: Denmark | collected 2008/2010 | reverse complement strand
AAAGTCTGGGCTTTGTGCATAAAAAAAGGTTGTGCCAGCGTTTTGACACAACCTCAAGTTTTTTGTTTCTTTAAAACCTATCTTAAAATATGTGGAACATAATCTTTGAATGATTTGGATATCCTATAATTTTTTGCGAATATTGCATTCAAATGCATTGATCTTAGATATAAGTTTCTTACTTTTGAACACGGATTCTAAATTTATGATTGATAATATAAAATATAGATACGTTCTATTTTTGGTCTTTTTATTGCATATCTGGGTATGTAAAGGCAATATTATGGATACTGGTGTCTATGACTATGGACTGACGTTTCTGGCCCATTCTACTAATCAGGATCAACGAACTAATCTGGATCTTACGTCAACCGCTTCCCTGTCTTTCCCCGAAGAAGGCTTCTCTGTGGGGTTTGATATAAAGTTGCGGAATGAACTATATACTTATGGATATGTTGTTCGTGTGATAGCCGATGACTCTTCTTGTTTTGATTTTATTTCTTATCTGCTGTATTCTCGTTTCAATATGGTATTGACGGATAAAGACCGGGTTGTCAAGAATACGGAGATTGTAGACTCGGTAAAGATTGTAGCGGACAAGTGGATACATGTCGACCTTCTGTTTACCAGAGAAGGAATTCATATCGTAGCTGATGGTATTAAGGCGGAAATTGCGCATTCGCTGGACAGCTTTAAAGACATAAAGATCTATTTTGGTGGCAGTAAGCATCCTCGCTTTTTCTCAACGGATGTACCTCCGATGACAATACGTAACATCACTCTTGCCGACTCCCATGGAAAAGCTTTGTATCAGTGGGATTTGGCTGCTCATGATAAAGACGAGATCTTTGATAATATAAAAAACAGAAAAGCTTTCGTCCGTAATGGAGTTTGGGAAATCGACAAGCATACGAAGTGGGCGGCTATGTCATCCTTAATAGTCCAGGGGCCTAATCCACAGGTCGCTTATGATGATGCAGGCGGACGTTTTTTTATTGTAGGAGAGAGTCAGCTGTTTATTTATGATGTTAAGTCCAACCACATAGATTCTATCACCTATAAAGGACATTCTTTTATTGGAGCTTCTAGTCAGGTTATTTATGATGCGAAACGGAACAGGCTTTTATCTTATACACCCGATTTGAAGGACCTGAATATATATGATTTCAGTCGACAGTCGTGGACACTTGATACTTCTGTAGTGATCGATACCCGTCAGCATCATAATCGAATTATTAACAGGAAAAGAGATGAACTGATCGTTTTTGGCGGTTATGGTAATCATCGTTATAATTCGCAGTTAAACAGAATAAAATTGGAAAAGTCGGAGGGATGGACAACGACTTCACTGGATTCGTGTATATATCCCCGATATTTGAGTGCGATGGGGCAGGAAAGTGATGACGAACTGTTGATAATGGGTGGTTACGGTAATCAGTCCGGTAAGCAGGAAGAATCTCCCGGAAATTTCTATGATTTGTATCGGTTGGATTTACAGACTGGAAAGTGTAATAAGTTGTGGGAGTTTGTGAATGACAGAGAACATTTCACTTTCGGTAATTCGATGATTGTAGATACCCTGTCAAACAGTGTATATGCATTGACGTATAATAATGACCGCTATAATACATTAATCTATTTAAGTCGGTTTGATATACGGACGAAACAGCCGGTTCAAGAGGTGATGAGTGATTCCATTACCTATAATTTTTTGGATATCCATTCTTACTGCGATATGTTCCTGCATAAGGAAACTTCTTCTATCTATGCCGTAGTATTACAGGAGAAAGAGCCGGGTGAGTCTAAAGTTGAATTCTATAAACTGGCCTTTCCTCCCTTGTCTAAAGAAGATATTTTGCCTCATCAGACTACCGGAACTACACTACTTGTCCTTATTGCGGCAGGTGTGTTTGTATTCATCTGTTTACTGGGAGGAGCGCTCTGGTTATTGCGAAAGAAAAAGAAGGATACCGGTGTGATAGCCACTCTTGCTGACGAAAGCGAGGAAAATCCTGTAAAACTGGAAGTTAAAGAACGGAAATTCTCTTCTGTCTTGTTGTTGGGAGGATTTCAGGTATTTGATAAACAAGGATGTAATATCACGGGAGACTTTACCCCTACACTGAAACAGCTTTTCTTATTTCTGCTATTGAACTCTGTGAAGAATGAGAAAGGCACCACTTCCCAATGTCTTGATGAAACGTTCTGGTTTGATATGAGTAAGTCAAGCGCATCAAACAACAGAAATGTAAATATCAGGAAGCTAAGATTGATTATCGATAAGATCGGGGATATCAGTATCCTTAATAAGAATGGATATTGGTATCTACATTTAGGCAAAGAAATAATTTGTGACTATCAGGAAGTGATGAAGTTACTGAACCAGGTAAAAGCTAAAAATGCGATAACCGATAAGAAAGTAATCAATGAAATTATATCTTTGGCAAGCGCTGGTGCTTTGCTTCCCAATGTCAGTGCCGAATGGATTGATGAATATAAGTCGGCCTATTATGTATTGTTGACAGAGATCTTGCTTTCTATGGTCAATCATCCCGATATACAGGCAGATTCTAGACTTTTGTTGAGAATTTCAGATGTAATTCTGCTTGTGGATAATATAGATGAAGATGCGATACGTACAAAATGCAAGGTATTGTATCAGATGGGACAAAAAGGTTTGTCCAAGCAGTGCTTTGATAAGTTTTGTGTTGAGTATGAACGTTTGCTGAATGCAAAGCCTGATTTTTCTTACGATGATATTATAAATTCACTATAAATTAATCTTCTATTAATAATTTGCCGGTTGCTTCTTGTTTACCGATGCCGGGATATCTCCTTATTGGTATCGGAGTATGACTTCATAGATGCCGGAAGGGCGGTTCATCGGTGTCGGACAGAGACGATTGTACAGTGAACTGTTTGGGAGTGAATCATGCCATGACTACTTTTTTTAATAAAAATAGATGTTGATAATCAGTATCTTATATTAAAACATACAACTTATTTATTGCTGTTAATCTAAAATTAATATGGCATTAAGGGATGCTGTTCTATATTTGCTCTCAGAAATAGCGGAGGATTTCTCTCCTCTGTTTCATATAGTTTAAACGGATGGAATAGTAACCTTAATAAAATGATGATGGTATGAAAAGCAACACTTCTTAATTACTTTCGGATTTACTTCCCAGAGAAAGTTTTCTTGAAATGAAAACAGGTATGAATCAATTAATGCTAATCTAAAAAATATGAAAACAGGAAAGAGCAAAAAACATTTGCAAAGAGTTCTTTTATGGTTCCTTTATTGGGTAATAGGGAGCACCCTTTCTTTGGGTTCTGTTATGGCACAGGAGAATGTGAAAGTTTCCGGGCAGATAACGGACAATAAAGGGGAAGCCATTATAGGAGCCTCGGTGAAAGTTCTAAAAACGGGTTTGGGAACAATTTCTGATATGGATGGCAAATTTACAATTCAGGTTCCTATGGGAGCTGAACTGGAGATTGGATATGTCGGCTATAATCCGAAAAAAGTGAAAGTTGTGAATAAGAACTTCATAACGGTGGTTCTTGAAGAGAATGTAGTAGCGTTAGGCGATGTTGTGGTTGTCGGATATGGTATACAGAAAAAAGAAAGTCTGACAGGAGCCATTGGCAATCTGAAAGTAGACGATATCGTAAAAACGAAAGCACCTAGTTTGGCACAGGCTATCCAAGGAAAGGTAGCCGGTTTGCGTATCAGGCAGGAAAATGGAGAGCCGGGTAAGTTCAGTTCCAATATCAATGTTCGTGGATTTGGTACTCCGCTGTTTGTCATTGACGGAGTAGTGAGAGATGGTTCCAGCGAGTTCCAGCGGTTGAATCCGGAAGATATTGAAAGCATTTCTTTTCTGAAAGATGCTACTGCTGCTATCTATGGTATGAACTCGGCAAATGGAGCTGTCATCGTTACGACTAAAAAGGGAGCCACAGGAAAGCCACGCATTACATTAAATGCCAATGTCGGTGTGACTTCTCCGACCAATGTGCCGGAGATGGCGAATGCAGGACAGTATATGACGATGAGAAATGAAGCCGAAATCAATGCGGGCCGACCTGCTTATATCACCAAAGATGAACTGGTAAAATGGCAACAAGGAGTTCCCGGTTATGAGAGTGTTGACTTGTATGATGCAGTATTCAATAAACATGCCACCCAATTCCAGACCACCTTATCATTGGAAGGAGGAACTGATAAAGTGAGCTACTACGGTAGCTTCGGCTATGCAACCGACAACAGTTTGCTGAAAAATAATGCACTGACTTATGATAAATATACATTCCGTTCCAATGTCAGCCTGAAGATAACAAAGGATCTGACTGCCACCGTAAATCTCGGTGGACGATATGATACAACAAACCGTCCCTGGTTTCCTTTCTATGACATATTCAAGAGTACGCGGGTAAATCCGCCCACTACCTCTATTTATGCCAACGATAATCCGGACTACTACAATAACTTCTCTTATGTTCCTAATCCGGCAGCTATGATTGATGCAGATTATACCGGAAGTGCAAAAGAGAGAAATAAGAACCTCCAGACACAGTTTGCGTTGGAATACAGTATCCCTTATGTACAAGGGTTGAAGGTGAAGGGAACGTTTATCTATGATTATAATAACTATGGATACAAAGCTACCCGAAAAGGTTTCAAAACCTATACCTATGGAGAATATACCGGTGAGTATACGGCAGCGGACGCCAATTATCCGGCACTGATTCAGGACAATCGCAGAGAATCGGAACGGGTGGATCTGCAATTCCAGACAAATTATAACAGAACATTCGGCAATCACACGATTGGAGCTACGTATGTATTTGAAAGACGGGAAGAGAAAGCAAACTGGATGAACGGAGAACGTAAATTCGATTTCTTTACGATCGGGGAACTGGATAATGCCCGTGAATCCGACCAGAAAGTTTCCGGTTCTTCGGAACATCAGGCATATCTTTCCCATATCGGACGTCTGACGTACGATTACAAAGGAAAATATTTGGCAGAACTTGCATGCAGATACGATGGTTCTTATCGTTATGCTCCGGGCAGCCGATGGGCATTCTTTCCATCTGCTTCTGTAGGGTGGAGAATTTCGGAAGAGGGCTTTATTAAAAATAATTTCAAGTTTGTCGATAACCTGAAGATTCGTTTCTCAGCCGGTCGTTCGGGGCAAGATGCCGGTGATCCGTTTCAATATTTCTCCGGCTATTCATTAAATAGTGGTGGTTATGTATTCAGTCAGGGAAATTATACCAACGGCGTAGCATCTCCCGCGATGATTAATAAGAATCTGACCTGGATCAAAGTGAACATGTATAACTTCGGTATCGATTTCTCAATCTTTAACCGTTTGATAGCCGTAGAATTTGATATTTATCAGCGGGACCGGAGCGGATTGCTTGCCGACCGCTATGGTTCGTTGCCTAACACCTTCGGCTCTAAGTTACCACAAGAAAACCTGAACGGTGACCGTACCAGAGGTATTGAATTTACATTGACTCATACGAAGCAGATTGGTGATTTCTATTATAGCGTTTCCGGCAATTTCAACCTGGCGCGTACCCAAAGACGCTATGTAGAAAGCGGTCCCTATAAAAGTAGTATGGAAAGATGGAGAAACCAGGCATCTAACCGGTGGGGAGATTTCATTTGGGGATACCAGACTGACGGACGTTTCCAGAACTTTGATGAGATCAATACGTATCCGATTCAAAATGGAGATAACGGAAATTCTAAAGAACTTCCCGGAGATTTTATCCTGAAAGATGTGAATGGTGATGGAGTTGTCAACGACTTGGATAAAACACCCCTGTTCTGGTCCGGCAGTCCATTGATTCACTACGGTTTTAACTTAGAAGCTTCCTGGAAGAACTTCGATTTCTATGCTCTTTTCCAGGGTTCTGCTTTGTATACGGTACAGTTTGACGAGGTATATGCGAAGATGCTCTGCTTCAAAGGTGGTAATACTCCCGAGTATTTCTATGACCGCTGGCACCTTTCCGATCCATACGATTCAGACAGTGAATGGATTCCGGGTGAGTGGCCTGCCATCCGACTGGAACAGGACATGGGTTCATTCTACACAAGAGATTCACAAATCTGGCGCAAGAATGCTTCTTATATGAGATTGAAAACGATTGAAATAGGTTACACTTTCAGTCCGCGTCTGATGCATAAATTAGGTATTGGCAGCTTGAGAATCTATGCCAACGGAAACAACCTGTTTACTATCTGTGATCCATTTGTAAAAGCATTTGATCCGGAAAAGATTGAAGGAGATTATAGTGCCGGCTTGAATTATCCTCTGAATAAGAGCTTTAATTTTGGATTAACCTTGAACTTTTAAAGAAGATGATTATGAAAATATATAGTTATTTATTGTTGGGAGCTATGTTCCTGTTTACCGGATGTAGTGATATACTCGATATCGATCCTAAAAATAAGATTCCGGCGGATGAATTGTTCTCGACTCCGGAAGGGGTACAGGCACATATGGCCAACTTGTATGGGCGCCTGCCGATAGAAGACTTTACTTATTCGCCCAATAAGGGGTTTAATGTGGGAGTAGGTACGGATGTAAACAATGCCGGATTTATGGCTGCCCACTTCTGTGATGAGGCTATTCACCCGGAATACAATGACTTTGGCGAAGAATGGTTTGATTACTGGGAAGATGGGTACAAACTCATTCGGGATTTGAACAGCCTGTTGGTTACTATTCCTACATTAACGAGTATTACGGAGCAACAAAAGGATGAGATCAGTGCCGAAACTCATTTTTTGAGAGCATATACCTACTTTGCTTTGGCTAAGCGATATGGTGGTGTGCCTATCATCAAAACTCCGCAGGAGTACAATGGAAATATCGAGGAACTGCGTGTTCCCAGAAACACTGAGAAAGACACATGGGATTTTATTTTGAGCGAATGTGATCAGGCTGTCTTATCATTCGGTGATGCGAATGAAAATGATGTGTTGCGGGCCAACAAATGGGTAGCGCTGGCATTAAAATCTAGAGCCGCCCTTTATGCAGCTTCCGTGGCTAAGTTTACTCATCAACCTTATGTTTCCTTTTCCGGTCCGGCTGTTGACCAAAAACTGGTAGGGATTGAGGTTATCTCTGCCGATCATTATTATGACGAATGTATATCGGCCTCTCAAGAGATTATGAACAGCGGTAAATTCGGTCTGTATAAACCGTCTCCGGCTACTCCGGAAGAAGCTACACTCAATTATCAAAAACTGTTTGAGCAACCTTTCCAATGTCTGGATGGCTTGAAAGAACCTATCTTCATGAAGGCATATGCCGCTAACACGATTCTTGCACACAATTATGACGTATGGTTCAGCCCCCGTCAGATGATTCTTGACCCGAATTTGTATCCCGGGCGTATGAATCCGACATTGGACTTTGTTGATTCATTCGAGGATTATACTGATGACGGAAGTGGAACGGCAAAACCTATCAGTACACGTGTGGATGGCAATGAGAATGATTATAACGGGTTTAACCTATCCACTCAATATTTGTCTTTCCCGATGGATAAGCCCTATCAGGCGTTTGCCGGTCGTGATGCCCGTCTGAGTGCGATGGTATTATTTCCGGGACAGAACTTTGGAAGTACGAAAATCATTATTCAGGGTGGATTGGTGAAAGCGGATGGTTCCGGTTATCATTATAGAACACAGGCTTCGGAGAAAGGACAGAATGGGCTTGTTTATTATACGTACGGAGCTGAGAAGAATACGGAATATTCCGGTTTTGATCCGACCTTGGGACACTACACCCGTAGCGGATTCTTGTTTAAGAAGTTCTTGCAGATAGAAAGCCCGGTTGAGCAGGCATGGGGAAAAGGTACACAGCCATGGATTGATTTCCGCTATGGAGAAATCCTGCTGAACTATGCAGAAGCTGTATTGGAGAAGACGACTTCTACCTCTGTAGAAAAACTGGTAGCGCAAGATGCATTGAATGCCATTCGCAAGAGAGCGGCACACAAAGATGACATCGCTTTGACGCAGGTGAATGTCCGTAAAGAGCGTTTTATCGAACTTGCTTTTGAAAATAAGCGCAGATGGGATTTGGTACGTTGGAGAACCTTCCATAAGGAATTTGAGAACCGGGTACGAAAAGGACTTGTACCGTTTCTGGATTTGAGAACCAATCCGGCACATTATGTCTTTGTCCGTGTGAATCCGCTAGGTATCGAATCTAAGACATTTGATTATAGCTGGTATTATAAGAGCATTCCGGGTACAGGAGCTAACGGTTTGGTACAGAATCCTTAATTAGTATATTCTAAATATAGATAAGATATGAAAAAGCATCTATTATTATTAGTGGTTGTCGTAGTGAGCGGTATATTTTACTCTTGCGAAAAAGATAATCTTGAGGGACCTGACGCAATTTTTGCGGGAGAACTGAGAGACCGGAAAACCGGGGAACTGATTCCTCAGGAAGTGTCTGATGGCTCCCGTGTTTATTTCATTGAACAAGGATGGGGTGATAATCCTCCTGTTCAGAATATGGTAATCAAGAAAGACGGCACGTTTTATAACGGTATGATTTTTTCCGGTGATTATAAAATAATCATGAACCGGGGAAACTATGTTCCTCTGGATACGTTGGACATGAGGATAAAGCCAGGAAAGAATTATCAGATTTTTGAAGTGAATCCGTATCTGCGGATTATTGAGCCGGAGATATTTATTTCGGAAAGGAAAGTGGTTGCGAAGTTCAAGTTAGAGCAGGTGACCAGCAATGAAGTATATCGAATTTCCTTATTTGCACATTCTCATATTGATGTTTCCAATAAGCTGAATATTGTAAACCGGACTGAGGAACTGAATCGCTCTATTACTGATGGCGAATCTTTTGAACTCTCTATCAATCTGGATGATTACACTTCTACGCTGGTTCCGGGTAAGAGCTATTATTTCCGGATTGGCGCACAGTCTCATGGGAATGAAACCAAATATAATTATTCGGCATCTGTGAAGCTGGATATTTAGCATAAAACAATGAAGTCATGAAAAAGTATCTGATAATATTGCTTCTTGTTTCTTTCTTCCCTTCGGGGATGATGTCGGCAACTGCTTCCGGTCCGATTCGAATATTGGACTTGCGGGCACTGAATGACTGGAACCTGAAAGAGAAGGAGAGAGCGGAACAACTATGGGACATTATGCATACGACAGCCACTTTGCAGGGCATCGTGAATCGTATTACTCCGCAATTATACATTCGTTATGTGAAGAATGGGCAGGGAGAGAATGTCGATGATTATTGGTGGAACAAATACCGCAAAGCAGGACAATGGCTGGCAGGACGTGATACGATTGCTTATACGGAATTGACGGATGTCGTTACTGCATATCGCAAAGTGATACGTGGGGTTGTTGTGTATGATTCAAAAGTTGCATCTACCAGTAATATCGCTTCTTCCATAGCAGGAATTGAAGACTTGATAGCTGTTCGTTATGATATATCTCCTAACAGTCTTTATACCCGTTTGGTATTGCAAGGGCCGAAATTAGCCGTAAAATGCTGGTTGGTGAATAAAGACGGTTCTTCTCTCTTCACGGGAAGAGGTAAGATTGCCGGAACGGATAAACTTTCGACAGGCTCTTTGAAAATAGATCCTTATGTCTGGTTTATCGAGAAGTACCTGAAAAAAGGTTTGTGCAATACGGAATATGCAGCCTATTACATAGACCAGTTCTGGCGTACTGATCCGACCCGTACAGTGACGAATCACCATCAACTGACCAATCATGACTTTTTTGTGAGCAAGAAGGCATTCTTCTTTGACCTTTCTCCCTGGGGAGACGAATCGGCTACAGACGATCCGATCCAAAAGAAGGGGCTGGACCTGCAAATACTGAAGACTTTTTTGCAAGAGGCTTATAAGCAGAATAAGAGGGAGAAGTTCTGTTACATAGGAGGTTTCCCAAGCTGGATATATAAATACACGCAGCATGCCGGAGGTAAACATGAAGATGTAGCTACCGAGTGGGAATTTTCTCGTATTATCAGCGCTTACAATGCTTTCAAAGATGCGGATGCAATCGGATTGGGAGCATTGGCAAATGCATCCTTCTGGCAGCATTTCCCCTTACAGGACAGTTATCCTCAAAAGTGGGTGACGTATCAGGAGCTGATGGACAGGGGATATTTGAATAGGGATGGAACGATCAACTTTCAGGGACGCAATTTTATCCTGTTCTATGTGGGTGATTATGACTCTTCATCTTGGATTGCACAGACCACTCCTTTTCTGTGGGACGAACCCAGCCGGGGAACGGTACCTTTGATGTGGTCTGTCAGCCCGGTGTTGGCAGAACGTGTCCCGATGGTAATGCATAATTATCGTGTGACGGCTACTCCCAATGACTATTTTGCTGCTGCCGACAACGGTGCCGGATACCTGATGCCGGGTATGTTGCAGGAACCTCGACCGATATCCGGGCTGAAAAGCGGACTGGATGTGTGGGCGAAACACTGTAGCAAGTACTACCGGAAATGGGGACTGACGATTACCGGATTTGTCATTGATGGCGAAGCTCCGGGGCTGGATCAGGATGGGCTGGATTGTTATGCCTCTTTTAGTCCGAATGGGATTGTACCTCAGAAGATTCCCCTGACGCTTCTGCATAAAGACATGCCTGTAATCCGGGCGGATTATGATATTGTAGATCATGATTACCACAAAGCAACAGATGTCATAGAAGAAAGAGTGGGCAAGCGTCCGATTCCTTTCCACTGGTTCCGGGCAATATTGAAGTCACCCTCCTGGTATAAAGGTATTTGTGATGAGTTGAAGCAACGTCAAACAAATATTGAACTGTTGGATGCCCCTACGTTTTTCGAACTTTATCGTATTTATCTGAAGCAGAATCCGGATGCTGCTAAAGGAGTAATAACGATGAACTAATCAGATTAATGAATGATACACTCATACAAAAGAATGATGAATAGATTAAAGATAGAAACAACAATAAGTGCCTGTCTGTTGGCAATGATGTTTTTCTCGTGTACCACATCGGATAAAGTCCCTTCCAAAGACTTTGTTGATTATGTGAATCCCTACATTGGAAACATCAGCCATCTGCTGGTTCCCACTTATCCGACGGTACATCTGCCCAATTCGATGCTCAGAGTTTACCCGGAAAGGGGAGATTTTACATCAGACCGGATCAATGGACTTCCGGTAGTGGTGACCAGCCATCGGGGCAGTTCCGCTTTTAATCTCAGTCCGGTACAGGGCGATGTGTCCCGTCCGGTTGTGTCTTACTCTTACGATTTGGAGAAGATCACTCCTTACAGTTATTCTGTATATTTGGATGAAGATGATATACAGGTAGATTATGCTCCTTCTCATCAGGCGGGCATCTATCATATCAGTTTTCATACGGAAGGTGATAACGCTTTGGTCATAAATACAAGGAACGGGATGTTGGCTACTGAAGAAAACGGTGTCAGCGGTTATCAGATTATAGATAATACTCCCACCAAAATCTACCTTTATCTTGAAACCAGTCAGTCGCCGGTGAAAAAAGGAGTGCTGACGGAAGGAAAGGTTGATACGGAACGACAGGAAGGAAAGACAATTTCCTTGTTTTATGGTACTGAAAGTAAGTTGGATGTGCGTTATGGCATCTCTTTTATCAGTGCAGAACAGGCTAAGAAGAATTTGCAACGGGATATCACTACTTATGATGTGAAAGCTGTCGCTGACGCCGGACGTAAAATCTGGAACGAGACTTTGGGTAAGATTACGGTGGAAGGCGGTTCGGAAGATGAGAAAGAAATATTCTATACCTCTCTTTATCGTACCTACGAACGTATGATAAATATTTCCGAAGACGGAAAGTATTACAGTGCTTTTGACGGCAAAATCCATGAAGATGGTGGAACTCCTTTCTATACAGACGATTGGATTTGGGATACCTACCGGGCTACTCACCCGTTGCGTATATTGATAGAACCACAAAAAGAACTTGAAATGATACGTTCGTATATCCGGATGGCGGAACAGTCGGACAGAGGATGGATGCCTACTTTTCCAGAAGTGACCGGAGACAGCCATCGGATGAATGGCAACCATGCGGTGGCAGTGATTTGGGATGCTTATTGCAAAGGACTGGGCGACTTCGATCTGGAAGCAGCTTATGAAGCCTGCAAAGGAGCTATTACCGAGAAGACGCTGTTGCCTTGGCTGAGACTGCCTGTGACGGAACTGGATAAATTCTATCAGGAGAAAGGTTATTTTCCGGCATTAGGCGTGGATGAAAAAGAGACTTGCGCGGCTGTACATTCGTTCGAAAAGCGTCAGGCGATCTCGGTAATGTTGGGTAATTGCTATGATAGCTGGTGCCTGGCACAAATAGCTAAAGTGCTGAACAAGCCGGAAGAGTATAAGCGGTTTATGAAAATGTCCTATACTTATCGGAATGTTTATAATGCTGAGACCGGTTTTTTCCATCCTAAGAATAAAGACGGGCAGTTTATCGAACCGTTTGATTACCGTTACTCGGGCGGACAGGGTGCACGTGAGTATTATGGAGAAAATAATGGCTGGATATATCGTTGGGATGTGCAGCACAATCCTGCCGATCTGATTTCATTGATGGGTGGGAGGGAGAAGTTTATTGAAAGGCTGAACCAGACTTTTAACGAACCGTTGGGACGAAGCAAGTTTGACTTTTATCACCAACTTCCGGATCATACCGGTAATGTCGGGCAGTTTTCTATGGCAAACGAGCCTTGTCTGCATATTCCTTATCTGTACAACTATGCAGGTCAACCCTGGATGACGCAGAAGCGAATACGTGTATTGCTAAACCAGTGGTTCCGCAATGATTTGATGGGAGTCCCCGGTGATGAAGACGGAGGCGGAATGACAGCATTTGTCGTATTTTCGATGATGGGCTTTTATTCGGTGACGCCCGGTTCTCCTACTTACAATATCGGTAGTCCGGTGTTCAAATCCGTCAAACTGGATTTGGGAGGGGGACGTTTTTTCGAGATTATTGCCGAGAACTATGCACCGGATCATAAATATGTCCAGTCGGCTACTTTGAATGGAAAGGCTTGGAATAAGCCTTGGTTTGGTCAGTCGGACATTCAAGAGGGAGGTCGTCTGGTATTGCAGATGGGAGAGAAACCTGATAAATCTTGGGGAAGTGCTCCGGATGCCATGCCGCCTTCTTCCGAAGGTTTACCAGAATGAGGTCAGAATAATAATATTAAAATCTAAAATATAACACAATGAAAAAGATGATTGTACTCACCAGTCTATGGTCGTTTTTGTTTGTCTTTTCTCTTTCCATATTCGGTTGCAGTGACGACGATGAGGAATTTGGAACAATGATAAACAGAGGGAATGAAGTCCGTACTCCCCGTGTGGAGGAGATCAATGGAAAAGCAGTGGTCACCTGGATTGACCCATACATAACAGACATCAAAGAAGTGCAGGTAAAAGATTTGCAGACCAATGAGCAGCAGACAGTTGCCAAAGGGGTGCAAAGTGCGGAATTTGCAATTACGGACAACAGTTTGTTGTCTTATCGATATGAGATGAAGGTGGTCAGAGCATCGGGAGAAATCTCCGATGGAGTAACTGCCCGACTGGTAAAGAACTGGGCACAGCAACTGCACCCTCTGATGGATTACAACAGTGACGAAACACCTCAAAGCGGGATGTTCTTTAAGAACCAGCCTGTGACGAAAGTCAACGTATTCGATATTCGTGATGATGAAAACATCTCGAAACTGACAAGTGCGGTAATGCAAGGAGTAATTAATCAGGAACAAGCATTGACTTATCTGGTGTGGCAGCAGCAAGACCTAACTCAGTTGGAGGATGCCGAAGTGCAATATGAGATACAGCCATTGGAGAGTACTTCCCGCAATAGAGGTTTCTCTGCATTATATAATATGTATAAAGACCGTTTTACCTGTCTGGTCGTTTGGGATGAAAACCAGCCTTGGTCCTGGAGCATGGCACAGATGATTTCATCACAGGAAAAAGGGATTCCTGTAACGGAGACTATGAAGAAATTCATTGAAGATGAACTGGGTCTGGGAAATCTGGAGATCAAAGATATACGCAGTCAGTGGTCATCCAAGGCCGAGGCTTATGGCTGGGCAATCGCCCGCTTTGCCGGCAAGTGCCATCCGAAGCTGACTTTCTCCGGCGGATTAAGAAGTGACTACAAAGACAATCCGTGGAGAATGTATGACTATGTGGCTGCCTCCAGAGGTTTTGCTTTTTGGCTCGACGACTCTAACGGAGATGACAAGCAGATTATGGATAATATATTTAATAGTGGTTCTTACCCGGTAGGCTCTTCTGTCTTTGGATATGGAATGAATGCTAACGGTGATGAGTTGAACAAGATCACCAATATTCATAATGCCGGATTTGTGGTGAGTGACTATTATGCGAATGGTAGTTACTGGTGCAGTTTCCCGAGCAAAGCATTTAAGCAGCGCAGAGGAATTGCCGGTGAAGTGAAACCGGGCAAGATATACGTTGCTATCAGTCTGAGTGACGGTGATAACATCCAGTTTGATGCAAACTCCCTTTATCAGATATTCAAGGAAGGCAAACGCAGAGGAGAAGTTCCGGTAGGAGTCACCCTTGCGGCAGGTTTACAAGAATTGAATCCGAAATTGCTGGAGTTCTATTATAAGAATATGACTCCGAATGACGAACTGACGGCAGGCCCGTCCGGCTTCCAGTTTATCTACGGTGATTATTACGCACAGAGCGGCAAATATGCCGAATGGTTGGAAATGAACAGAAAGTGGCTGTCCACTGCCGGTTTCCACACAGCCCATCTTTGGAATACAGACGAACAGATGTACTTCGAACAATACATGAAAAGTAAGGCCGTAGACGCTGTAATGGATGGCTCGAATCGTACTCATACCACAGGTTCTTCTTATAAATTCGTAGATGGAGTGGTGCGTATCGACCAGGGAACAATGTGCCGCAACAACGGTGATGTGTACCGCGATCTGATGTCGGTTTCTCCCAGTCCACGGCGACCGTTGTTCAGACATGTCTATCTGCTGACAAACTATTACGGATTTGAAGGAAGCAAGGTCGTTATATACGAAAGGCTGATTAAAGAACTCGAACGGGTTGAACAAGATTGTCCCGATACATACGAATTTATGCTTCCGATGGACTTGGCTGCTTCCATCAAGAAGTATATTGAAGAAGGCGGTATTTATTAAAAGGTATTATAAACGAATCTAAAACAAGTGAGATATGAAAAATATATATAGTATCCGGCTACTGATCATTGCTTTCCTCTCCGCTTTTGCTATGAGTGTCTGCTACTCGTGTTCCGATGACGATGGAGAAGGAATAAAAGTATATGAATATCGCGAACAGATAGGAAAGAAAATAAAAGTACTGACTGACTTGCAAGCCGAATCTCAATTCGGGCTGCGTGAAGGTATGTATCCCGAAACAAGTAAGGTTATTTTGGAAAATGCAATTGCAAAACTGAAAGATTTTCTGCAGACGATGAAAGAAGGGGGAGTGGCAGAAATGCAAATCCCGGATGAGACAGCCAGGCTGTTGAAGGAGTCGGACGAAAAAATAGCCGAATTTAAAGCTACCATCCGAACAGAAGATTTATTAGTTCCGGCAGAATTGCAGGTTAACGGAAAGAATGGCGGTTACATTGATTTTGGTGTTCATCCGGAGTATTCCACTTTCGGTGAGGCTGGCAAACAGGCATTTACTGTTGAGTTCTGGGTGAAATTGAAAGACGTGGAAGGATTCTTCTATCTGATTTCCACCTTTACAGATGATGAAAGAAATGATCATGAACGGAAAGGTTGGTGTGTGAACAGCTATAATTATGGCGGTAATAATATGCGTATGACCTATGGAATGGGCTTTAATGACTTGATGGAACCTGCATTCGGGTTTACTACAGTCAATGAGTGGGTACACTTGGCAGTAGTAACGGATGAGACAGGAGTAGACGGTGAAACAAGTGGCGGAAGACCCATTATGACTAAAATGTACCTCAACGGAGAACTGAAACTTTCTACTACTTCTCATCAGGATGCATCTAAACCATATGCGGCCAATAGCAATAATGTTCCGATGGTTGCTTTCACGGGCATGAGTGCTACCGGCAGTCGTATTGAAGATAAGGGAGCCAATGGAAGCATGAAGCATCTGCATATCTGGAATGGAGCGAAGACACAGGATGAGATCCGTCAGTTGATGGAGTATCCGGAGAAGGTGACAGGAACAGAGAGCGATTTGGTATGCGGATGGTCCTTTGCGAAGATGGCACTTGATGATCAGGACATCAAGGATCTGACAGGAAAGTATACAGCCAGACTTGTCGGGGATTATAGTTGGATTGAATTAGAATGACACGAAACAGAAAATACTTGATAGATATGAAAAACAGATATTTATTTAACTGGGTAGCACTTGCCTTTATGCTAGTACAGGTGCTGGCATTCATCTCTTGTTCGGATGACGATGACAATAGCGGATGGCCGACAGATACGGACAAAACCGAAATCTTCATAGAACGGTTCACTACATTGGTTACCAACCTGACTTCATTGAGGGATGGAGCTACCTATGGAGAACTGAAAGACAATTATCCGGTATCCAGCAAAGCAATGCTGGATGAGGAGATTGCCTATCTGGAAGAAACGATTGCCAAACTGAAGGAAGGTGGCAAAAAGCTGGCGGATAGCGAAGCCGACCGCATCATCCGGGAGGCTTATCAGATAGAAAAGAACTTCAGAGCGACCAAGCGTGCCGAAGACTTCCTGCCGGTTTCCGCGGAACTGCTGATTAACGGAAAGAATGGTGGTTACATTGACTTTGGAGTACATCCGGAATATTCGGCTTTCGGCGAACAAGGAAAGCAGGCATTTACTGTCGAGTTTTGGGTGAAACTGACTGATTTGGACGACTATCTCAACAGCTTTGTCTTCTTGCTGTCTACTTTCACGGATGACGACACGAAGGATCATGAACGTAAGGGATGGGCGGTAAACAGTCATTTCGGCAGATTGCGTATGACGTATGGTATCAGCTACAGTGATTTGTTTGAGCCGGGCTTCTCTTTCAGTACACTCAATCAGTGGGTACATGTGGCGGTTGTAACCAATGAAAACGGTGTGGACGGAGAAATCAGAGATGGTATTCCGGTAATGACCAAGATATATGTAAATGGACAGCTTATGTTGTCGGAAAGAGGACGGGACGATCGCCTGCCATACACTCCTAATGATAAAGAAGTGGCGATGGTTGCCTTCACCGGGCTAAGTGCGACGGGCAGCCGTGTCGGAGAAAAGAGTACTAATGGATGCATGAGACATTTGCATATCTGGAAATCGGCAAAGACACAGGCAGACATACAACATCTGATGGACTCTCCGGAAGATGTTACGGGAAGCGAAGCTGACCTGGTGTGCGGATGGACATTTAATAAAACAGTTTCGGATAACAATAATATCGAAGACCTTACCGGTAAGTTCTCGGCTAAGTTGATCGGCGATTTTCAATGGGTAGAGAATAGATAATTGTTCTATTAATCCGGTAATTCCAAAGTCGGTGGATAGCTGACTTTGGGATTACTTTTAAAAAGCGAACTAACATGAGAAAAGATTTCATTTATGCTCTGCTGTTGCTGGTCGTATGTGCCGGCTGTAACAACAGGAAGCATACAGATGCAGATAACGATGCGGATACGGTAAAAGTGATGTTGGATGACCGTACTATCAGTTTCTATTATAATTGGTATGGGAATCCGGAAGTAGATGGCGGGATGAAGCACTGGGCACATCCGATTGCACCCACTCCGGGGCCTCCGGGAGATGCCGGAGTTATATCCGGTCTTGATGATGACATTGCCTGTAATTTCTATCCGGAACTCGGAACTTATAGCAGTAATGATGTTGAAGTGGTACGGAAACATATTCAAATGCATGTAAAAGCGAATATCGGAGTACTTTCCGTTACTTGGTGGGGAGAGAGTGACTATGGAAACAAGAGTGTTTCTCTTCTGCTTGATGAGGCTGCAAAAGTAGGTGCAAAAGTTTGCTTTCATATTGAACCTTTCAATGGACGGAGTCCGCAGACGATACGGGAGAATATTCAGCATATAATGGATACTTATGGCAATCATCCGGCTTTTTATCGTACGCAGGGAAAGCCTCTTTTCTTTATTTACGATTCTTACTTAATCAAGCCGGAAGAATGGGCCGGATTGTTCGGTGAGAAGGGAGAAATAAGTGTACGTAACACGAAGTATGACGGGCTTTTTATCGGGCTGACACTAAAAGAAAGTGAATTGGCTGACATTGAAAAGGCGGGCATGGATGGTTTTTATACCTATTTTGCTGCAACCGGATTTACGAATGCTTCTACTCCTGCTAACTGGAAATCAATGCAGCAGTGGGCGAAAGAGCATCATAAGTTGTTTATCCCGAGTGTCGGTCCGGGGTATATTGATACGCGTATCCGCCCTTGGAATGAAAGTACGACCCGCGACCGTGAGAATGGGAAATACTATGATGAAATGTATAAGGCTGCTATAGAAAGTGGTGCCCCTTATATCTCGATCACTTCTTTCAACGAATGGCATGAGGGGACACAGATTGAACCGGCTATCCCAATGAAATGCAACGTATTTGAATATCTGGATTACCAGCCTTTGGAAAATGATTACTATTTACTACGAACTGCGTATTGGGTGGATCAATTCCAGAAAGCTAACTCGGCTCCCGATACCTCTTTATAACTATAACGCCAGCATTAAAAATACCTTCAGTCTTTTTGGTTTCAAGAGGAAACTGAAAAGACTGAACTAAATAAATCCCCCTGTTTCCCTGCCGGATTTGATAGGCTTGGTACATTGTGATTGTGGAAACTTGTTTGTTAATTAACTCTTTTACAGCATCATTCTCAGACAAACATCCATTCTATGTAATAAAGTTTTGTATATTTGTAATACATAACTCAAATCTAAGACATTATGGGTGATTTTTATGGCGTATGTGCATTACTTGCTGCACTGATGTTCTTCGTCTTGATACAAAAGTTTGATAAGAAGTTTGGGAAGGTAGAGAAAGAACTGGACGAAATAAAGAAACGAATGGATGCTTTTCTCAAAGCTCAGGAGAGAATAGCTTCCGATCATGTACAATCGAAGGAAAATGTATCGGCTGAAGCCGTGGAAGACACATGTATCCCGCCCCATGCGGCAAATGAAATCCCTGTTCCGAAAAAAGAACTGTTGCGGAAAGAAGAACAGCTTGAAGCTCCTCAGGGTATGATGGCAGAGAATAATGTAACTTCTGAAATACCTGTCGTCACACCGTCTGTACGTAAACAGAAGAAAGTTAACTATGAGAAGTTTATCGGTGAAAATCTGTTTGGCAAAATTGGTATTTTTGTATTCGTAATCGGTGTTGGCTTCTTTGTGAAATATGCCATTGATAAAGACTGGATTAACGAGACATTACGTACTGTACTCGGTTTCCTGACCGGCTCTGCATTGCTGGTAGTTGCCGAACGTCTGCAAAAGAAGTACCGTACATTCAGTTCCTTGCTTGCGGGTGGAGCTTTCGCTGTCTTTTATCTTACGGTAGCTATTGCCTTTCATTTTTATCATCTCTTCCCTCAGACTGTCGCCTTTATTATTCTGATAGTTATAACGCTGTTCATGTCGATTCTGTCTGTCCTGTACGACAGGCGCGAACTGGCCATCATTTCATTGGTCGGAGGATTCCTGGCACCTTTCCTTGTTAGCACCGGGAATGGTAACTATCTGGTACTTTTCACTTATATAAGTATATTGAATCTTGGGATGTTCGGACTTTCTATCTATAAGAAATGGGGAGAACTTCCGGTGATAGCCTTTGTCTTTACCTACCTAGTGATGGGACTATTCCTGCTGACCGGCTATTCTACCGGAACGGCAATCATTTCCGTACATCTGTTCGCATTTGCCACCTTGTTCTATTTTATATTCCTGTTGCCGATCTTATCGATACTCCGGATAGAAGCCATAAAGAAGAACAGGGGATTATTACTGGTTATCATAACCAATAACTTCATTTATCTGTTATTGGGAATCCTGTTCCTGCGAAATATGGAACTGGCATTTAAGTCCGAAGGTTTGCTGAGCTTGTTCATTGCAATCATCAATTTAGTTTTGGTTATCTGGCTGCGAATGAGTAAGAAAGATTATAAGTTCCTTATTTATGCCATGTTGGGACTTGTACTGACATTTGTTTCCATCACCATACCTATTCAACTGGACGGAAACTATATAACCTTATTCTGGGCAGCGGAAATGGTACTGCTGTTATGGCTTTATGTCAAATCGAAGATCTGGATATATGAACGTGCTACCTTGGTATTGATGGGGCTGACACTTATTTCATATCTGATGGATGTATCTGCCGTGATATTATCCTCTCCTTCCTCCGATACAATTTTCCTGAACAGTTCTTTTGCGACTTCCCTGTTTGTCGGTTTGGCTGCGGGCGCATTTGCTTTGATGATGGGACATTACCGCTCTCTTTTCTCTGAAGCCCGCTGCCTGAGATATGTTCCTTGGAATCCGGTCATGCTTCTTACATCTGCTGCTATACTCTATTATACATTCATGGCAGAGTTTTCCTTGCATCTGGCAGGAGCTACAAGGAGCGGGATGATGCTGGTATTTACTTCCGCTGCCATCCTTATCCTCAGCTATGCTTTCAAGAAGCGTTTCCCGATAGAGCAATGTACGATTCCTTATCTGGCAGGTCTTGGAGTTAATGTCTTGATATATGCGATCAATATATGGGGAGACCAATGGGCGCACATGAGTCTGCCTCCTGTTTTACTCCGATGGCTGGCGGCAGCATTTATTATAGTTAACCTATACTACGTTGCCCGTCAATACTATACTATTATAGGACTGAAAATTCACTTCACTGTCTATTTGAATGTGCTGGCACTTCTCCTTTGGCTGACGATGGCGCGTTCTTTCCTCTGGCAGGCGGGAGTCGAAGATTTCGATGCTGGTTTCTCCGTTTCATTGAGCATTGCGGGATTTGTCCAGATGGCATTGGGGATGCGTCTGCACCAGAAAGTGTTACGTATCATTAGTCTTTCAACTTTTGGAATCGTTCTGCTGAAACTGATTCTGAAGGACTTATGGGCAATGCCTACTATCGGTAAGATCATTGTGTTTATCATTTTGGGCTTGATATTGCTGGTACTTTCTTTCCTTTACCAGAAGCTGAAAGGAGTGCTCTTCAAAAATGATGAAGATGAAACGGATTGAGCCGGTCATGCAATAAAACTCTCTTTATATAAATACAAATAAGAAAGCACCCGCGTTACAGTTGTCTGTGGCGCAGGTGCTTTCTTTTTTATAAAGGATGTGTCGTACACCCTATTTTTTATTCTGTTTATTCCTGCGAAGAGGCAAAGCGTTTCACTTGTTCTTCAATCAGTTCTTTATCATCGAAGTAGTTGATCTTCATCGCTTTCTTTACATCTGCCAATGTTTCGGCAGCGGCAGCTCTGGCTACTTCGCATCCTTCCTGCAACATTTTGTAAATAGCAGGAATATCTTTGCTGAATTCTTTGCGACGGTTGCGGATCGGTTCCAATGTTTCCTGCATAATAGCGTTCAGGAAGCGTTTTACTTTTACGTCGCCCAGTCCGCCACGCTGATAGTGAGCTTTCAGTTCTTCCAGATTCGGATAATCCGGCAAGTAACGTTCGAAATGTTCCGGACGGCAGAAAGCGTCCAGATAAGTAAATACGGTATTACCCTCTATCTTACCCGGATCTTGTACGCGGAGGTGTCCCGGATCGGTGTACATACTCATGATCTTTTTCTGGATTTCTTCCGGTTCTTCGGACAGATAGATGCAGTTTCCGAGTGATTTACTCATTTTAGCCTTTCCGTCAGTCCCCGGCAGACGAAGGCAGGCGGCATTGTCCGGCAACAGGATTTCCGGTTCTACCAGCGTTTCACCATAAATATAGTTGAAGCGACGAACGATTTCGCGCGCCTGTTCCAGCATCGGTTCCTGGTCTTCACCTACCGGAACAGTAGTGGCACGGAAAGCAGTAATGTCCGCAGCCTGGCTGATAGGATAAGTGAAAAAGCCTACAGGGATGCTTGCTTCGAAGTTACGCATCTGAATTTCAGACTTCACAGTCGGATTGCGTTGCAAACGGGATACGCTTACAAGGTCCATATAATAGAAGCTAAGTTCGCACAATTCCGGTATTTGCGACTGGATGAAGATAGTGGCTTTGGTCGGATCAATGCCGCATGCCAGATAGTCGAGGGCAACTTCAATCACATTCTGACGTACCTTTTCAGGATTGTCTATATTGTCCGTCAACGCCTGTGAATCGGCAATGAAGATAAACATTTTACTATAGTCACCTGCATCTTGCAAGTCCACTCTGCGTTTCAACGAACCTACATAATGTCCGATATGGAGTCTTCCGGTAGGACGGTCACCCGTCAATATGATTTTCTCTTTTTTCATTGTTATAGCCTTATTATAATAGATTTAGCGACAAAGATAAGGATAAAAAATGAAAGATGCGTCAAAATGAAGCCTCTTCGTTATTTATGCTTACTTTTCTCGACTTTTAGTATAAAAAGAGAATATTCTTCTTCAAATTCTTTGTAATTTTAGAAATATGTCGTTACTTTGCACAAATTTTGAAATCGACAATGAATCAACAAGAAATTAGAAGTAAGTATTATCTACATTCGGATGTTTTTCACCCGGAATCAACAGGCTTCTTCTTTTTTCTCCAAAAACGATATTTTAGTTCTTTGGTAATGCGTTAATCCTTTTACGAGGGTAACGCATTTTTTTTATAGACGAAACTTAGAAAACTTATTATAACAACAAAAGAAATGGAAAAGGAAATCAAGAAAGTTCTCGTTTTGGGTTCTGGAGCACTCAAAATCGGACAAGCCGGAGAATTTGACTACTCAGGCTCACAAGCACTGAAAGCTTTGAAAGAAGAAGGTATCAGCTCAGTATTGGTAAACCCGAACATCGCAACCATTCAGACTTCTGAAGGAATTGCCGATAAAGTGTATTTCCTTCCCGTAACTACTTATTTCGTAGAAGAGATTATCAAGAAAGAACGTCCGGACGGTATCCTGCTGGCTTTCGGCGGACAGACTGCATTGAACTGCGGTGCCGAACTGTACACACAAGGTGTTCTTGATAAGTATGGAGTGAAAGTACTGGGTACATCGGTAGAAGCTATCATGTACACAGAAGACCGTGACCTGTTCGTGAAGAAACTGGATGAGATTCAGATGAAGACTCCGGTGAGCCAGGCTGTAGAAAGCATGGAAGATGCTATCGCTGCTGCCCGTAAGATCGGTTATCCGGTGATGGTGCGTTCGGCTTATGCCTTGGGAGGTCTTGGTAGCGGTATCTGTGCTAACGAAGAAGAATTCCTGAAACTGGCTGAAAGTTCTTTTGCTTTCTCTAAGCAGATTCTGGTAGAAGAATCTCTGAAAGGTTGGAAAGAAATCGAGTTTGAGGTGATTCGTGATGCCAACGACCACTGCTTTACAGTGGCCAGCATGGAAAACTTCGACCCGCTGGGCATCCATACCGGTGAATCCATCGTTGTAGCTCCTACTTGCTCATTGGATGACAAAGAACTGAAGTTGTTGCAGGAACTGTCTACGAAGTGCATCCGTCACCTCGGCATCGTAGGTGAATGTAACATCCAGTATGCGTTCAACTCTGATACGGACGACTATCGTGTGATTGAAGTAAATGCCCGTCTGAGCCGTTCTTCCGCACTGGCATCCAAAGCTACCGGTTATCCGCTGGCATTCGTGGCCGCTAAGATTGCATTGGGGTACTCACTCGACCAGATCGGTGAGATGGGAACTCCGAACTCTGCTTATCTTGCTCCGCAACTTGATTACTATATCTGTAAAATCCCTCGCTGGGACTTGACGAAGTTTGCCGGTGTATCCCGTGAAATCGGTTCAAGCATGAAGTCGGTAGGTGAAATCATGTCTATCGGTCGCTCTTTCGAAGAAATCATTCAGAAAGGTCTTCGTATGATCGGTCAGGGTATGCACGGTTTTGTAGGTAACGACGATGTACACTTCGACGACCTCGATAAAGAACTTTCACGTCCGACTGACTTGCGTATCTTCTCCATCGCACAAGCTATGGAAGAAGGATACAGCATCGACCGTATCCACGAACTGACTAAGATCGATCCCTGGTTCCTCGGCAAGCTGAAGAACATTGTAGACTATAAAGCCAAATTGTCTACCTATAACAAGGTGGAAGATATCCCGGCTGACGTAATGCGTGAAGCTAAGGTTCTTGGTTTCTCTGACTTCCAGATTGCCCGCTTCGTTCTGAATCCGACCGGAAACATGGAAAAAGAAAACCTTGCAGTACGTGCTCACCGTAAAGCCTTAGGTATTCTTCCGGCTGTAAAACGCATCAATACTATCGCTTCCGAACATCCGGAACTGACTAACTACCTGTATATGACTTATGCAGTGGAAGGTTACGACGTAAACTATTATAAGAATGAAAAATCAGTAGTAGTACTGGGATCGGGCGCTTACCGCATCGGTAGCTCGGTTGAATTTGACTGGTGCTCGGTGAATGCGGTTCAGACTGCCCGCAAGCTGGGTTACAAGTCTATCATGATCAACTACAATCCTGAAACAGTTTCTACTGACTACGATATGTGCGACCGTCTGTACTTCGACGAACTTTCTTTCGAACGTGTGCTTGACGTGATCGACCTTGAACAACCGCGTGGTGTGATCGTATCCGTAGGCGGACAGATTCCGAACAACCTGGCTATGAAGCTGTATCGCCAGTCGGTACCTGTACTGGGTACTTCGCCGGTTTCTATCGACCGTGCCGAAAACCGTAACAAGTTCTCTGCAATGCTCGATCAGCTCGGTATCGACCAACCGGCATGGATGGAACTTACCAGCCTCGAAGAAGTGAAAGGATTCGTAGAAAAAGTAGGTTATCCGGTATTGGTTCGTCCTTCATACGTACTCTCGGGTGCTGCAATGAACGTTTGCTACGATGACGAAGAACTGGAAAACTTCTTGAAGATGGCTGCTGAAGTATCTAAGGAGTATCCGGTAGTTGTTTCTCAGTTCCTTGAAAATACAAAGGAGATAGAGTTTGACGCTGTAGCTCAGAACGGTGAAGTGGTTGAATACGCTATTTCCGAACACGTAGAGTTTGCCGGTGTACACTCCGGTGACGCTACTCTGGTATTCCCGGCACAGAAGATTTATTTTGCAACTGCCCGCCGCATCAAGAAGATCAGCCGTCAGATTGCTAAAGAACTGAATATCTCCGGTCCGTTCAACATCCAGTTCCTTGCCCGCAACAACGAAGTGAAGGTAATTGAATGTAACCTGCGTGCTTCTCGTAGCTTCCCGTTTGTATCTAAGGTGCTGAAACGCAACTTCATCGAAACGGCTACCCGCATCATGCTGGATGCTCCGTATAGCCAACCGGACAAAACTGCGTTCGACATCGACTGGATTGGTGTAAAAGCCTCTCAGTTCTCCTTCTCCCGTCTTCACAAGGCTGACCCTGTTTTGGGTGTGGACATGTCTTCTACCGGTGAAGTAGGTTGTATCGGTGATGACTTCTCTGAAGCATTGCTGAATGCGATGATCGCTACAGGCTTCAAGATTCCGGAAAAGGCAGTGATGTTCTCTTCGGGTGCAATGAAGTCTAAGGTTGACTTGCTGGATGCAAGCCGCATGTTGTTTGCCAAAGGATATCAGATTTACGCTACTGCCGGAACCGCTGCATTCCTGAATGCTCATGGTGTAGAAACGACTCCGGTTTACTGGCCGGATGAAAAACCGGGAGCAGAAAACAATGTGATGAAGATGATCGCTGATCATAAGTTCGATTTGATCGTTAACATTCCTAAGAACCACAGCAAGCGTGAGTTGACGAATGGTTACCGTATCCGTCGTGGCGCTATCGATCATAATATTCCGTTGATTACGAATGCTCGTCTGGCAAGTGCTTTCATTGAAGCATTCTGTGAACTGAAACTGAGCGATATTCAGATTAAGAGCTGGCAGGAATATAAATAAACTGCTTTATATATAATAAGGAGACTCTCTCTTTGGCATACCAAGGAGAGAGTCTCTTTTTTTATGTATGGCTTGATTTATTTTCTCTCTTTATTTCTCTCTCTGTGAATCAACATACGTTTTGCTCTCATGCTCTCACTTTTTGCCTGTATCGCTTTATCCATCGTAGTTACAGCTATGGTAGCAAGTGTGGTAGCAGTGTGGTAGCAAGCGTTTGCTCTCACTTTTTATCCATTCGCAATCCGTTTTTTCTTTCTGTTATGGTCTTATATTCAGTACGTTAACATCTGAGCTGTCAACTGTTAATGATTGTCGTTTCATCTATTAATAATTGAGAATTCAGGTATTAATGGCTGATACCTCCTCTGTTATTGCCTGATAAATGCTTTGTTCTGACTTATCGCCAGGTGTTTCAAACGGGTTTCCATCGCTTGAAACCACAGTTTCCATTACTTGAAACTAGAGTTCCCATTACTTGAAACTTTAGTTTCATACGCTCGAAACTTTTGGTTTCAAGCCTTTGGAACTACAGTTTCACACCGATGAAACTAGAGTTCCAAGCTGTGGAAACTGCGGTTCCAAATGGAGAGAATGTTAAACTCTCAGGTAGAGGGTTCTAAGACTATTAATTGCTCTCTTACATCCTAAGTGAAATAACTGATAGTGAATGGTACCTGTATTTTATGGCTTACTCACGCAATAATTGTAGACTTTCAGATTCTGTACCTTACTGTTGAAGTTTCCAGCCTTTTCCAGCGGGAAGACTAGTGTACGTACATAACTCATCGAATCTTTCCCTGCGTTAAAGTAGAGTTTCTGCGTATTCATTTCTTCAACCACCTTTCCGTTGACCCTCAGCGTAGTGCTTCGGTTGTTTCCTTCTATCTGAATAGTTGCTTTTTCTCCCGGATTCACTTTGTAGGGGAAGGTATTCAGGTAACCGTCGCGGGCAAATCCCATCATTCCCCGGATGGGGTCGGACAGGTAGAATACAGCATTAGGAGAACGGAATAATTCGGTTCCTTCGTTCTCTTCTGCTCCGGTGATGTCGAAGCTCACAGTGTAGTTATAACCGATTTCCGGATAATCGGAAGTGCTGCCGGGGGCAACCGTGGAACGTTCGTATACTAATCCCGGCTTTGTGCCGATTCTCGCCAGCTGATTGACTCCGGGTGCTTCGCTGAGGAGCGCTCGTTTCTCATTAAATGTTTCATAAGGAATACCCGTTTGGGCACCTGTCCACATTTTTACGGACAGAGTCTGCAAAGGTGAGAATATACGGTGATGGATGTCTTTTACTGAAATTCCGTTGCCGGCATGGTCGTTCCAGATAGCAAACATACCGCCGAGAATGGAAGGGTGCTTTTCTTCAAATACCGATTTTCCGATATGGGCTGGAGTCCATTCCTTATATAAGTATGGCTCGTTGAGGTAGTCCTGATAATACCCGGCTACCGGAACGATATAGACCATTCCGTCCGGAATACAGATTAACTTGTATCCGTCTTTTATCATGGTTGCCGGGTCGGCATACCCGTTGTACCAGGCATTCATGATGACGTTTTCTGATTTGACAGGGGTATCACCTTTGGCATGGCTGAGAGCGCCCCATACTACTGCTTGCTTGCCAAAACCTTCGACAAAACGAATGTAATGATCGGTGAAAGCCCGGAATTTTTCTATCACGTCTTTCTTTGCATTCGAGTATTCGTCTGTACCGATATGTACCCGTTTGCCAACAAACACCGGATTGTCGCCTTCCAGATATTCTTTGAACAGAGCATCTACAAATTCATACGTTTCCGGCTTGAATAAGTCGAGATGATCCATTCCATACTCTTTGCTGCCGATTTCCGGTTTGTAATGGGTAAGTGCCAGTGAATGGGCAGGAACATCAATCTCCGGAATGATTTCCACGAAGTTGGATGCTGCCTGTTTCTGGAAGTCGATGAACTCTTTCTTGGAATAAGAGCCGTCACGGGCAGCCAATCCCGGATAAGTATCCGACTCCAGACGGAAAGCAGCATACGTCTTATCCCAGTTGTGCTCGAAATATTGCTTGAATCCGTTATCGTTCAGATGAACTTGCAGCGTATTCATTTTGTAGTAAGCCATGATTTTTACCAGGTCTTGCAGATAAGACATCGGTATGAACTTACGACCGCAGTCTATCATGAAGCCGCGAAGCGGATAGTCGGGATAATCTCGGATTACTCCTTGCGGGAGTGAACGTTCCTGATTCTGCTCCGCCAGTTGTAGGAGGGTGCGTGTGCTCCAGTAAAGGCCGGTTGTGGTAGGGGCGGAGGCAGCTACGCGGTCGGTTATCTTAATGGCATAACCTTCTTCGCCTAATTTCTTGTCTGTCGATAATGCTAAGACAAAATCGCCGGAGGCAGCCTTGCCTTGTACTACGCTTAATGTCTGCCCGAACATCTGCCGATAATCGTCGGCAAACATCTTGGCTATTCGCAGTAATTCGGGATTTTGGGAGGTACAGACAATCCGGGCATCTTTTCCCGGAATAAAGTTGCCGTCTTTTCCCGTCCATTGTTTGAGTTCGGGAATAACGAACGGTTTCGGGTTGACAGCGGCACGGGATAAACTACCCGTCAGACAAAAGATGACCAATAAGGCCAAAGCTTTCAGCGATACAAACTTGTTTCTCATAAGGGGGATTTTTGTGTTTTTGTTAATTAATAAATGATTATAGTTAATTATTGGGTGAAAGTAGGCATAATTTGGATATCTGTCAACAAGTAAAGCTATTTATTTTTTATTTTTGTGATTTCCAAAATGATAAAAACCGATTAAGAATGTTAGTACTTCTATCTTGCGCCAAGACGATGAGTGCGGTGTCGAAGGTGAAAGTTCCTTTGACTACGAGCCCCCGCTTTCAGAAGGAAGCGGCGGAAATAGCGTTGCAGATGTCTCAGTTTTCTGTTGACGAATTGGAACGTTTACTGCGTGTCAACGCTAAGATTGCTGTGGAGAATTATAAGCGTTACCAAGCTTTTCATGCGGAGGCTACTCCGGAATTACCGGCTTTGCTGGCTTATACCGGAATCGTATTCAAGCGCCTCAATCCGAAAGATTTCTCTGTGGAGGACTTTGAATATGCGCAGGAACACTTGCGGCTGACTTCGTTCTGTTATGGGCTGTTGCGTCCTTTGGATGTAATTCGTCCTTATCGTCTGGAGGGAGATGTCGTGTTGCCGGAATTAGGGAATCAGACAATGTTTTCCTACTGGCAGTCGCGTTTGACGGATGTGTTTATACAGGATGTCCGGCAGGCAGGAGGAATCTTGTGTAACCTTGCCAGTGATGAGATGAAAAGTCTGTTTGACTGGAAACGGGTGGAGAAGGAGGTGCGTGTGGTAACTCCCGAATTTCATGTCTGGAAGAATGGAAAACTGGCTACGATTGTGGTCTATACCAAAATGTCTCGTGGCGAAATGACACGTTTTATCTTGAAGAATAAGGTCGGGAATCCGGATGACCTGAAGGGATTCTCGTGGGAAGGGTTCGAGTTTGACGAATCCCTTTCGGATGAAAGAAAATTTGTATTTACGAATGGTAAGGGGGAATAAGGAATATGACAGAAGTCGAGAAGATGCGTAGCAGCCAGTTGGCTGATATGTCTGCACCGGAGTTGCAGGAACGTTTTGAACATGCAAAGAAGTTGCTGGCTGTCATGCGTGGACTGAGCACGTATGATGACGGTTACAGGGAATTGTTGGAAGAGTTGGTGCCGGGTATTCCTGAAACTTCGGTGATCTGCCCCCCTTTCCATTGCGACCACGGAGACGGGATCAGGTTGGGCGAACATGTATTTGTCAATGCCAATTGTACTTTTTGGGATGGAGGATATATTACAATCGGTGCTCATACGCTGGTAGGGCCTTGCGTGCAGATTTATACGCCGCATCATCCGATGAATTATCTGGAACGTCGCGGTTCGAAAGAATATGCCTATCCGGTTACGGTCGGTGAAGATTGCTGGATTGGTGGCGGAGCAATCATCTGTCCCGGTGTGACGATTGGCAACCGATGTGTGATAGGAGCGGGAAGTGTCGTAACGAAAGATATTCCCGACGACAGTGTCGCAGTCGGGAATCCGGCCCGTGTGGTCCGCAAACAGGTTTAACCGGGAAATTTATTTCCCGGATTTGAGTGTTCCCGCATTGTTGTCTTCGTTATGAAGGCGTCTTTCGGCGGACTCGTATTTGCGTCCGAAACTGAAATTCCACGAAAGTGTGAGAGCGAATACTCTGGAACTTTCTTTGATGTACATCCAGTTTTTGGAAGGAGCTAACGGACTGAAGTTCTCACTCCCTATTCTGTAGTTACTGCCGAAAGGGTTGAGAGACATGACTCCTACATTCAGCTGCTTGTAGCGGTAGCTGACGCTTAAAAGATGGTAGTTCTCTCCGTAACTCAGAGTCTCTCCGTAAAAATCATTTCGGTGGTTCCGTATCTCGAAATACGCGCTCCATTTTTTATAGGCTGCCGTTGCGCTGGCACAATAGTACCAGTTGGTATAAGTGTGATGATAGTTGTGTCCGCGGCTGTCGAAATAGTTGATACCTGTCGATATGGACAAACTTAAGATATCTTTTATAGGGCCTACCTTGATTTCTACTTCCGGATTGAGCTTTTGCCAGCTCCGCTGGTTGGCGGTGGTGCGCACAAAAAGTTCGCCTTCTCTGAATGTTTCTTCCATATTGGGCTTGTGCTGATACTGATACAGGAGATAAAGGCTGCTGCTGAATAGTCCTTTACGGAAGTCTACGTTCAGCGTATTGTTGTAGACCGTTGACATTTTCAGGGTCGGATTTCCCCGGCGTATTTGTAAGGAGTCAATCAGTTGCTCTACGTTGCTCAGGTCGGAGAGGGCGGGGGTGCTTCTGGAAATCTGTCCCTGGTAGCGGATAAAAGCTTGGTCCGAGAAATTGTAGGTAAGCCGTATACGGGGTAAGACTGAATATTTCTGATATCCTTCACCTTCCTGGTTGAACCATGAGCGGCTGCCCTGTACCCCGACGGAATAATTAAACCTTTTTATTTTGCTGCTGTATTCTATATAAGTGGAAGTGTGTGCTTCCTGCATCCGCGTTTCCGCCGAAGAAGTGCCGGCGTACTTGTTCTCCGTCAGTGATTGCTGGTGGCGGATACCTGCACTGAGCTTGCTGTTGGTGAATTTCTTTTCGTAGATGCCTTCGCCGATAAATGAGTATTTCTTTCCGCGGATAGCCGAATAGATATCGGTAGCAAGGATGGAATGCTTCTTTTCTTCGTAGGTGCGGTCGTCATAAGTATGTATATAAGTGCCTACCGTGTTCAGGATGATGGCCTGGTTGTTTTTGAGGTTACGTTGCAGATAAATATCGATGGAGGGAGATTTGCTGTCTGAGGCCGTGTGGTCTTTCATGGCTACACTATTATCCGGATTGTCGATGGGGTATAATGTGCTTTGGGTGTTCAGTTTGTTATAACGGAAACTTCCCCGAAGGGCTACACTGACGAACCACTTTTCGGCTTCCTGGTAGCTGTAATTCATTGTCAGATAATCCCAGCGCATTTTCATTTTGTCAGGGACACCGTCTTCCAGTCTTGTAAAAGAAGGCTTGTCCGAGAAATGAAACGTTTCGGAATTCTCCCGCCAGTAGTTCTTGAATGAGCGATAACCTTCATGGTAATTGATTCCCCATTCGGAATTTTTATGGTTGATTTTGGCTGTTGCATTGTTGTTTCCCAAAAGTGTGTTGACTGATGTACTTGTGTCAAATCCTACGTAGCCACCTGTCTGATGACGGCGGACGGTATAGTCTATGACAGCCGCTGCGTTATCTCCATACCGTAAACCCGGTTCGTCATGGTATTCGATGCGGATCACGTCTTCCGGCTGCAAAGCCAGTATCTCCTGTATCTCCACTTTCGCTCCGTTGATACGTAGCTGTACGTCTCCCTGATTGGAAGAAGTAATCGTTTGCCGGATGAGGTCGACTTGTATGCGGCTGAGTTGTAAACGTTGTAACAGGCTAAGCCCGTTCGTTGAAGTTTTTAGCTGACGGGCACTGGGAAGAATGATCTTCCGGTCGGGCTGGTTGATAACAGGATTGGCGGTAATGGTCACTTCTTCCAGTGCGATGGCTGCCGAATCAATGGAGATCGACCCCAAGTCGAGTGTGGCTGTAAAATCATTCAGGTTGATTTGTTGTGTTTGATAGCCTAGCCCGGATATCCGTAATTGATAATTTCCTTTTTGTAAGTTGTTCATGTTGAATCGTCCCCGTTGGTCGGTAATGCCTCCGGAGATGAAAATAGAATCTTTTGTCTGTAAAATGACATTGGCAAATTCTACCGGCTCTTTGCCGGATACGATTCTTCCTCTTAACTGTAAGTCTTGTGCAATAAGCAACATACACAGACATAGAAATGCTGCGGTTGTAGTGATTCGTTTCATATCTTATTATTAATGGCAGAGAAAGAGTCGCGACTGTCTTTATCTTGTTGTGTTTATTAGACGGACCTGGAGAAGTGAAAGTTGCATGAAAAAAACTTTTTTCATTATTTGCTGATAATCAGATAATTTCTGATTGTGATAAAAACTTTCTTGAAAAATAATACATGAAATGTTTGGAGGTTTCGAAAAAAGCCGTACCTTTGCATCGCTTTTGAAACGGAAGTGTACGGGCGCTTAGCTCAGCTGGTTCAGAGCATCTGGTTTACACCCAGAGGGTCGGGGGTTCGAATCCCTCAGCGCCCACCATAAAAACCGAAACACTTCCGCCAACAAAAGGGCGCTTAGCTCAGCTGGTTCAGAGCATCTGGTTTACACCCAGAGGGTCGGGGGTTCGAATCCCTCAGCGCCCACAGAAATGGAAGTCTTGCGAAGAGGTTCGTGAGGCTTTTTTTATTTCTTACCGCTTTTATACAAACTTTCTTTGTCCTTTTGGCTTATAACTCAGGAAAAAGAGTTAATTTTGCAGTCTGATAATTATCTAAGAAAACGTATGGAACTTGATGTATTAACGGCCATATCTCCGATTGATGGTCGATATAGAGGCAAAACTAAAGCTTTGGCGGCTTATTTCTCTGAATTTGCACTGATTAAATACCGTGTACAGGTAGAGGTGGAATACTTTATCACCTTGTGTGAACTTCCTTTGCCGCAGTTGAAAGGAATCGATAGCAGCGTGTTTGAAACTTTACGGAATATCTACCGTAATTTTTCGGAAGCAGATGCGCAACGCATTAAAGATATCGAGAGTGTAACCAACCATGATGTAAAAGCTGTAGAATATTTCCTGAAAGAAGAATTTGACAAGCTGGGTGGAATGGATGACTATAAAGAATTCATTCACTTCGGACTGACTTCTCAGGATATTAACAATACGTCTGTGCCTCTTTCTATCAAAGAAGCGTTGGATAAAGTTTATTATCCGTTGATTGAGGAACTGATTGCACAGTTGAAAACTTATGCAACGGAGTGGGCTGACATCCCGATGCTTGCTAAAACTCATGGACAGCCGGCTTCTCCGACTCGCCTGGGTAAAGAGGTGATGGTATTCGTTTACCGTCTGGAACGCCAGCTGGCTATGCTGAAGGCATGTCCGATCACTGCTAAATTTGGTGGGGCTACCGGTAATTACAATGCTCATCATGTTGCATATCCTCAATATGACTGGAAACAATTCGGCAATCGTTTTGTTGCAGAGAAACTGGGACTGGAACGCGAAGAATATACCACTCAGATTTCGAACTACGATAACTTATCTGCTATCTTTGACGCGATGAAACGTATCAATACCGTGATGGTAGATATGAACCGTGACTTCTGGCAGTATATTTCTATGGAATACTTCAAACAGAAAATCAAGGCCGGAGAAGTCGGATCAAGCGCAATGCCGCACAAGGTAAATCCGATTGACTTTGAAAATGCGGAAGGTAATCTGGGTATCGCGACATCTATTCTGGAGCACTTGGCTGTGAAGCTTCCTGTTTCCCGCTTGCAGCGTGACCTGACAGATTCTACAGTACTCCGTAATGTCGGTGTGCCTTTCGGGCATATCGTGATTGCCATTCAGAGTTCACTGAAAGGACTTCGCAAGTTGCTGCTGAACGAACCGGCTATTTACCGTGACCTGGATAATTGCTGGAGCGTAGTGGCTGAGGCTATCCAGACTATTTTACGCCGCGAGGCTTACCCGCATCCGTATGAAGCTTTGAAAGCTTTGACCCGGACAAACCAGGCTATTACAGAAAGTTCTATTAAAGAGTTTATCGAAGGCTTGAATGTAAGCGAAGATATTAAAAAAGAGTTAAGAGCAATTACTCCGCATACTTATACGGGACTTTAATTGTTTACTTATACAATAAACGTGTTTTTTAAATAGGCCGTGAGGCCAAAGTCTAATTTTATTCGAATAAAAAAATGAGCACAGAAAACGAAGAATGGCGCGAAAATTCTTTCAATGAGGAGAATACAGGTGCCGGCCGTGATGGTAACAAGTCTTACAACAGAGAAGGTGGAGAACGTCCGTATCGTCCTTCTTACAACCGTGAAGGTGGGGATCGTCCGTATCGCCCGCGATTTAATACCAACAATGAAGGTGGAGAACGCCCGCAGCGTTCTTATGGTGACCGCTCTTATGGCGATCGTCCGCAACGTCCTTCTTATAATCGTGAAGGTGGAGACCGTCCGTATCGCCCTCGCTTCAATAGCAATAATGAAGGAGGCGAACGTCCGCAACGTCCTTACAACCGCGAAGGTGGAGAGCGTTCTTATGATCGTCCTCAACGTCCTTCTTACAACCGTGAAGGTGGTGACCGTCCGTACCGTCCGAGATTTAACCCGAATGGCGAAGGAAGCGATCGTCCGCAGCGTCCTTACAATCGTGAAGGCGGCGAACAACGTTCTTATGGCGACCGTCCGTACCGTCCCCGTTTCAATAGTGGTGAAGGTGGTGACCGTCCTCAGCGTCCTTACAACCGCGATGGTGGTGATCGTCCGTATCGTCCTCGCTTCAATAGTGGCGAAGGTGGCGGTTATCGTAATAACAATGCTGGCGGCTATCGTCCGAGATTTAACAATGACCGTTCGCAGGGGGGCTATCGTCCGCGTCCGCGTACCAGTGACTATGATCCGAATGCTAAATATAGCATCAAGAAACAGATTGAGTACAAGGAACAGTTTGTTGACCCGAATGAACCGATTCGTCTGAATAAGTTCCTGGCTAATGCCGGTGTTTGCTCACGTCGCGAGGCTGATGAGTTTATCACAGCAGGTGTGGTTTCTGTAAACGGTGAAGTCGTAACTGAATTGGGTACAAAGATCAAGCGTTCGGATGTTGTGAAGTTCCATGATGAACCGGTTAGCATTGAACGCAAGGTATACGTACTGTTGAATAAGCCGAAAGATACGGTTACTACATCGGATGATCCGCAGGAACGCCGTACGGTAATGGACCTGGTAAAAGGCGCTTGCAACGAGCGTATTTATCCGGTAGGACGTCTTGACCGCAACACGACTGGTGTACTTCTGCTGACCAATGACGGTGACTTGGCTTCAAAGCTGACACACCCGAAATTCTTGAAGAAGAAAATTTATCATGTTCATCTGGATAAGAACCTGACAAAAGCGGATATGGATCAGATTGCAGCTGGTGTACAGTTGGAAGATGGTGAAATCCATGCAGATGCTATCAGCTACACAGATGATTTCAAGAAAGACCAGGTAGGTATCGAAATTCACTCCGGCAAGAACCGTATCGTTCGCCGTATTTTCGAATCACTGGGATATAAAGTAGTAAAACTCGACCGTGTATTCTTTGCCGGATTGACCAAGAAAGGTCTGCGCCGCGGAGACTGGCGTTATCTGTCGGAAGCAGAAGTAAACTACCTCCGCATGGGTTCGTTTGAGTAATATATAATATTGTATTAAAAAAGTTTTATGGAAAAGATTGGTAGAACAAAAATTGTTGATCTGTTGAAGCGCGAAGACTTTGGCGCTATGGTCAATGTGAAAGGATGGGTTCGCACCCGTAGAGGTAGCAAACAAGTTAACTTTATCGCACTGAATGACGGTTCTACAATAAATAATGTGCAGATCGTAGTGGATCTGGCTAATTTCGATGAAGAGATGCTGAAACTGATTACTACCGGAGCTTGTATAAGCGTGAACGGGGTAATGGTGGAATCGGTAGGTTCCGGTCAGAAAGCGGAAGTGCAGGCTAAAGAAATCGAAGTGCTGGGTACTTGCGACAATACATATCCATTGCAGAAAAAAGGTCACTCCATGGAATTCTTGCGCGAGATCGCTCACTTGCGTCCGCGTACCAATACCTTTGGTGCAGTGTTCCGCATTCGTCACAACATGGCGATTGCTATTCACAAGTTTTTCCATGAAAAGGGATTTTTCTATTTCCATACACCGATTATCACAGGGTCTGACTGTGAAGGTGCCGGACAGATGTTCCAGGTAACTACCATGAGTCTGTATGACTTGAAGAAAGACGAAAGAGGTTCTATCTCTTATGATGACGACTTCTTCGGCAAGCAGACAAGTCTGACTGTATCCGGCCAACTGGAAGGTGAATTGGCTGCTACGGCGATGGGTGCTATCTATACATTCGGTCCTACATTCCGTGCTGAAAACTCCAATACTCCCCGCCACTTGGCAGAGTTCTGGATGATTGAGCCGGAAGTGGCTTTCAACGACATTGCTGACAATATGGACTTGGCAGAAGAGTTCATTAAATATTGTGTGAAATGGGCGTTGGATAACTGTGCGGATGATGTGAAGTTCCTGAACGATATGTTCGACAAGGGCTTGATTGAACGTCTGCAAGGTGTGTTGAAGGATGATTTCGTTCGTCTACCTTATACAGAGGGTATCAAGATTCTGGAAGATGCTGTTGCTAAAGGACACAAGTTTGAGTTTCCGGTTTACTGGGGAGTAGACTTGGCCTCCGAACACGAACGTTATCTGGTGGAAGAGCACTTTAAACGTCCGGTGATTCTGACTGATTATCCGAAGGAGATCAAGGCCTTCTATATGAAGCAGAATGAGGATGGGAAGACGGTGCGTGCAATGGATGTTCTTTTCCCGAAAATCGGTGAAATCATTGGTGGTTCTGAACGTGAAGCGGACTATAACAAATTGATGACTCGTATTGAAGAGATGCATATCCCGATGAAGGATATGTGGTGGTATCTGGATACACGTAAGTTCGGTACTTGTCCTCACTCCGGTTTTGGACTCGGTTTTGAGCGTCTGTTGCTGTTTGTGACAGGTATGTCAAATATCCGTGACGTGATACCGTTCCCGCGTACACCGAGAAATGCTGAATTCTAATATTTCGGTATATTTATGTAAAACTCGCATAATCTTTCGATTGTGCGAGTTTTTTTATTCCTTTGATTGTTATTTTCTCAAAATAAATCTTTATATTTGGACATACGCATTCAAGAGTGTTAACTAAAATCATATTGTCATGAAAAAACTCTATTTCTTTACCATGCTTTCAATTATGTTGTTAGCGGTAACAGGTGCGATGGCCCAGAAGAAAACTAAGTTTAAACCGGCCGATTTGAAAGGGATTTGGCAGTTGTGCCATTATGTATCAGAATCTCCCGATGTTCCGGGATCGTTGAAACCCAGTAATACATTTAAGGTATTGAGTGATGACGGCAGAATCGTGAATTTTACCATTATTCCCGGTTCTGACGCGATTATTACCGGATATGGTACCTATAAACAGTTGACTGATGATTCTTATAAGGAGAGTATCGAGAAGAACATCCACCTTCCGATGCTCGATAATCAGGACAATATTCTGGAATTTGAGATTAAAGATAATGATTACCTGCATTTGAAATACTTCATCAAGAACGATTTGAACGGAAATGAACTGAATGCCTGGTATTATGAGACTTGGAAACGGGTGGAAATGCCGGCTAAGTTCCCGGAAGATATTGTGAGATAAATGAGATTGCAATATAGATTCTTTGTTGTTTTTTTGACCTCCCCGGTATAAATCCGGAGGAGGTCTTTTTATTTTCTTCACCTTATCTGTAAATATAGTAAGTTCCCCTTGTCATTCAACCCGATAAATCCAAAAAAAGCTAGAAATAGTTTGCCAATTCAAAGAAAAGCCGTACTTTTGCAAGCCGATTATTATCACAAAATGATAAGAGATTAATTCATAGCAAGTTAGTCCTCCTTTGTCCGGGGAGGTTAATATGTGGTGAAGAAAATTTTTAGTAGTAACATTTAAAAAACAAATTTAAGAGTGGATACTTTAAGTTACAAGACCATTTCTGCAAACAAAGCGACTGTAACCAAAGAATGGGTTATCGTTGACGCTACAGACCAAACACTAGGTCGTCTGGGAGCAAAAGTTGCAAAATTGCTGAGAGGAAAGTACAAACCGAACTTTACTCCTCACGTAGACTGCGGTGATAACGTTATCATCATCAATGCAGACAAAGTAAAACTGACTGGTAACAAATGGAATGACAGAGTTTATTTGTCATACACAGGTTATCCTGGTGGTCAGAGAGAAATGACTCCTGCCCGTTTGATCACTAAACCGAACGGTGAAGAGAGATTACTGAAAAAAGTAGTGAAAGGCATGCTGCCCAAGAATATTCTGGGAGCTAAATTGCTGGGTAACTTGTATGTTTACGCTGGTAGCGAACACAAACACGAAGCTCAGAGCCCGAAAATGATTGATATTAATTCATATAAATAAGATATAATGGAAGTAGTAAATGCATTAGGCAGACGTAAACGTGCAATCGCACGTGTATTCGTAAGCGAAGGTACAGGAAAGATTACTATTAACAAGAGAGACCTTGCAGAGTACTTTCCATCAACTATACTTCAGTATGTTGTAAAACAACCATTGAACAAGCTGGGTGCTGCTGAGAAGTATGACATCAAGGTTAACTTGTGTGGTGGTGGTTTCACTGGTCAGTCTCAGGCATTGCGTTTGGCAATCGCTCGTGCATTGGTTAAGATGAACGCTGAAGATAAGGCTGCACTTCGTGCTGAAGGCTTCATGACTCGTGACCCACGTTCTGTAGAACGTAAGAAACCGGGACAGCCGAAAGCTCGTAGAAGATTCCAGTTCAGCAAGCGTTAATGTGCTGCCTGACCGAGGAATATGTTTAGTATCTAAACTACTGGGACTCTGCTTATAGACTACCCGGCGGTTGGTTTAGAAAAAACAAAAAAGAAAGTAAACGATTTAAAGAAAAAACAAGATGTCAAGAACAAATTTTGATACTTTATTGGAAGCCGGTTGCCACTTCGGACACCTTAAGAGAAAGTGGAACCCTGCAATGGCTCCTTATATTTTCATGGAACGCAATGGTATTCACATCATTGACCTCCACAAAACAGTTGCAAAAGTAGACGAAGCTGCTGAAGCTTTGAAACAGATTGCCAAATCAGGCAAGAAAGTTCTTTTTGTTGCTACTAAAAAACAAGCTAAACAAGTTGTAGCTGAGAAAGCTCAATCTGTTAATATGCCTTATGTAATCGAGCGCTGGCCGGGTGGTATGTTGACCAACTTCCCGACTATCCGTAAGGCTGTGAAGAAGATGGCTACTATCGATAAATTGACTAACGATGGTACATATTCTAACCTTTCTAAGAGAGAAGTTCTTCAGATCTCTCGTCAACGTGCAAAATTGGACAAGACTTTGGGCTCTATCGCTGACCTGACTCGTCTGCCGTCTGCATTGTTCGTTATCGACGTAATGAAAGAAAATATCGCTGTTCGTGAAGCTAACCGTCTGGGTATCCCTGTATTTGGTATCGTTGATACTAACTCTGATCCTACAAACGTTGACTTCGTAATTCCTGCTAACGATGACGCTACTAAGTCAGTAGAGGTTATCCTTGATGCTTGCTGTGCTGCAATGATCGAAGGCTTGGAAGAAAGAAAAGCTGAAAAGATCGACATGGAAGCAGCTGGTGAAGCTCCTGCTAACAAAGGCAAGAAAAAATCAGTGAAAGCAAGACTTGACAAGTCTGACGAAGAAGCTATCAATGCAGCGAAAGCTGCTGCCTTCATCAAGGAAGACGAAGAGGCTTAATTATATAATGTGCCAATTTGCTAATGTGCAAGAGTATGCTTATACACTTGCATCTTGATTGGCAGATTGGCACATTTTTTGTTTTGAAAATTATTATTCATTTAAATAAAGGAAATTATTATGGCTGTAACTATGGCTGATATTACCAAGCTGCGTAAAATGACCGGAGCTGGTATGATGGACTGTAAGAATGCATTGACAGAAGCTGAAGGCGATTACGACAAGGCAATGGAAATTATCCGTAAGAAAGGACAAGCTGTTGCTGCTAAGCGTTCAGAACGTGATGCTTCTGAAGGTTGTGTTTTGGCTAAGACTACTGGTGAATATGCCGTTGTCATTGCTTTGAAGTGTGAAACTGACTTTGTTGCTCAGAATGCTGATTTTGTGAAACTGACTCAGGACATTCTGGACCTTGCTGTGGCTAACAAATGCAAGACATTGGACGAAGTAAAAGCATTGCCGATGGGTAACGGTACTGTACAGGATGCAGTGGTTGACCGTAGCGGTATTACTGGTGAGAAAATGGAGCTTGATGGTTACATGACTGTAGAGGGAGTAAGCACTGCTGTTTACAATCACATGAACAGAAACGGTCTCTGCACAATCGTTGCTTTCAACAAGAACGTTGACGAGCAGTTGGCTAAACAAGTAGCTATGCAGATTGCTGCAATGAACCCGATCGCTATTGATGAAGATGGTGTTTCTGAAGAAGTAAAAGAAAAGGAAATTGCTGTTGCTATCGAGAAAACAAAAGCAGAACAGGTACAGAAAGCTGTAGAAGCTGCTCTGAAGAAAGCCAACATCAACCCTGCTCATGTAGATAGCGAAGAGCACATGGAAAGTAATATGGCTAAGGGCTGGATTACAGCTGAAGATATAGCTAAGGCAAAGGAAATCATTGCTACCGTTTCTGCTGAAAAGGCTGCACACCTGCCGGAACAAATGATTCAGAACATCGCTAAGGGTCGTCTGGGTAAGTTCTTGAAAGAAGTTTGTCTGCTGAATCAGGAAGATATCATGGATGCTAAGAAGACTGTAAGAGAAGTATTGGCAGCTGCTGATCCTGAACTGAAGGTTCTTGACTTCAAGCGTTTCACTTTGAAAGCTGAATAATCTATCTCAAAAAGATAACAAGATAAGGGCGGAAATCATTAGAATTCCGCCCTTTGTCATTATCCTCCGACACCTTTGGTCTTTGTATATCCTTCTTTTATTAACAGGTCTATTACTTTCTGCTTGAAATCTCCTTGTACGATGATTTCTCCGTCTTTGGCCGAACCTCCGACTCCACATTTGCTTTTCAGAAGTTTTCCAAGTTCTTTCTGGTCATTCTCCGTACCTACGAATCCGGTGATGAGTGTAACGACTTTACCTCCACGATTTTTCCTGTCGAGAGAAACCCGAAGATTTTGTTTGTTTTTATCCAGCGTCACTTGTTCCTGATCATCATCCATATCATAGTTAAAATCAGGATTTGTAGAATAAACCACATTCAGCCTATCTTTCCAATCATTATTTTTCATATTCTTCTGCTTTTATTGTGTCAAAAGTAATATTTTGTGGGGAACCTTGCAATCTTTTGTCTATTTTGTCGTCTAATAATAAAACGAAATAAGACTAATAAACCGAAAATGATGAAACGATATATAGCGTTTGTTCTTATATGTTCTTTTACTATCTCTCTTTGGGCACAAACATTTAAAGGCAGAGTGGTTGACTTTGCGGGAAATCCGATACCCTACGCGGCACTTTATCTGAAAGAACTTAAAACAGGCTTTACTACCGATGATAATGGTTGTTTTCAGACTTCGCTCCAACCGGGACAATATACTTGTGAGGTTTCTTCTTTGGGATTCGCAGGACAAACGTTTTCCTTCTCCATATCTACCGGAGATTTGGAAAAGAATATCGTACTCTCGGAGCAGGTATACAGTTTGCGGGAAGTCAATGTAGTAAAAGGGGCGGAAGACCCTGCCTGTTCTGTGATGCGCAAAGCGATTGCCAATGCTCCTTATTACCGTACGCAGGTGAAAGGATTTAGAGCCGGTACCTATCTGAAAGGTACGGGGAAAATGAAGACCATTCCCGCTATTTTAAAGCTGTCAAAGGAAGTCAGGAAAGAGTCGAAGGAGCTTTTGGGTAAGTTGTTTGTGATGGAGGAACAGAGAGTGGTAACTTTCAAAGCTCCCTCTACCTGGGAGAATCAGGTAAAGGCTTATTCCAATTCTTTTCCGGAAGAGATGGAGGTCAGAATTGGTCTGACTACAATCAACTTTTACGAACCTGTTATTTTCGATAAGGTATCACCATTGAGTGCCGGAGCTTTTTCCTATTACCGTTTTAAGTTGGAAGGGTGTTATAGTGAAGGCAACTACCTGATCAATAAGATAAAAGTCATCCCTAAACAAGACAGCCCACGTCTGGTATCCGGAGATTTGTACATTGTGGAAGACCTTTGGTGTGTTTCTGCGGCTGATCTTTCTATTCATATGGGTGGTTTAAAGGCTAAGGTTAAGGTTACTTGTAAAGAAGTTCAGCCCGCTGTTTTTCTTGCTACTTCCACAAGTATGTCTTGTGAAATCAAGATGATGGGATTTTCGGCAGAGGCTTCTTATCTGGCGGCGGTACATTATACGAATGTAGAAGTTGCAGACCGTCAGCAGGTAATGAATAGGGGGCTGTCTTCTTCTGATACTTCACTGAAGCAAAACCGAAAGCAGCAGAAGCTTGCAAGGCAGATAGAAGAACTGGCGGCAAAAGATGATTTGACTTTGAAAGAAGCCTATAAATTATCTAAGCTGATGGAAAAGAACATAGCTGAATCCGACTCTACACGTTCTTCGCATAAATATGAGCGCAAAGTGAGAAAAAGAGAGGTGAATGTGAAGACTGATTCGCTGGCAGGTGAAAAGGATTCGCTTTATTGGGCGGCTGTCAGGAGTGTTCCTTTGCGCCCGGAAGAAATACAGAGTTATGTTCATAAGGAAAAGTTATCCCTTTCCAAAGATTCACTTCAAGAGGATGATTCGATAAAGACATCCGTTGGAAAAAAGATCATTCAGACATTTCTTATGGGGAAAACTTTTCGTAGTCCTAATAAAAATGTATGGATCTCTTGGACCGGCCTGCCTTCCTATGTGCCTGAATATAATTTTGTAGATGGTTTTTGGCTGGGAGCCAAGTTTGAAACAGGACTGAAACTATCGGAAGCCTCTGTTTTACAATTTACTCCATCTGCATACTATACCTCTGCCCGTAAAGCGTTGGCAGGACAAGGTGAACTCTCCCTGAGCTATGCTCCGAGGCGACGAGGGTATATGGTACTGTCCGGTGGAATGCTTTCTGCCGATTATAATGGAGAAAGTGGAGAATCACGTCTGATAAATGGCGTTGCTTCTTCTTTCTTCGGACGAAATGATGTGAAACTTTATGAGAAACGTTTCCTGTCCTTACATCATCAGATTGAATTGGCAAACAGTTTGTTGTTTTCTACCTCACTTTCCTGGCAGCGTCGGCAGATGTTGGAGAATCATATACACCGGAGTTGGTTTAAGAAAGAGGCAGAACCGAATATTCCGGATAGCCGGGCATTCTATCCGATGCCTGAAAATGAACTGTTAAAAGCTTCGTTTGCTTTGGAATATACTCCGGTCCATTATTACCGGATGCAGAAAGGGAAAAAAGTGTATGAAGAATCCAGGTATCCTACTTTTACATTACGTTATGACCGGGCTTTCCCTTTGAAAGGTACGTTGTCTTCTCCATCCTATCATTTAGCGGAATTTTCCGCCAGACAGAACATAGAGTTCGGAATGTTTAATACGTTGGACTGGGCCGTTAATGCCGGAACTTTTTGGGATAAGAAAGGTATGCAGTTCCCCGATTTCAAACATTTTGCGACAACTGGTTTACCGGTGACCGAACGCTCGTTTGACACAGGATTTTCTTTATTGGATAATTATGCATACTCTACCAATACCCGATGGGTACAAGCTAATATTTCCTGGTACACTCCCTATTTATTGCTGAAATTTCTACCTTTCCTGAAAAAGAAGAATCTGGATGAAGCATTGCATCTCCGTACGCTTGCAGGATATGACCGGCGTCCCTATTCGGAAATCGGTTACTCCATCGGATTCCTGAAACTGGCACGGTTAGGCGTCTTCGTTGGCTTCGAGAGTCTGAAATACCGTTCGACCGGAGTTTCCGTCAGCATTCCTTTGTCAATGTTTGCAGGAGAGTAGCACCTGTGTAGAAATAGTATGAATCATTCTTGCAATTCCGAAAAAAAACGTATTTTTGTCAATCTTATAACCTGAATAAATAAAAGAAATGGCCGAGAACCAAAAGATACAGCAGATAGATTGTACGAAAGTGCCGGAGCCTACTTTGCGCAGGCTGCCTTGGTACTTGTCGAATGTCAAGTTGCTGAAGCAAAGAGGCGAACGCTTTGTCTCTTCTACGCAGATATCTAAGGAAATAAATATTGACGCTTCACAGATAGCAAAAGACTTGTCGTATGTGAATATCTCCGGACGTACACGTGTGGGGTACGAGGTTGATGCGCTCATCAGGGTTTTAGAGCACTTCCTGGGGTTTACGGAGATACATAAGGCTTTTCTTTTTGGAGTCGGTAGTCTGGGAGGCGCACTTTTGCAAGACTCCGGTCTGAAGCATTTCGGACTTGAGATTGTGGCTGCTTTCGATATTGACCCGACGTTGGTCGGTACTCACCTGAACGGAATTCCTGTTTACCATTCGGACGACTTTCTGAAGAAGATGGAAGAATATGACGTACAGATCGGTGTGTTGACTGTTCCTATCGAGATTGCCCAGTGTATCACGGATATGATGGTGGACGGAGGAATCAAGGCTGTCTGGAATTTTACCCCTTTCCGTATCCGTGTTCCGGAAGATATCGTGGTACAGAATACATCCCTTTATGCTCATCTGGCGGTTATGTTCAATCGCCTTAATTTTAACGAAATCAAATAATGAAGATTATTGCCGTAGGAATGAACTATGCCCTGCACAATCAGGAGCTGGGACATACATCTATAAATAAAGAACCGGTTATTTTCATGAAGCCCGATTCGGCTATTCTGAAAGATGGCAAACCGTTCTTTATCCCTGATTTTTCGAATGAAGTACATTATGAGACGGAGCTTGTTGTACGCATCAACCGTCTTGGAAAGAATATTTCTCCCCGTTTTGCCCATCGATATTATGACGCATTGACAGTTGGCATTGACTTTACCGCTCGTGACCTTCAGCGTAAATTTCGTGAAGCTGGTAATCCGTGGGAACTTTGCAAAGGTTTCGACTCTTCTGCCGCTATCGGCACTTTTGTTCCGGTAGAGCGCTATAAAGACATTCAGAATCTGAATTTCAATCTGATGATTGATGGCAAGGAGGTGCAACGTGGTTGTACAGCGGATATGCTCTTTAAAGTGGATGATATCATTGCTTACGTTAGCCAGTTCGTAACACTCAAAATAGGAGATTTACTATTCACGGGGACACCTGCCGGGGTAGGTCCGGTTAGTATCGGCCAGCATTTGCAGGGATATCTGGAAGGAGAAAAGTTGCTGGATTTCTATATACGTTGATCCGTATATTCTTTATTTGACTCATTTATTAAATAGTTTATGAAAATAAGAGTAGGTTTTGGCTTCGACGTACATCAGCTGGTCGAAGGCCGTGAATTGTGGTTGGGTGGTATTCGTCTGGAGCATGCTAAAGGCTTGCTGGGACATTCGGATGCTGATGTATTACTGCATACGGTTTGCGACGCTTTGTTGGGAGCCGCTAATATGCGCGACATCGGCTATCATTTTCCGGATACTGCCGGAGAGTATAAAAATATCGATAGCAAGATTCTTTTGAAAAAGACAGTAGAACTGATTGCGACCAAAGGATACCGTGTCGGGAATATTGATGCGACTATTTGTGCGGAACGTCCCAAGCTGAAAGCTCATATTCCGTTGATGCAGGAGACGATGGCAGCCGTAATGGGTATCGATGCGGAGGACATCTCGATTAAAGCGACTACAACCGAAAAGCTGGGCTTTACCGGACGTGAAGAAGGTATTTCCGCTTATGCTACCGTGCTGATAGAGAAGGACTGATAAGAATTGCAGAACTTCTGAATGGCTGGCTATATGGGTCCGCTGATAGGTGGGCTTTCGTGTATTTGCTGTCTGTTTATGGTCAGTCCGTTATAAAGAAGATTACTAACCCCCTAAAACAATAAATAGTATGAACCGATCTTTAAAATTATTCTTGGCACTGGTTTCTTTGTGTATGACCACCTTCTGTTTCGCTCAAAAGAGTGAATTACAGTTTAACAAAGATGGCAAGTTTAAAATAGTACAGTTCACTGACGTCCATTTTAAATATAAGAATCCCGCTTCCGACATAGCGCTGGAACGTATCAATCAGGTACTCGATGAAGAACAGCCTGATTTTGTAATCTTTACCGGTGATGTGGTTTATTCTGCTCCGGCAGACAAAGGCATGTTGCAGGTATTGGAACAGGTATCGAAGCGTAAACTACCTTTTGTAGTCACTTTCGGCAATCATGATAATGAGCAGGGAATGACACGGGAGCAATTATACGATATCATCCGTCAGGTACCGGGCAATCTGATGCCGGACCGGGGCTCGGCCCTTTCTCCGGATTATGTATTGACAGTAAAAGCATCTTCCGATGCAAAGAAGGACGCGGCTGTTCTCTATTGCATGGACTCCCATTCTTATTCTCCGTTGAAGGATGTGAAAGGTTACGCATGGCTTACGTTCGACCAAATCAATTGGTATCGTCAGCAGAGTGCTGCTTATACCGCACAGAACGGTGGGCAACCATTGCCGGCGCTTGCTTTTTTCCACATTCCTCTGCCGGAATATAATGAAGCGGCTTCTGATGAAAATGCCATTTTGCGTGGAACCCGTATGGAAGAAGCATGTGCGCCCAAACTGAATACGGGTATGTTTGCTGCAATGAAAGAGTCGGGGGATGTGATGGGAATGTTTGTTGGTCACGATCATGATAATGATTATGCGGTGATGTGGAAAGGAATCCTGTTGGCCTATGGTCGTTTTACTGGTGGAAATACAGAATATAATCACCTGCCGAATGGTGCCCGTATCATAGTGCTTGATGAAGGTGCCCGTACTTTCACTTCCTGGATTCGCCAGAAAGACGGTATCGTTGATAAGGTTAGCTATCCGGCAAGTTTCGTTAAGGACGATTGGACCAAACGTTAGCGATAGCCAGTTTCACATTGCTGAGGCGGGTATATTTGGAACCGTAGCTTTCGAACAGGCGTGATACCCGCGCCGATGCAACATATATAATTTCTCCCGGTCGATATTCATGCTCTATTCCGGATAGGGTACATGATATCGCACTGGGAGTTTTTGATGGGATGCTCATTGTCACTAGGTTGCCGCTGGCATCGTTTAACGTCAGTATTTGCTTCACGAAGAATTGCGGAGTTGTTCCATTTATTCTTGTCTTGTAGGGGTCATCTTCCAAACGCACCCGCATGACTTTCAGCTTTAAGTCTGTCAGCTTCTCGTTCACTTCTCCCAAATAGCGACTCGCCCGGCGTGTCTCTTTCGTTTTCCGCAGCATTATGTCCAGATGTACCGAATGGTAGGCCTGTGCTATTTTGACGAAACGTTCCTGTTTGGGAATCTTCGGGGTAAACTTGTAGGCGATCCAGCTCAGATAGGCGGGATCGATCTTTAGGATTTCGTGCAGGAAGTGTCCCCTGTATTTGCCGAAAAAGATGAGATCGTCACCATTGCTCTGCATTCTTTTCTCATTATAATCTACAAGAATGAGGCACCGTCGCGAATAATAAAATAGGGTGCTGGCCATTCGCAGAGACTCATTGATATCCGGAGACAAATCATGTATATAGAGAATCGATTGCTTTTCGGGCAGGGGAGAGTAGAGCCAAAGGGAGTAGTTGGGTTTTCCCGGTCGGGGCAACACCACCAGATAAACTCCTGCCTCTTTGAAAGAGGATCTGCCTCGGTTGTATTCATTCAGTTTGGCATACAATAAGGCTTGCTCGCTTTCGGAAATTCCCGGTAATTTTGGGTTAGCCATAATTGTTCTCGCTTTTGGTATAATTCAAATATACGGATTTTCTTTCAAAGAAGCAAGTCTTTCTGCTGTATAGATAGGGCTGTTAACGATCTTTTTTGTTTCTTTCTGTACGGATTTGAATGAAGAATGTCCTGATTTCAATATCAGTTTCAACCGTTGAAACACTTTGTTCCAAGGCATGAAACTAAAAGTATCAAGCGGTTCTTATGATTGAAAAAGCAGATTCTTTCGGCTATAAAAGAAGGAAGTGGAGGAATTAATTTATTTTCTCTTTGAAATCTTGTACATTTGTATTCTTGTAATTATAGGAAATTCGGATGAAAGAACGGAATAAAAGAGTATTAGTCGGTATGAGTGGCGGTATAGATAGCACTGCTACTTGTCTGATGCTACAGGAACAGGGATATGAAATAGTAGGAGTCACGATGCGTGTTTGGGGAGATGAGCCTCAGGATGCACGCGAGCTTGCCGCACGGATGGGAATTGAACATTATGTGGCTGATGAACGTATACCTTTCAAGGAGACTATTGTGCGGAATTTTATCGATGAGTACAAGCAAGGGCGTACCCCGAATCCGTGTGTGATGTGTAACCCCTTATTTAAATTCCGTGTATTGGCAGAATGGGCTGATAAACTGAATTGTGCTTACATTGCGACCGGACACTACTCTCGTTTGGAAGAGCGGAACGGGCACATTTATATTGTAGCGGGAGACGATGATAAAAAAGACCAGTCGTACTTCCTTTGGCAGTTGGGACAAGATGTGCTGAGGCGGTGTATCTTTCCATTAGGAGACTACACGAAAATAAAGGTGCGTGAGTATCTGGCAGAAAAAGGATATGAAGCGAAATCCAAAGAAGGTGAAAGCATGGAAGTCTGTTTCATCCAAGGAGATTACCGTGACTTTCTGCGCGAACAGTGTCCGGAATTGGATACAGAGATCGGCCCCGGGTGGTTTGTCAGTTCCGAAGGGGTGAAGCTGGGACAACACAAGGGAGCACCTTATTACACAATCGGCCAGCGGAAAGGGCTGGAGATTGCTTTGGGTAAGCCTGCTTATGTGTTGAAAATCAATCCGCAGAAGAATACCGTGATGTTGGGTGATGCCGAACAATTACAGACGGAATACATGCTTGCGGAACGAGACCGCATAGTAGATGAACAAGAGCTACTAGCTTGTGAAAGCCTTGCGGTGAGAATCCGTTATCGCAGCCGTCCGATACCTTGTCGGGTGAAGCGTCTGGAAGATGGACGCTTGTTTGTGCATTTCCGTGAGATAGCTTCGGCGGTGGCTCCCGGTCAGTCGGCGGTATTTTATGATGGACGGCGGGTGCTTGGCGGCGCGTTTATCGCTTCGCAACGCGGGATTGGTTTGGTGATCATAGAGAATAAGGATGAATTGTAGAATAAAATAAACAGAGAGATTCAGATGAAAAGATTAGTATTAGCAGCATTGATCCTGACTACAGCGGTGGGAGCATCTGCTCAATTTACCTCTACCGATACCTTGAAGTATCGGATCAGCCTCACAGATAAGGCTGCAACCACATATTCCATCAGGCAACCGGAGAAATTTCTTTCCAAGAAATCAATCGACCGCAGATTGAGACAGAAATTGGCTATTGACTCTACCGACTTGCCGGTCTGTAAGAAGTATGTAGATGCCATACGCAAGAAAGGCGTCCATATTCTCGTTACTGGGAAGTGGGACAATTTTGTGACAGTTTCCTGCAATGACAGTATGCTGATCCACCAAATAGCCAAACTGCCTTTTGTCCGTTCCATTGAGAAAGTATGGCAAGGCAAAGTGACGGCAGCTACAAAAAGAGATTCGTTGATTAATAATCCGCAGCGTTCGGACAGTCTGTATGGTCCTGCTATTACCCAAATAGAAATGAGCCGTGCGAACCTTCTCCACGATGCCGGATTTAAGGGGCAAGGCATGACCATTGCCGTGATTGATGCCGGATTTCATAATGCGGACAAAATCGAAGCGATGAAGAATATCCGTGTGCTTGGGACACGTGACTTTGTGAATCCCGAAGCGGACATTTATGCTGAAAGCAACCACGGTATGTCGGTACTGTCTTGTATGGCAATGAATCAGCCGAATGTCATGATCGGTACAGCGCCGGAAGCCTCCTACTGGCTACTCCGTAGTGAGGATGAATCTTCTGAACACTTGGTAGAACAGGATTATTGGGCGGCAGCCATTGAATTTGCCGATAGCGTGGGCGTGGACGTTGTGAATACGTCACTGGGCTATTACACTTTTGACGATCCGACAAAAAATTATCGCTACCGTGATTTGAACGGACACTATGCATTGATGTCACGGGAAGCTTCGAAAGCGGCTGATAAGGGTATGATCGTTGTTTGCAGTGCCGGAAACTCCGGTGGTGGTTCGTGGAAGAAGATTACTCCTCCGGGTGATGCGGAGAATGTGCTGACTGTGGGAGCTATTGATAAAAAGAAGTTGCTGGCTTCTTTCTCTTCTATCGGCAATACAGCCGACGGACGCGTAAAACCGGACGTAGTAGCTGTCGGTTCCAAAGCAGACATCATAGGTACAGACGGTAATCTTCGTCTGGCAAACGGGACTTCTTTTTCTTCGCCTATCATGTGTGGAATGGTTACTTGTCTTTGGCAGGCTTGTCCGAACTTGACTGCAAAAGAAGTGATCGAACTGGTCCGCAGTGTAGGCGACAGATCCGATTTCCCGGACAATATTTACGGTTATGGCATTCCGGACCTTTGGAAAGCTTATCAAATGAACAAGGAATAACGCTTATTCTTTATTCATTATTCATCATACTTCATTCAAACTATGGATTCTCTTTCCCTTTTAGAATTAAATGCGCTTGTCAGGCGAAGTCTGGAACAATGTCTTCCCGACGAATATTGGATACAGGCAGAATTGAGCGATGTCCGTTCCAATACTACGGGACATTGTTATCTGGAGTTTGTGCAGAAAGACTCTCGCAGCAATAATCTTGTAGCCAAGGCGCGCGGCATGATATGGAGCAATATCTATCGTTTGCTGAAACCTTACTTTGAGGAAACCACCGGACAGTTGTTTACTTCCGGCATTAAAGTACTGGTGAAGGTTACGGTTCAGTTCCACGAACTTTATGGTTATAGTCTGACTGTGCTCGATATTGATCCTGCCTATACATTAGGAGATATGGCTCCCCCCCCCCCCCCGCGACCAGTCCTGCCGGGAGAGTGACAACTAC
>OAZY01000248.1_pt1 | contig 51880 bp, 57 predicted proteins | sample 1494931 | NCBI WGS metagenome assembly OAZY01 (sample SAMEA2579921, study PRJEB22360) | human gut metagenome | biome: human gut; feature: human-associated habitat; material: faeces | place: Denmark | collected 2008/2010 | reverse complement strand
CTTCATAGCCATATTTTGCTTCAATATACTCTCTGATCACATTTTTATATTCAACTGCAACATGATCATTTCCAATTCCAATTTTCATTTTCTACTCCTCTATCTCAATAATAATATCATTATTACTTTTATTTCCTAAATTACATTTGATTTGTGCATATTGAGCAGTATTTGTCACTACCATCAAGACTGTTGGATCGTAACCAGCTTCTCTAATTGCATCAAAATCAACCTTTAGTAAAATATCGCCACGTACAACCGTATCACCTTGTTTCTTCATTGAGATAAAATGTTTACCGTTTAATTCAACAGTATCAATTCCAACATGAATCAATAATTCTACACCTTTATCCGTCTTAATTCCAACCGCATGTTTTGTAGGAAAAAAACTTACAATTTGACCACCGATTGGGGCAGTTATTTGTTTCTCTGATGCTATGATGCCTACTCCTTTTCCCAATGCTTCACTATTAAATACTTGATCATTTGTATCTTTGATATCAATTACTTTTCCAGCTACTGGTGCACTAATACGATATGGTTCAACTTCTACTTTTTTCTTCCATTTATTAAATAATCCCATTATTTTCACCTATTTATTAACACTTGCCATTCTAAAATATGTATAAGGTCGCCCTTTAATTGAAATACTCAATTGGTGAATATTCTCTGGTGAAGTACATCCCGAAAAGCCACCATCACCAATAGCATGAATATCAGCACCAGTTTCTTTCATCTTTAACGCAATCAAGCGTACCGTATCTGGGTCAGCCCCTTCAACTGAACTATTCAAAAAGCTCATTGCCAGAGTGCCTGGTTTATAACTATGAATGTATTCAACTAGTTCCCGAATCATCGTGACACTGATGCCTGCTCTACTTCCTGGGGCTGGTAAATCAATACAATCAGCTCCCGCATCAATCAATTCTTTAATTATCTCTTTAGCATCTCGATTAGCCAGAGGATCTCCGAGCACCTTTTCGTTTATACCATCTTCCCATTTTCCAGCAAAGATGAATAATTGATCACCATACTTTTCCTTGATCCATTTAGTACAAGCAATTACGTCATTAATTGAAGTTCCACTACCAGGATTACCACCCAAAACAATAAAATCAACTCCCATGTCAACACATTTTTGAACATGTTCAGGTGTACAAAGCATTCCTTCACGGCGATATAAAGCTTTTTTACCACCGTCTTCAAATCCCGCTTTGGGACAACCTAAATAAATCCCAAGTGGCCTTTTACAACGTTGCCTTAAGGTTTGGTAAGATAATCCTTGAAGTCCTTTATTATTTTCCATATTATCTAAATCCATTGTATTAAGCATAACCATATCAGCACCAAAAGCAAACATCACCTCAGAATTAGTTATTCCTCTAACTAATCCTTCACCAGCAAATAATAAATGCTGTCCCATGATTACCCGCCCTTCTGATTTAAAAATTGATTCTTTCAATTCCATCGGTGTCATTTTTTCAAAATCACTGCCTGAAGCACTAATTAGTCTAATTACATCGCTCATTTTATAGTCCTCTCAATTCTTTAATTATTTCTTGATAACTCTTCTCTTTACCAAATAAAGCACTCGTTCCTAAGATAAAACCTTCTACCCCAATACTTGACAGCATAGCAATCCGCTCCGGCGAACATGCCCCATCAATCATCACTTTATAGCCAAATTCCTCTTTTTTGGCACAAAATTGTTTAAATTTATCATCAACAAAATTTAAATACTTTTGACCAGCAAAACCTGGATTAACACTCATTACCATCACATAATCGACAAGCGATAATGTTTCTTTTACACTTTCATAAGATGTCCCAGGATTTACTACGATTCCAGCTTGCGCTCCAGCATCTTTGATCATTTGCAAAGTTCTAGTTATATGCACATCACTTTCAGGATGGACATATATAATCTTTACCCCTAATTGTGCAAATTTTTTTACATATGCCCCAGGATTTACTACCATCAGATGAACATCACAAGGTTTATTTGCTGTTTTGCAAATATATTCAATATCTTGCAGTCCCATTCCAAAATTTGGAACAAAACTCCCATCCATTACATCAAGGTGAAAAATATCAATTCCACTTTCCTCTAATTTTCTTATTTCATTTTCAAGATTACCAAAATTAGCACACATCATTGATGGACATAATAGTTTTTTCATATTTTTTCTCCCCTAAATGTTTCTTAATCATTACTGCGATCGTATCCAAATAGATAAGTCAAAACAGCTGAAGCGACAAATGCAAATACCATTGCAATACAAAATCCTACAAATCCTTCACCAAAAAATAATGGGAATGATAAAACTCCAACTGGTCCCCCCGCTAAAGCTGCAGCATTAACAAATCCAGCAATCCCACCAGAAACTGCTGCACATCCAACTGCAATATAGAAAGGCTTTTTATATTTCAAATTGACCCCGTAAATAGCTGGTTCTGTAATTGAGAAGAATCCAGTTACTGCTGCTGACATTGCATTTTGTCGAATTTGTGAATTTTTTGATTTTAAAGCAACACCTAAAGCTGCACCCGCTTGTGCCCAGTTACTTGGACCAGTCACGGCATTGATAGTATTTCTTCCATACATTGCTAAATTTATTTGTCCAAGTGGAACAATTCCCCAATGTAAACCAAAAACTACTAATACCTGCCATAATCCACCTAAAAGAATTCCACAAATAGTTGGATTTAAATTATAGATCCATGTATAGCCTTCACCGATAAATGATTGTAAATAACTTGTTACTGGACCAATGATCATAAACATTAATGGCACTGTAATCAATAAAGTAATTAATGGCGTTAAAACATTTCGAGCTACTGCATGAATATATTTAGTACACAATTTTTCTAATTTTGACATGAAATATATTGTTACAATAATTGGAACAACAGAAGAACCATAACCTTGAGCTGGGAATAATACATCAAACCCAAACATTTTCATCCCTGTTTCACCTTGAACCAACCCTTGAATCGTTGGACTCACTAAAGCCAAACTAATTGCTACTGCAATATATGGATTACATTTAAATTTTTTAGCTGACGTATAAGCTAAATAAATTGGTAAAAACGAATATACTGCATTATATACTTCATTTAAAACAATGTATAAACCACTTTCAGCAGACATTCCTAAAATGCTAGTAGCAAACATCAATAAAGCCCTAATCATCCCGGCTCCAATCAATGCCGGTAAAATTGGAGTAAAAATTCCTGTAACTAATTCAATTACTTGATCAATAAATTTTCCTTTTACCTTTAAATCATCTTTTTCCACTACATCAATTTCTTTTCCTGAAATCCCTGTCAATGCTTCGATTGCATCAAAAGCTTGGGCAACCTCATTACCGATTATAACCTGGAATTGTCCCCCGCTCTCTACTACATTAATAACTCCCTCAATTTTAACAACTTTGTCTTTTGAAGCTTTTCCTTGATCTTAACAGTTGATGGATTCTTAGAATGTAATAAATTGAAATTATTACAGGCGTTAGCATTAAATCGTACAGTAGTTGATACGGATTTAGCTAAAGTGATTCTAGATGACCTTATTGAAGCTAATAAAGCATTTTGGCCTGAATTCAAATAATAACACTCCCTTACTATATCTCTTTATTTGAATTTTGTTGTAGTAATAGCGAAGTTTTTAACTTCGCTATTTTATCATTTATTGCAAAAAATTTTTTTTTATTTCTTTTATCTCTACAGCCTTTTTTGATCAAATGTTCAGTGGCTAAAAAAGCTGCATGAATATCATCACTAGAAATTCGAGGAATAGTTTTATTATTTTCAGGATAGCGATCTATACATACAATGGGAATGTCATTATAAATGATGTCTTCTGTTAATTTATTTAAACCAAGTAATAATTAAGAAAATATCGTTTGTATTATTAGCTATTGATGTTGCTAAATCAACAATGTAAGTAGCATGAACACCGCGATTAGGATCTAATTCATATCTAGTTCCCTTTAAAGCGCCTAGTTTAATTACTTCTTTCATCATATTATAAGTATCTTTTTCTTTACCATCCATTACTTCATTTGCACGAGTGTAATTAGGATCTGATTCTTCAACAACATGACGAGGATATAAATAATATTTTAAATATGTATTTGGTAAATACTCAGGAAAATCCTTGACCATTGTTGACATAAAATTATAAGTATCTACCCATGATTTTTCGCGAACATGTTCATCTTCTGAGCCTTTTTTAAAAATTTCTCCAGCCATTAGTTGCTCCCGAACAGAAGGCATTAAATCTGCTCCCGTCTTCTTATCATATAAATGAGTAAACCATCCAAAATGGTTTAGTCCAAAATATCGTGGTTCAAAATCTTTACGTTGACATCCTAATAATTTTGCATAAGCATCCATAATTGCAATTGGCATATCACAAATGTTTAAGATACGATAATCATCAGGGAAAATTCGTTTTGTTGCTTCCGCTACAATTGCTGCTGGATTTGAATAATTTAAAATCCATGCTTCTGGAGAATGTTTACGAATTTGTTTAACTAACTCAATAATTGCAGGGACACTGCGTAATCCATAGGCAAAACCACCTGCCCCACATGTTTCCTGACCAACACATCCATGTGCTAATGGGATTTTTTCATCCTTTTCACGCATTGGCAAACGTCCCGCTCTAATTTGCATTAAAGCAAAATCTACATCTTTAAAAGCAACATCAGGATCAGTAGTGTAAATAAATTCTTCCAATTCAGGATAATATTCCCTCATTAAAATTTCACCATATTGTCCCATGATTTCTTGCCGTTCAGCTTCATTATCATATAGAACTACTCGCTTTAAAGGAAATACATCTTTTTTACTTGCAAGCATGGCCATTAAATCTGGATTTCGGTGACTACCACCACCAACAATTACTACATTATATTTTTTCGTCTCAAATACCTTCTTTCTATGACTTTACTTTAGCACTTGCTTTAAGGTCTCACAATACTTTCAAAGCTAATCGTGCAAAGACCATATACTTAGGTATTCTTCACAAAAAAGCGTGACTTTTCACAAAAAAAGATCTAGCAATACTAGATCTTAAAGATTAACAATAAATACTTTTCCATTATATGTGATTCTAACTGATTTCTCCCCATTTGCAACAGCATCACTAACTTCAAAAACAAAATGAATCATCCCACTTTGACCCGGAGTCAATACAGTAGTGCTGGCACTAGCTAAATTACTACGATCATCTTTTTCATAAAATGAATTTGCTGGATATTCATTACTATCTTTATCAACCAATTTAGCTACTGCAATATTAGATGCTGTGATGTCACTTTCTGAAATATTTTTTATCGAAGTAGTCAAAACAACAAAACTATTTCCATCATTTTGAACTTGATAATAAGTATATAAACCAACCGGATTAGCAGGCTCCAGCTTTTTTGTAATATTTACTGCTTGTAAAGCAATTTCACCGCGACCATCTAATACAATCGTATCATTTAAATTCTTACTTTCATAATTTTTAGCAATATCCGTTAATTTAAAACTCATATTCGCTTCTTTAGGATTTTCTTCATCAACAGTAGTAAGCTTAAATTCTATATTATTTTTTAACAAACTTGGTTTAACTTCGGCATAAAAATGCACTTTATTAGTCCCCTCAGCAGCTAAACTTCCACCTTGACTAATTGTTTTTCCATCTTCACTTACCATTGCTGTTGAAGCGACATAATCAGTTTTATCAATAACAAATGTTCCCTTCAACGTACTAGATAGCTTCATTTCCTTTTTTTGTAGATTAGTCATATACATAGTCACATCAATTAATACATTTGTTGACTTAGATGGTTTATAGTATGTATAAAAACTTCCAATTACATCAGGGGTAATTTGCTGTGGTCTACTAATCGTTTCAATTTTATATGAAACTAAATCATCAAACTTATTTTCTTTTCCCATTTCAATTTTTGCCGGCTCATTCTCTTTACTCCCACCACTACACGCAGTAAGACCTAAAACCATCAAAAATACTAATAAAATTTTACTCAATCTTTTCATTATATCGACTTCCTCCCTTTAATACCTTAATTGTACTTTATTGAATTGACTTATTCAACCGCATCATTCCATCAATAAAAAAAGCATTGATATATTCAATACTTTTTTCACCCCTTAAATTTAATTATACTATAAATTATATAAAAATAAATAAAAACAACAACATTTGAAAGATGCTTGAAAAATCATCTTTTTAGGTATATATTTGAAGTAGATAAAAGGAAGAGTTCTAAAAAAACATAATAATAAAAAATTAGAACAGGAGCCTTTTAAAGAAACGTTAAAACAACATGATAATATAAGGCAAAGTAATAGAAGATGCGTAGATGAAAAGTGAAATTAAAAAGTTGTTGAAAACGTTTCGAAAATCAAAAGAATTGTGGCTGAGTAAACCACAATTCTTTTTTATTTGAAATCTTCTTATTAACATTACTAATAATAAGTGTTACTATTAAACTAAACGTAAGGGGGTGCAAACAATGATCAAAGACGACTTTTTAACTCTAACTGCTCAAAAATTTATCAATACATATTTCACTAGCAGAAATTTTGATCAAGTCAAGAATATGTTTGCTCCAGAAGGCTCATGGCTAGGGGCTAGTAATAATACTATGGCAAACAACCTTAAACAATTTGATCAATACTTTAAAGAGGGGTGTAACGAGGGTTATGTTCCTGAAATTACCTTTCAAGATTGTTATGTTATCTACAACGACGATAATATTGGAATCGTTTATTGTAATTATCATTTACATATCGAAAGCAAAGGAGCCCTTTTTGATATGGATCAACGGGTAACGATTGTTTTAAAACAATTTAATACTACACTTAAAATTATTCATGTTCATGCCTCGACCCCCAATGATGCAATTAGTCAAGAAGAATTCTATACCAATGAAATTGCTAAACTCGGATATAAAGAGTTACAACAAGCTTTAAAGAAAAAAAATGAACAAATTGAAATGATTATCAGAACAACTGCCGGGGGAATGAAAGGTAGTCTTGATGATGAATTTTATACTTACTTTTATGTTAATGAAGAGCTCTGTAAAATGCTTGGTTATACTTATGATGAATTCATGGAAATGAGTCATGGTACTGCTGTTGGCGCAGTCTATCCACCTGATTTACCTGCTGCTTTAGCAGATTGTAAACGATGTTTTGCCATCGGACCAGAATACAAAACAGAATATCGGATTCGAAAAAAAGACGGAAGTTTATTATGGGTAATGGATAGCGGACGTAAAGTTACAGATGAAAACGGTCAAGTAGTAATAAATAGTATCATTACTGATATCTCTGAACTTAAAGAAATGGTCAATCGTTTAAAAATTGATCAAGAACGCTATGAAATTGTATCTCAGTTATCTGATGATATTATTTTTGAATATGATGTTGAAAATAATTCACTAGTATACCAACAGCTACAAGCTGATACTCCAGTCAAAAATATATTGACTAATTTTTTGACAGTTGAATTAAAAAATACTCATTTATATCATGGTGATATCGAACGCTTTAAAAAGGATTTGAAGATAATTTTATCAAATCAAGTTTCTAATGAATTATATAAATTGGAATATCGTTTTGCAATCGCACCACAAAGTTATACTTGGTACCGTCTAACTTTTCGACGGATATTTGATAATGATAATAAATTAACTAAAGTTGTCGGCAAAGTTGTTGATATTTCCTCAGAATTACGATTAAAACACCAGTCAATAACAGATCCCCTAACCGGAACATATAACCGTTTATATATTACTAGCGCGATTCAAGAATATTGTCATATCTTAAAAAATAATCTTTCCTATGCTTGTATCTTAATTGACATTGATTATTTTAAAAAAATCAATGATACTTATGGTCATATCATCGGTGATCGTTTTCTAATTGAAATTGTAAAAATAATTAAGTGTTTCTTTCGAGCAAGTGATTTAATTGGAAGAATTGGTGGTGATGAATTTTTAATCTTTATCAAAGATATATATGATAAAGAGATCGTCCGCGAAAAGGCAGATGCTTTAATTAAAAAAATTCATGAATATGTCACTGCCAATAACTATCCTAAAGAAATTAGTATTTCTATGGGAATTCATATCGATAATCGACCAGAGATATCTTTTACTGAATTATATAATAAAGTTGATATTGCTCTATATAATGCTAAACACAATGGACGAGATCGTTATGTCTATTACCATGAAGGTATGACTTATCCTAAATAATTGTTAAAGACCATATAAAATGAAGCGCCCCTAAAAGCTCGACATAGCCAACTAAAAGGGGTTGCTTCAAGATTTACATAGTCTTTAATTATCATTATTACTTTTGTTTTCTTCTCATATTCTAACTCACTTGACCTTCTTTATAAGTTAAGCGTTTTAGTTTTAATTTGATCACAAAAATATTTATCATGTTCAACAAATAATACTGTCGGTTTAAATATTAGCAATAATTCCTGAACCTGCATTCGCGTAAAAATATCTAAATAATTTAATGGTTCATCTAAAATAAATAAATGAGCTTCTTGGCATAACACTCCCGCTAACATTACTTTTTTCTTTTGACCTTTACTATAAGTACTAATCTCCTGAGTAAATAGTTCGCGAGAAAAATCTAATTTTCTTAAAATAGCTTTAAACAAACTTAAATCAATATCAAGACTATTTGCATAATCATCCAGCTTTCCTTTTAAATGACTATCATCTTGACTTAGATACGCTATTTTTAGATTATTTCCAATATTTACCTTTCCTTGATAATTATTACTTTCTTTCATAATAATTTTAATTATACTTGTCTTCCCTGAACCATTTTTTCCAGCAAGATTAAGTCGATCTCCCTGATTAATATCAAAACTTAAATTTTCAACAATAATATGTTTATCATAACTAATCGTAACATGATTAAAATAACATAGTTGCTGTTTTGAGTATTCAAGTGAAAAGATCTTTAATTTTTCGATTGTTTCAATATTTTTTAATAAATCACTTTTTTCTTCGATTGCTTTACTTTGACGTCGTTCAATATTTTTAGAGCGTTGCATCATTTTAGCTGCTTTATGACCAACATAACCTTTATCTGGTTTTAAACCAGCAACCTTTAAACTTTTAGTAGCTTCCACTTTATTTGACCAATCTTCATTTTGACGAGCTGCCTTTTTCAAACGCCCAATATCTTTTTTTAACTGCTCATTCTTTTCTATTTTCCTCTTATCATTATTCATTTTCAAATCATACCAAAGGGAAAAATTCCCTTTTATCACTTCGATACTATTACGATTTATAGCTAAGACATGATCTATACAACGATCTAAAAAATCACGATCATGGCTTACCAATATAAAACTTTTCTTTCGTTTCAAATATTTACTTAGTAAAAGTCGACCGTGATAATCCAAATGATTTGTTGGTTCATCAATTAAAATAAAATCATGAGGCTTGCAAAAAAGAATGGCCAATAATACTTTAGTTTGTTGTCCTTTTGATAAGGTAGCGAAATTTTGTTCTAAAACCTCATTTTCCACATCAAGTAATGATAATTCTCTTTGTACTTCCCATAATTCAAATTCACCAAGAATATTCTCAACAATTTTTAAAGTCCTAATATTTTCATTTTCAATATGATACGGAAAATAGTCAAAGATATAATTAGGGGTAATATAGCCCCGATATTCATATTTAGACATCAATAATTCTAACAACGTAGTCTTCCCTTTACCATTTCGACCAATCAATCCGAGTTTCCAATTTGTATCAATTTGAAAACTAACATTATCAAATACCTTTTCAATCTGATTATCATATTTAAACGATAAATTCTTTACGTCTAATAAACCCATTTCCATTCCTCCTAACAATATAAAAAGCTACAAGAAAATATACACTCGTAGCTTAAATAGAATCTTAGAATCGGATTTAGTTAAAAGGATATATTTTCTCGCGCACAAAAACAGTAACTCAAAGTATACTGTTATTAAATTTTAGCAAGAAAATTTATACATCCTTCCACCTCGTTTCTATATAATCATATCAAATTTATTTGATAATACAAGGCTTTTATTGATACTTACTATCAATCATATCAATAAAACATTCTAAAGCACCAATCTCATCATTAAAATAATATAAACTTAAGATATCTTGTTTTGAATAATGATTTTTAATGAATCGATAAAAAACATCCCGCTTGTATGGAGGTAATAAATTTATATCCAAATGCTGCTCATCAACAAATTTTTCTACTTGTTCCATCATTAAATCATATTCATCAATCAAACAATCCTGCCCATAATTTCGTGCCATGTATTCAGCATAACCTAAAAATAGTTGTTTAAACCTTTCACCATCAATATTTTTAATATATTCCTTTAAACACATGACCAATAATTGTATATCTTTTTCTGACATCTTATCACCAATTAAATTATTAACAAGAAAAGCATCTTTTATTATAGATGCTTAAATAATCGATTGTTTTTTTATGACAAGATTTGTTTTTAAAGAATCTTTACAAATCAGTTGTAAACCAATTAAAATATACTCACTTAAATTAGTTACTTTTTTTATCTTAGGAAGATATTTAGCCGGAACCATCTGTTTCAATGTTTCATCTAAATCACTAGCACGCTCAAGATTAGTACAACTAATAGCTACGATTTCGGGATTTACGATTGCAGTTAAGCAAATTACAATCTTACTCAACAATTCAATCGTTCCGTGGGGAGACTGAAGCAATTTCAATTGATCATCTTGACTCAAGGGTAAATATTGTATCTCACCAGCACAATTAGTTTTACCTGTTACAAGTTGACCGTTAATTACTGTTCCAACACCACCATACCCTTCACCTGGTTGAAATAACAGACAGACATTTTCATAATTTTTTTCTGCTAGATAAAAACCAATTACTGCTGTATTTACATCATTACCCAATATGATCACTTGACTATATTTATTGGTTAGTAATGAATATAAATCAATATCATTAAAATTTGTTAATCCAGTTGAAGTAACTCGCCCATCATTAATAATCCCTGGCATACTTATTCCAATAACTTTTATATTATCAAACTTAGCTAAAACGATGTTAATAATATCATAAATATCATTAACTTTAACTTCCTTTTTGATTACTTCATCACTAAAAACTATTTCATCTGCCAGATTATAAACCCGATAAATCAAGTGTACCCGCCGGTATTCTTTATTAACCGAAATCGTTAGCATCCGAGAATAATCGCTATTCAAAGAATAAACAACACTCTTTCTTCCTCCCGTCGATTCTAACTCACCATCTTTTAATACTTCATTACTTGCCAGCAATTCCTTTAAAATATTTGTAATTGTAGCTAAACTTAGCCCAGTCGCTAAAGCTAATTGATTTTTAGTACAAGTTTCTTGCTCCATAAAAATATCCATGACTTTATCCCGATTTATTTGTCGTAGATTTTTAGTATTACTGATATTCATAGGTTATTTTTCCTCCTTGTTTTGATACCAATCATAAATGATTTTTAATGCTCCTGAATAATCATTTGTTGCAAAAATGCGTGTTGGTATCGTTACTACCTCTTTATCTGGCAAACGTCGCTTAGCTTGTGGCAGCATATAAGCAACTTGTGGTGCAATTAAAATAATATCATAATCATTAGCAATCTCAAATAAGCGTGAATATCCTGTTGCAAAAATCTCATATGATAGATTTTCCAATTTTGCCAGCTCTTGCATTTTACTTGCAAATAAAGTTGTTGTCAGACCACCGCTACAGCATAATAAAACTCTTATTTGCGGCCGATTAGTTGCTTCTAATGCACAATTAATCATTTCTTTAAACAACTCCACTGCATGATTAAAATGTGTTAATTGAAAATGAAGATAAAAGATTTTTTCCTTTGTTTGACGATCATTTAACTCTTCCTCAAAAATTCCCTTGCCATAATAAATTATTTTCCCAATTACTATTTCATTACTGATGATGATCGTATTATTATCATTGTCATCAACTTTGATATTTAAACTATAATGATTGTTTTGCATTAATATCCATTTTAAATAAATCGATGCATTGATTCCCTGCAAGAACTCATCCATTATGAGCACCTCCCCTAACTTATGACAAGTATTGTCATAAGTATTATAATATATTTTGTATCCGTTTACAATCAATCTATTAAGTTAATAAAACAGGCACTAATTTTGTTAATAAAACTAGCGCCTCTGAACAATACTGCTATTTGCTTAATTCTTCAATTTGATGGTTTAAATAATTATTACAGTTAAAAATTCTTTAACAACTATCATTTTTTGCTCATCTTGTCATTTTAAAAAAGTTATATCACGTTCAATATACTTTTGATGTCGTGCCTGCTGCTCTAAAAATAAATGTTCTCTGGCAACTGTAAGTTTAAAATATATCTCTTTTTTATTATTATCATTTTGATATGTTGTTATTAAATTATTAGAAACTAATTTTTTGATAATTTTACTAATTCCCCACGAGTCATTTTTAGGTGTTCTGCTATTTTTGTAATGTTAGGCCCATCAAGAATTCCAATTGCATCAAGACAATGAATTACTGAATAACCATAACCTTGCAAACTGCTGCTTTGGGTTAGCTTTGATAATATATCTTGTTTTTTGTATAGTTCAGTAAATAAATCGAGAATCACTTGCATTTTAATCTACCTTGGCAACTACCCGACATGGCAAGCCTGTCATTTCACTAAATTTCATCGGATAAGTATTTATAGTAAACTCATTTTGCATTAATAAACTTTCTAGATTATCTAAATTTTCAACAACAAATGCATTATGATCAGCACAATATTGATCCATCGGCGTATGTTCTTTACCGCGACGAATCCCAGCACAATCAATTCCAATAATACTAACTTTCTTATCTAACAATTTTTCAATCAGATTATTTGATAATTGAGGGTGGGCTTGAAAATATTCTTTAGTACCATATCCTGCCTTTTCTAAAAATCCTGTATAAAAAATCACAAAATCACCAGATCTAATTTTTTCCAAATCAATCACTTCAATTTCATCAATACCCCGGACATCAAAAATAACCCCATTTCTTTCTAAATAAGATAATGGAAACTCTTTGTTCATCACATCAAAATGAGTGCCTAAATGCCCAAAATTAGCTTTACTTTCATTTCCTTTAGCATCCTGAGTTAGTTTTGGAGTAACTTCTAAAGTTAAATCAATAAACATATTCTTCCTCCTTATATTGTTTCTTTGGAAACAATTCTACAGCATATTTACAACCTTTTTGTCATTCTTGATTAGATCACGTTTATTCTTACCATCAAGTACTAATCTAGAAACAACAAACTTACATTCTTTCGTACTACGATTAATCAATGTATGAATACTATCTTTAACTAATATTAAATCATTTGGCTGAACTCTTTGCCGCATTCTCTTATCATTATCTAAATAGTGGATTTCTATCTCTCCTTCAATAATTAAGATTACTTCCTCGATAGCTTGATGAAAATGCCATACTTGTTCAGTTTGCGGTGGTAAACTGTTTAAGTGAACTTCATACTCGTCAAACAAATAATAGGCAACATGAGTTCCATCTTTTTTATTTACGATGATTGCATCATCAGGCTTTTTAATTATTAGTCCCATTGTTTTATCATATACCTTTCTTTGGTTTTAAATCCTAGTTTTTGATATAGTGCGATTGCATCTTTTGAAGAATTCAAGCAAATCATTCCACATTTACCTTGTCCTCTTGTTAATAAGTCACTAACAATTCTACTAGCAATACCTTGATGACGATATTTTTCATCTACCCATATATTTGTTAACTGCCCCATAATTCCTGAAGGATTTTCATTTGATGGCATTAAGGAATATAAGTATAATGTTCCTGAAGCAGCCAATAATTCATTATCAAATCCTAATAATGTAAAACAGGTACCATTGATAATACCTGTTTTGTAGAAATCACGAATCTTGTTAATTGTCTGTGGTAAGATTTCCTGATTAGAAAACAGTCTTAAATCACGTATCCTTAACTCCACTAAAAAATCTAAATCATTTATATCAGCATAGGATCGATTATATAGATCTTACCATTGTTTTGAGCCGTAAAAATCATTTCTTCACACTCTTTTTCCAAAATTGTAATCGCAGCTTGAAGCGATGGTGTCAGCTTAGCTACATTTATCACTGCCCAAGGCTCTTGACAATTAGGATCAATCTTTAATTCAACTTTCATGCTTTTCACACCTTTCTTTAATACATCTATTATATCATAATCATTTATTAGCTTCGTGCATTTTACCTTTCTATTTGGTAACTTGAAAGTTAATAACTACACGATAAACATTAATTCTCTGCATATCTATACCATAAAAAAACAGCACCATAAAGTGCTGTTCTCTATTCTTGAGCATTGGAGTTATCAAGATATTGGTCATCATATTCCATAATATGATTTTCATAATCAATTTCATCTTGATCTTTAATTTCTTTATCTCTGCGTTTCACTTAGCAGCTCACCTCATTACTAGTATGCGCATTAAAGCATAATTAAATCCAACAAATAAGAACTTAAGGTTGCAATCGTAGAACCCATAATTATTATCCCCGTAATAACCGTTAAAATTCCTTTACCACTAAAATTCATTTCTTTGTTTTCCATAATCTTTCCCTCCATCATTAGTATCTATTTATTCATCTTTTTATATCAATATTTTTTAAATGTCTTTATAAGACACTTTTAATATACATCCATTCCATTATTTTGTCAACAAAAAGTATCTTTTTTAGACACTTTTGTTAATTAATGATTGCACAACTAGTTATTTAATAGTAAAATTAAGACACAAGGAGTGAATACAAATGACCGGTGAACGAATAAAAAAATTACGTAAAGAAAAAGGCTTAACTCAAGAGCAATTAGGTAACTTACTTGGGGTTAAAAAATCAGCCATCGCAAAATATGAAAACAATCGAGTTGAGAATTTAAAAAAGGACACGATTCAAAAACTATCTGAAATTTTTGATGTTCCTGCTTCATACTTTTTAGGAATTGACGAGAGCAATCAACCTATTATTACTGATTCAATTACTATTCCTTTATACAGTGATATTAGTTGTGGAACTGGTCTTTTTGTTGATGACAATGTTGATGAATATATATCCTTACCTGAAACATTACTTTCACCCAGTAAAGAATATTTTTGTCAATATGCCGATGGTGACAGCATGATCAATGAAAATATCAATCAAGGTGATTTAATTGTATTTGAAAAAAGTAATCAAATTAGAAATGGTGAGGTTGGCTGCTTTACAATCGATGATAATGTTGCTACATGTAAAAAATTCTACCGTGATGATAATAATCACTGCATTATATTACAACCAGCTAATCCTGAATATACACCCATTGTAATAAATCAAGAAAGTCAAGCCGGCTTTAGAGTAATAGGTAAACTAACTTTAGTTATTAATAAAAGGTAGTTTACCTTTTTTCGTGTAAAAAAAGCCTAGCAATACTAGGCAAGATCCAATACTTCTTTAATTTTAATTAAGACTCCCTGTTCATCATTGGATCTAGTTGTACCATAAGCAATCTCCTTAATTGGCAGAACTGCATTATCCATGGCATAACCATATTTCACTTGCTGTAATAACTCATAATCATTCATTTGATCCCCAAAAGCCATACATTCATCAGGTTCTATTTCATAGATTGCTTGTAAAAAACGCATTCCAACACCTTTGTTAATATCACGATTATGAATATCCATCCACATATTTCCTGCTGTTACAACCTTAACTGCGACTGGTAAATGCGGCTCCAATGCTTGCAAATATTTTTCTATCTGTTCTTCTGGATCATTAATAGAAATCTTCATGATTTCATCATCGATATGATCGAATGAATCAACAAATTGATAATTACAATAATGTAATCTCACCAATGATTCAAAATGCTTATCACGGCTTAAGACATAAGCCCCTTTCCGACCACACATGATCATAAATAAATTATCATATGGGGCTAATGCTGTTTTGATCAATTCAACATTATCGTGTGTAATTGTATTACAATACAATTCTGTCGCTCCCTCTGCGATGTAACAACCATTTTCAGCAATAAAATACATTTGTTCACTTAATGGTAAAAATTTTTGATATAATCGATAATACTGATTACCACTAGCAATTACAAATTTGATTCCCTTTTCCTTTAGTTTATAAAATATATCAATAAATTCCGGATCAAAACGTTTATCTGAATCCAAAAATGTTCCATCCATATCTGTTGCAATTAATTTTATCATCATAGCCTCCTTATCAGGATGTAGTATAGCATAATCTCTATTTAGATAAAAGAAAAAGGTGCCAAAATATAGTGATCATTTCTAGTTGCTCACTCAACTTTTAAAGTTCACTACAAATAGCACCCTCTTATTTAACTACTTCACCATCCCAATCAATGATTCCACCAAAATCAATAACATTTTCATAACCAAGTTTAATCAATTTGTTTGCAGCCTGACGACTTCTACTTCCACTGCGACAATATACTAATATTTCTTGTGATTTATCTGGTAACTCTGCAATTTCTTTATTAGAAATTAATTCATTGGGAATACAGATAGCATTTTTTATATGCCCGGTCTTATATTCATCTACTGTTCTTACATCAATAATGATAATATTACTTTCTTCATCCATAATCTTTTGAGCTTCACTCGCCGAAATCCTTTGATAAGCAGTTTCTTGGCGATGATTACGATACACTAATAAAACAATAATAATGATAACTAAAATACCAATAATTAATTGCATCTGTCTTTTATTCACTCTCAATCTCTCTTAACATTCGCTCAGCATCATCTGCTGCTTTAACCTTTGTAAATGCCTTTTCTATAATACCTTCTTCATTAATTAAATATGTAGTTCGCACTACACCCATAACCATTCGACCATACATATTTTTTTCTTTCCAAACATCATAAGCTTGTAAAACATCTAATTCTGGATTAGCTAATAAAATAAATGGAAGCTGATATTTTTCTTCAAATTTTTTATGTGATACAACCGTATCTTTACTAATCCCAATAATTATTGTGTCTTTTTCTTTGAATCGAGGATAGTTTTGAGCATATCCACAAGCTTGTTTAGTGCAGCCTGGCGTATTATCTTTACTATAAAAATATAAAATTATTTTCTTTCCAACAAAATTACTCAATGAAACACTGTCACCATTTTGATCTAATAAGGTAAAATCTGGAGCAATACTTCCCACTTCTAACATCTTTTATTTCTCTCCTTTATTTTTCTCTAATAAATAGCATACCTATTTTTGATACCAAATGCAAATATTATGACTTATAAATATTATACGATTATATCAACATTTTATACTATTTATCATCAGTTATCTGAGCATTCTTTCACCACTGATTTTTAAACTTCTTAAACCACTCATTTTTCTTTAATAAAAAGAAAAAGTGGAATCCTCCACCATTTCTTTTATAAATCACAAATTCCTTTATTTTCTCCATAAACACTATACCAGTCTTGATTAAAATCATCTACAGCTTTTTCAATATTTGGATTATTAAAAATCGCTTTTAGAACACTGACTGGTGCTGTAATTGCTTGGGCTCCACTATTAAAAGAATCTCTTACTTGCTGGACACCTTTGAAACTGGCTGCTAAAATCTTACAATCATAATCATCCATCACGATTCGATTTGACAACTCATTGATTAATTCAAACGGATCACTACCAAGGTTCCCAATTCGATTAACATATGGAGCAATATAATCAGCTCCGGCTGCCAATGCCATATATGCCTGCATCAGGTCGTAAACAGCAGTTGCTGTAACATTGATGCCTTCTGCTTTTAAAATCTTGATAGCTTTGATTCCTTCATATGATACAGGAATCTTCACATAAACTCGATTATCAATTTCCTTTAAAATTCGATGTGCTTCATTAACCATCTCATCACAATTTTTAGAAATCACTTGAACATGTAAGCTTCTATCTTTTCCAATAATATCCCTTACTTTTCTCATGTGATCAAAGAAGTTTTCTGGTGCAGTTGCTTTTACAATAGAAGGGTTGCTTGTCACCCCTACGATTGGCATATGATCTATAGCATCTTTAATTTCCTCTAAATTCACAGTATCAATAATAAATTCCATTTTTATTCCCCTTTTATAATGTTTGTTCTGTTCTTTCAATTATATCATCTTGAGTTGCTTTTGATAAGACATTAAAGAATGCCGAATACCCTGCAACCCTAACAATCAAATCACGATGCTTTTCTGGATTCTTTTGAGCATCAATCAATGTTTCTCTAGAAACTACGTTATATTGCACATGATAGCCATGTAATCGATTAAAGAAAGTTTTAATTATCATTTCTAATTTCTCTTTATTTTCTTCTGTCGCTAACATTTGTGGTGTTACTTTTTGATTTAATAAAACACCACCGGTAATTTCATGTGTTGGTAATTTTGAAACTGTTTTGAATACCGCTGTAGGTCCATTTTTATCCATTGCATGAGCTGGAGAACAACCTTCAGCAAGTGGAGTATGGGCTTTACGACCATCTGGGGTTGCCATTGTCCCATATCCTTGTCCAACATTAGCAGAAATTGAGGAAGTACCTGCATAGCGAATCCCTCCAACAGGTCCTCTTTGATATCGAGTACTTGGATATTTTTTGATTTCATTAATATATGAATCATATGCCTCTACAACCAATTGATCAACATAATCATCATCATTCCCATATTTAGGAGCTTCATTAATTAACATACTTTGAATTTTTTGATTTTCTTCACTCATAAAATCATCTTGTAAAGCATCCCATAATTGTTGCGGTGTAATCTTTTTTTCCTCAAAAACTAGTTTTTTTATTGCTGCCAAACTATCTGCCATATTAGCAATTCCAATTTGTAATCCAGAAATGAAATCATAGACTGCTCCACCTTCTTTAATCGTCTTCCCTCTACCAATACAATCTTGAGTCAAGGTTGAACATAAAATATCTGGAACATCACGCTCTGAGGCAAGATCGACTGCATTTTCTACAATTACAGATAATCGGGTAATTTCTCTAATTGACTTATCCCAGGCATCTTGCAACTCTTCAAAAGACTTCATATCTCTAAAATAGCCGTAACCCTTTACAAATCGTTTACCAGAAGTTACATCTACTCCATCATTCATCACTGCTAATAAAATTCTTGGGAAATTTTGATATGACATTCCTGTACAACGATATCCCCATTTCCCAGGAACAGCTGTTTCAACACAACCAATTGCTGAATAATTATAAGCATCTTCCTCTTTTACTCCCAGATCAATAAACGAAGGAATAATAATTTCATCATTATTAAATGCCGGCATTCCTGTTCCTAACTTCATAACTTCGATACATTCATCTAAAAATTCTTTATTTAAACCATTATAATATCTAACAGTCAAATTAGGCTGTGGCAATCTTGTTTGAGCAACAGATTTCAAAACTAAAAACGAAAGTTTGTTCACTGCATCTTTTTTATCAGGAGTTTGTCCACCAATAGTTACATTTTGGTACATTGGACTACCAGCACTGCTAAATGTGTGAGCCTGGCTTCTGACCTTATTAATAGTTAATGTTTTGATCCATAAATTTGTTAGCAACTCAACAGCTTCCTCATCCGTGATTACGCCTTTTTCTAGATCCGCTTTCAAATATGGATACATATATTGATCGAAACGCCCATATGATAATGAATGTCCATTAGATTCAATTTGCAAAATCAATTGAATAAACCAAACTGATTGAATCGCTTCTTTAAAAGATGAAGCTGGTTCATAAGGCACTTTAGAACAAATATTACTAATTTCTAATAACTCATCCTTTCTATGACTTTGAGCATTTTCAGCCATTTCTTGAGCAAGAAGACTAAACCTATCAGCATAAGTTTTAACTGCTTCAATTACAATCAATACAGCTTTATAAAAAACATATTTATCAATATTTTCCGGAACACATAGATCTAACTCTGCTTTTAATTGTCGCACTCTTTTTTCATAACCGACTAATCCTATTTTTAGTAACTGTTCATAATCAACCGCAAGATGTGCATCTCCAGAATTTAATTTTCCTTCCATTCCAAAGAAACCAGTTTCCATAAAAACATTTACTTCTTCAGGTAGTAAAGCTTCCCCCTTAGCTCTTAAATTATTATTCTCCCAAAATGGTGCAATTGAACGTAAAGCTGCTTTTGTTTCTTCAGTAATATAAAAAACATCACCATCTCTTTTTTCAAATTTGTCCAATTCATCAATAACAAATTCTAACGTATATTCGGGAAAAATTGGAGCATCTTTATTTGAAGCAGCCTGATTCCCAACTATTAAAGTTTCATCTTCAATATAAATTGACATTTTCTCTAAAATATTTTTTAACATTAGTGCCCGTTTCATAACCGGTGGCTGATTTTGATATAATCTATAAGATTCTGTAGCTAATAATGCTCTCTCTGCACAAATATACGGTTTTTTATCTAAAACCTTTTCTCTAAAATCATTCATTCTAGGTGTTAAATCACCAAAATGTTCAATGTTTTTCATATTTTTCCTCCAAAGTTACTAAAATAAATTATTAAGTTTCGTTCATAACATAAATTCACTTCATTTACACCTATATATTAACATATACGAACAATAAGTCAATATTTTTATTTCAAAAGCAGTATATATTGGTTTCAAATGAAATATAAACATTTACAATTTGCAATCAACATGATATTATAAATAATGAAAAGATAAGGAGATATTCATAATGGAAAATAAGGGGATAATTTTTAATATTCAAAAATTTAGTATTCATGATGGTCCAGGAATTAGAACAACTATATTTTTTAAAGGCTGTCCATTAAGATGTAAGTGGTGTTCTAATCCTGAATCACAACTAAAAGCAGTTCAAATTTTGTGGGATCATAACAAATGTACGCATTGCATGACCTGTATCAATAATTGTCCTACAGGTGCGATTAAATTAATTGCAGATAAAATTATTATTGATCAAAATAAATGTAATGGATGTTTGAGATGTGTTAATAAATGTCCTCAAATTGCCCTAAAAAATGAAGGTGAGTATAAAACAATTGATGAAATTGTGACAACCTGTCTTCAAGATAAAGATTTTTATGAAGAATCTAATGGAGGTATTACTATTTCCGGTGGAGAAGGAATGTCACAACCAGCATTTTTATTTCACTTAGTTAATGAACTAAAAAAACATCAGCTTCATTTAGCAATTGAAACAACCGGATATATTGAACATGAGCTTTTTACTAAACTTGCTCCATTATTTGATCTGTTATTATTTGATGTTAAACATTATGATCGTGAGCAGCATTTTTTAGGTACAGGTGTTTATAGTGATTTAATAATTAAAAATTTAAAGTGGGCATTACAAAACAAAATAGAAGTATTACCAAGAATTCCTGTTATTCCAGATTTTAATGATTCATTAAATGATGCCAAAGGACTAGCAAGACTCTTAAAAAATATCGGTGTTTTAAAAGTTCAATTATTACCATTTCATCAATTTGGTGAAAAAAAATATGAAATGCTCAATCTAGAATATAGTTTAAAAAATAAAAAAGCCCTCCACAAAGAAGACTTAAAAGAATATCAAAATATTTTTATCAATGAAGACATCAAGTGTTTTTTCTAAAAAGCTTACTATAAAATAAGCTTTTTTAATTTTCTACTTTCTTAACTTCAATTCCATGATCTAATAAATAATTTTCGCATTCTATTGGAATATGAGTATCAGTTACAATACATGCGATTTCCGCAGTAGGAATCAAAGTTACAACCCCTTTTTGCAAAAACTTAAATGAATCTGTCACAATTATAACTTTATCAGCTTGTTTTGCCATATCTCTAACTGTTTCGCTACGCATATAATCATTCCCAGTAAAGCCTGAGGTTTCAGTAAAGCCATCAGTTCCAATAAAAAGTTTATCAACAAAAAAAGATTCAACACATTTTTTTGTGATCGGTCCTACCATTACTTGTGATTCATTTTGATATTCACCACCAAGTAAAATAATTCTAATTTTAGCAACTTTACGAATATAATCGGCGATAAAAGCAGAATTAGTAATAATCGTAACATCTTTTTTGGTCTGCGCAATTTCTAAAGCAACCAATGCGCAACAAGAACCTGACTCAATCATTACGGTTTCACCATCTTCTATTGATTCTACCGCTAATTTAGCAATTCTTTGCTTAATATCATAATGATAAGCTAAACGATTATTTATATCATCACTAGAATTTAAAGTTGCAAATCCATGCTCACGAACAATCAATCCACTATTTTCCAATTGAATTAAATCTTTTCTAATTGTTACTTGTGAAACACTGAGTAACTGAGAAAGTTTAGTTACTTCCATTTTCTTATTCTCTGTTATTAATTCTAGTATTTTTGTATGTCTTGCCAACATCTTAACCATCCTCATCACCGCTCTTTTCTTTTATTACCTTATCATATTAATATTTCAAATACAATAAAAACAACTTTCGTTTCAATCATATTATTCTCAAAACGAAAGTTATTATTTCTAATAATAGAACGAAATTTTTTTACCACGATATTCCCGACATGGTAAAAATTGATGTTTAACACCTAAAAGTTTATGTGCCTTTAACAATCTAGCATCTGATAGACAATGACCAATATACTCCTTAGTTAATGGATAACGATTATGACTAGGCAAAATTGTTTCAATTTGATTTTGATATGTATTTAATTTTTCTAAGCTATGAATATACAAATCTAAATTTCGATGCTCACCAAACATATAAATCGGTCCTAATTGTACAGTATCACCAACAATTAATAATTTCTTCTGAATATCTAAAAATGCAATACTTCCATAAGTATGTCCAGGTATCTCAATTACCTCAAAACAGTAATCACCAATTTCAATCAAATCCTTTTCTTTTAAACAATTAATTTTTATTGTTGTTTTAATTAAACCCTTATCTCCCTGATGTACATAACATTCTTGAAAACTATCAAGTCCCCCACAATGATCTCCATCACCATGAGTTAACAGTACTTTAAGCGGAAAACTAGTAAGTTTCTGAACTTCATTAATTATCTTCGTCTCAGGAAAACCAGTATCAATCAATATCGCTTCATTTCTACCGATAATTAGAAATTCTCGTACCTGACCATCATCTAAAATATATAAATCTTTAGCATATTCAGTTACTTCCACAATTAATCACCTTCTTTTACTCATTATAAAAGGTTATTGACACAACAAGCAATAACCTTTTATATTATTTATTAAATTTGATCATCTGCCCTCTTTTTCAAAATTTCAAAACGTCGATCAACTTCATCTTGAGCAGCCTGAACAATTTTTGTATACTTTGGATCACTTAAATGTTTAGTTCGCTGCATCATTGCAAACCAATCAATTAATGGAATCTTTTTCTTTGCTTTCTGTGGATCATATGTAAGATTATACTTACCCTGCTCAATTTCAAACAAAGGAAAATAACAACTATTTACCCCTGCTTCAATTACACTTTTTTCTAAATTTGGCTGATCACCCCAATTTAACGGACAAGCAGATAAAGTTCTCAAATATGCTAACCCAAACTCTTTAGCATAAGCCTTAGCTTTAATCGCTTTTCTAACAAAATCTATTGGATTAGATTCAGCTACAGTAGCAATATATGGAATATTTGTTGCAGCCATGATTGCTGGCATATCTTTATTAAAAAATGATTTTCCAAACTGATCTTGACCAAGATGAGAAGTCGAACTTTTAGCCCCTAATGGTGTTGAATATGATAATTGATAACCTGTATTCATATAACCACCATTATCATATTCAAAAATAATCATGTGATGGTTTCTTAAAGCTGCACCTAGTGCACTTCCCATTCCAATATCCATTCCTCCATCACCACTAACCATGATAAAAGTAATTTCTCCTTCGGGATATTCATGTCGTTTTACTTTTTGGTTAAACGCTTCTACGATTCCTGAAAGTGTCGCTGCCCCATTTTGAAATAAATTATGAACATACGGTACTTTAAAAGAAGTTTTTGGATAGGAAGTTGTTACAACCATTCCGCAGCCTGTTTGAAATAATAAAACAACATTTCCACTGATTGCACTTAATAATAAATTGACATTGACGGGAATCCCACATCCTGGACAAGCACCATGACCCCCAGATAAACGTTGGGGCATCTTTGCAATTTGATTAAGCGTAAACGGCTTAACTTCCATTATTTGTTTTTCTTCATTATAAACACACTTGAAGTCATCAGGAGTTTCTTTGATTGGTTTAAAAAATTGAGTTATTGGTTGTTCAATTTTACCGGGATAAATATGTAAATAATCAAATAATTTTACATCTTTTTGAAATCCCATTAATAATAATGCTTTTGCATCATCTTTATAAAAATCACGGCCACCTAAGCCATAAATTCTCGTAATTACACGGGTAGTGATCCCTGCCTCCTGCATTGCCGCCTTTATTTCTAAAGACATATTTCCACCATTGGCACCATAACTATCCTGACGATCACAAACAATCACTGTTTTAGGCACTTTAAAATGCTTAATTAATTCCTTACTTGGAAATGGACGCAGTACATTGATTGTAACTACTCCAACTTTTTTATCATCTTTGCGTAATTCATCAACAGCTCGTTTTGCACTGCTAAATCCAGAACCTAGAACAAACATTAAGACATCACAATCTTCATTTTGATAACTTTCTACATACTGATAAGCCCGATTAGAAATTGTTTCATATTCCTTAAAAATAGCCGGAATAACCTCTCGAGCTTCCTCCATTGCAAGATGAAGCTGGTATTTATTATTCATTAAATCCGGTTCATTCATATAAGAGCCAACTGTGACTGGATGTTCAAAATCAAGAATTTGATATTCAGGCAGATATTTACCTACAAAATATTGGACAACTTGATCATCTTCAAAGACTTGACATTTATTTTTTTGATGGCTAGTAAAAAAACCGTCAAACGCAATAACTACTGGTAATTTAACTTTTTCAGCAATTTTTAGAGCACAAATGTTCATATCATAAACTGCCTGGGGACTATGAGCAAATAAAATAATCCATCCAGTATTTAACATATACATGATATCGCTGTGATCACCCTTGATTGAAAGTGGACCAGAAACTGTTCGACAAGCTACATTCATTACCATCGGAAATCGTGTTCCAGATTGAACTGGAAACTGTTCTAATGCATATAACAAACCATTGGCACTAGTCGCATTGAAAACTCTTGCCCCAGCAACGCTTGCACCATAACAAATTCCAGCCGCACTATGCTCACCTTCAGCAGCAATTAAAGCAATCTCATGCTTACCCTCAGCTTTCATTAAATCTAAATTCTCAGCAATCTGCGTTGATGGTGTAATGGGATAGTATCCCATTACATGATAATTAATCTGTTTAGCGGCATAAGCTGCCAATTCATTCCCACTTTCAAATACCATCTTTTGTTTTTCCATCATTTTTTACCTCCGTTATTTTTTCTACCTCCAAAAACGAATCACTCGTTATCCACGAATTTGCTCCCACATCTTCATAATCCATATGCTCAACAATTAAATCTTTGTTACGAATAAACCATTTTAAATTTGAATGTTCGCGTTCGACTCCACTAACCAGTGCTTGAGTTGGACAAATTTCAACACACCGTAAACATCCTTTACAATGATGATAATCCAAACCTTTATTTACCATCATCTTACGTCCTTTATAAATACCCGGTTCAAACTGAAAAACCATATCCGGACAAGTAATATAACATTGTGCACATTGAATACATTTTTCTTGGAGAAACAATGGTATATAGCCTTCCCGTGATGCACTTAAATCATTCGAAATAGTACTTCCAAAACAAGGATTCACACCACCAAGTGGTGCATTTTGATAACCCCAGTCATTTTCTATTTCACGATAAGGAATGAACGGATACTTACCATCATCATTAAACGTTTTACTAACAACACCATTATAACCTTCAATTATCCCTTCTTTATTTTTTTGTAATAGCTGAGGATATTTTTTACCCAAAGTAGCTTCAATCAATTCTAAAACTGTCTCTAAAGGAATAAAGCCACTCGCTTTAGCTAGTGCCCCCAGCATGATCATATTGACTTTACATTTTATTTTCATTGCTAAATAAATTGCATCAATACAATATATCGTTCCAGCACATAATTTTAATTTATCTCTAATTACATCTGGTTGCTCACCGCTGTTAATGACAATACAACTATTTTCATCGAATCCTGCTGTTACTTGTAACTTCCCTATCATCGCTTCATGAAAAAGCCCAAGCAAATGGGGTCGCGTAACGGGAGTATTAACAGTAATTTCTTTATCTTCATCACAATAACGAATAAACGCCTTGACTGGAGAACCTCGTTTCTCTGAACCGTAGCTAGAAAAGCTTGAAGCATTAAATCCTAGATAAGCCGCACCTAATTCACCTAATAATTTTCCACATAAATTAGCCCCTAACCCACCAACACTTTCTAAACGAATTTCATAATACCCTTCTTCATTTACTTTACTTAATTCTATCTTGTTCACTTCTTATACCTCCTAATTGAATAATTCCCGCTTTTATCGTCATCATTCCAAAAAAATAAAAAGTCTATTACTAGACTTAATCTTTTGATTTAGCTATTTGAAACAAACACATGAGCCCCCACGATGACTCCTAATTCAAAAATTAAAAATGAATTAATCAATCCATACATTTATATTATCTCCAATACTATAGTTTATCGAAAAGATAATATTTTTAAACTAATTTAATTATTATTTCTAAATAAAAAAAAACCAACTCTAAAATGCACTATATTGGTTATATTAAAACAATATAGTGCACTTCAATCACCAGACTCTATAAAATATATTTATTAATAAAATTTGCAATTCCATCATGATTATTATCATCAGTTATAAAATCAGCAACACTCTTAGTTTTTTCACTTCCATTAGCCATGACTACTCCAACTCCAGCATTTAAAGTCATATCATAATCATTATCAGCATCTCCAAAAGTACATAAATCTGTCATTTCAATTTTATGCATTGTCATAACTTCTTGTAATCCATGCGTTTTAGAAACCCGAGGATCCATATATTCATATAAAATACTTGCTGTTTTTAAAGAAGCTGATTTATAGTTTGGATTAGAAAAAGTTTTACTTTTTTCAATAACTTTATCCATATAATCAGGTGCACAAACAATGATTAATTTGGCCCGTGGCTCATTTAAAAAGACATCAAAATCTACAACTTTATATGGCACACGATCATCACGTGCTAAATCACGAATATAATCATCATCTTTAGGTGCATATAATGTCCCTTCATACGGAATAGCAAAATTAAGACCCATTCCTTCATGATGTTTAATAATATCTTTTATTAATTCACCATCCAGCGGATAACTTGATTTATCAATATTTAATTGATAATCATATATTTCAGCACCTCCAGTCCCAACGATTGCATCAACCAAGCCACTAATTCCCCATACAGTTAAAAGTGTTTTAACGCTATGAACATCACGCCCTGTTGATAAACCAAATAAAATTCCTTTTTCTCTAATTTTCTTAATTGCTTCAACTGTCGCAGGTGAAACAATACCATCTTGATTTAACAATGTTCCATCAACATCACACATTACTGCTTTTATATTTGTTAGTTTATTCATCACAATACCTCCACTTAGTAAAATTATATAACCTTTGATTTTTATAACAATATTCGTATTTTTTTTAACAAAAACTTCTCAAAAATAAATAAGTTCCTATCAAATCAATGATAGAAACTTTTCACTATTACTTTAAATATTCAATTACATCTTTTAATGATGAGATGATCTTAGTTGCTTTACTTGCAAAATCAGCTTCTGGATACTTCATATCAGGAATACATAAGACATCGATCTTACCATCATAGGCTGCTAAGATTCCTGATTCACTATCTCCTAACACTAATGCTTCACTTGGTGCTACATTAAGTTTTTTACATGCTGTTAAAAAAATTTCAGGATTAGGTTTTCCATGAATCACTTCATCACCACAGATCGTATCATCAAAATATTGTTCAATTTGTGCATTCTTTAAAATAACATCGACACGTACCCGTGCACTGCTAGTTGCCACAATTGTTTTATAATTATTTGCCTTTAAATATTTTAATAATTCTAATAATCCCGCTTTAAGAGGAACCTCTTTTGCTAAACGTTCATCAAGCCTAATATGTACATCATCCCATACTTCAGTCATTGGAAAGGCAGTTCCAAAATGATCATAAAATACTTGACATATTCCCTGCTTATTTTTCCCCAAACATAAGCGATATACAGCTTCATCAAAAGAATATCCTAATTGTTCTAATTTACGACAATACTCTTCATAAGTAACTCGCTCACTATCGATCATCAAACCATCCATATCAAATATAACTGCTTTTTTCATTATCTTCTCCTTATATTTCTGCAACAAACTTTTTAATATCTGTCAAAGCCGCTCCAATTGCTGCTGTTTCTTTTAAACATTGACCTATTTTAATATCTGGAACAGTAAACTTTAATGGATCCAAATCACTAACTAATTTTGTTAATAAATCAAGATCTTCATTTTCAAACAATGAAGCTATTTTACCACCAATAATTACTGGTGCATCTAAAACCATGGTTAAATTATGAATTGCTAATGCTAGATAATGAAAATAATCATTCCATGATTGCATTGCAGTTTGGTCTTTTTGCCGTAATTGTTTATAAAATTCTTCTAATGTCATATTTGTATGATTTTTTAATAAAGCATCTTCATTACAATAAGCTTCAAAACACCCTTTTTTACCACAATAACACTGACGTCCGTTCTCTACTAATGTCATATGCTCAAATGTCGAACTGTAATTATTTCCCTGGAAAACCTTTCCAGCCATAAATACAGCACTACCTAGATTATGATTTAAAGATAGATAAATAGCATCGTTATTATCTTCACTGAAATTTAATTCAGCAAGTCCAGCAGCATGAGAATCATGAATCATTTTAACTGGTAAATCACTAGATTTTTCAAACTTTTCTAACGTTAATCCCTGATTATTTAAAATTGGACCATAAATAACCTTTTTTCCATCCTGAGATACGATCCCCTGAATAGCTATAGTGATCCCTAAAAAATTTTCTTTTTTAATTTGTAAACAATCGATAAATTCATTTAATGCCTGTCCATATTGTTTAAAATAACTTTCACTATTATCATAAACTAAAGCAACTGTTTGTTTACGAATCAGTTGAGCATACAAATCTAAAGCAACAAAAGTTATTCCTTCTTTTAAAATACTGACACCAATTGCAATTCTAGATTGTTCCTTAATAGAGATTGCTAACGGCTTACGTCCCCCCGTAGACTCATTAATATCTTCTTTTTTTATCAAATCAGCCTGTTCTAATTCCAAGAGATTACTAGAAACAGTGGGCAAAGATAATTTTAATCTTTCCGCAATTTCCTGTTTTGTAATTTGCTTAGCTTGATATATCAGCTGATATACAATCTTACGATTATACTTTTTAATACTATAATCAACCATAAATACCACCTTATCTAAAAAACCTTTATAAAAGTATAACAGTTATCTAAATATATCGCAATGAATATCCAAATATCCTTATTACTTACTTTGAAAATAAAATAAACCATGCTATAATATGAATAAAGAAGACAGTATAAAACCCACTAAGTGATAATCAATGAATGATTATCACTTTTTAAAAATCGAGGTCAATTAATGAAAGAGACATATAGTAAGAATTATTTTGAAAAATATGCTGCATTAACCCTAACAAAAGTATTAGATGTATCAGCTGATAATATTATTCAAGCTGATCGTCCTGACCTTCGCATTCCAAAACGTAATTTTGGAATTGAAGTAACTCAAGCATTAACTCCAGCTGAAGCAATTGCTGACATAAAAAAACCTTTATATAGTACTTTAAAATTAAATCCTTTCGACCATGATGAAAAAAATTTAGAATTCGTAATCAATAAAATAGATAATGCTCTTGAGCGAAAAGAACAAAAGAGCAAAAACTATGAGATTTATTTAGATAATGGTTTATATATTTTTTCACACTGTCACAATCTCCCTGAACATATGCTCTATGACTTTCTTAATCAATTAAATCTAGCTAACAGTTTTTATCAGCATATCTTTGTTAATTGTGTCGATCATCTCTATTACTATCGATGCCAAGAACAAATAATAATTAAAGTTGATTATAGCTTTCAAGAATTATCAGCCATGAATCAACTTGCTATTGATTTTGAAAAGCATTGTCATAAAGAACGCAGAAAAATTGAACTTCCTAAATCAAATAATGATGCTTAAAAGAATTGATCCAGATAATCATATAGATCAATTCTTTTTTATTTAATGCATATGATTTGATAACTTAATAAGCTCGATCTATAATCCAGTTGTAGTAAGAAAATTAAAATATTTTGTAGATTTACAACAATAAAATTACATACTAATAATGAGGTAAATCATTTAAAACAAAATATTAACTATCATATATCAATTTTATAGAAAGAGGTATAAATATGTTAGAAAAAGGAACAGTAGTATATTTTTTGATGAATGGCTATGTGATGACTGGAAAGGTTTTTGATATTAGTGGTAATAATGATAATTATGAATTTAGTATTGAAGGTTATGCTGGATGTGCTGGGCCTCACATAATTTCTTCAAGTCAAATACATTTGACTGTTTTTCTAAGTCAAGAAGAAGCTGAAAAATACAAAGATAATCCCCAAATGTATTTACCAGCATATTGTTAATCCATACAAAATTTTATAAAAAATCAGCACACGGTGAACTGCCAAAAAATCAAATAATTGGAAAATCGTTTTTTATGGTAAAGTATAGTTTTAAATTTAAGAATATCGCTTAAAAAGTAGTTCTAAATTATAATTATCATATTATTTAATATCTAAAATTTTTACTTTTTTCAAATTCATATTTTCTTATATTAAATATTTACTATGAAATCTAAATTCATGTATATTTAAAAGCAGGTATATCGAATAAGATACACCCGCTTTTAATCAACTATTAAGACGGTACTTCCAGCCATTTTTTAAAAATCTTCGCGATAATAAGAGACATCTGGCTATATTATCAAATACCATCATAATCCAAACTGCTTCAATACTTTGATGGAAAACATTGATCATTAGCCAAGAACCGGTTACCCTAATTCCCCACATCGTAAATAATGAAAAAACAAATGGTGCCTTAGTATCACCCATCCCATTGAATGTTCCCTCAAGAATTACTAAGATCCCATAAAGCGGTTCTGAAATAGATACTATTCTCAATACTCGAGCCCCCAAAGTGATAACCTCATGGTCAGGAGTAAAAATCCTCATTAACTGTTCAGCAAATATAAATAATGCAATCCCACAAATTATCATTAAAAACATTGTAATACCACTAATCAAATAAGTTACCTCTTTAACTTTATGCTCATCTTTTTGTCCAACTGCATTTCCAACTAAAGTTGCTGCCGCCGTTTGAAAACCATACCCGGGAATATAAAAAGCCTGTTCTGCTTGAATTGCAATTGTATGCGCAGCAAATCGTACTACTCCTAACTTCGCAATCAAGGAAGCAAAAGTTACGTGCCCTAAACAAATAACACTACGTTCCAATACTACTGGAATCCCAATATTCAAACATTCCTTAAACTCTTTTTTATAAAAATGAAAACCACTGTTTTTTAAATCAAATAGTGTATTTTTATAGTAACGTAAGAACATCATAATTCCTCCAGCAACAAATGATATAGCCGTCGCAATCGCTGCTCCATTTACTCCCAGTCCAGCACCGGGAATTATAATTCCAAATAATTCTCGTGTCGGATAAATTAACAAGAAATTTAAAATTATATTAATAATATTCATATATAAATTTATTAGCATTGGTGTTTTCATATCACTGACACCACGTAAAGCCGATGCCAAAATCAAAGCTGCTGTCCTAAATAATAATGGAATTGAAATAATCATAAAGTATGATGCCGCTTCACCTCTAATTGCTTTATCACCATTTAGCCAAGTTGGTAAATATGGTGCAATTAAAACACACATTATAGTTAAAGCTATCCCAACAATTAATGTCAAAAATAGAGCTTGCTGCCCTACCCGCTTTACTTTTTCATCATTATTTGCTCCTACTGCTTGAGCACAAACTGATAAAATCCCAATTCCAAAAGCAACAGCAATACTAGACACTAACCATCCAACCGTTGAGGTCAATCCAACTGCAGCCGATGCCCCAGCTCCTAATGCCCCTACCATCGCTGTATCAACATATGTAACGACAACATTCATGGCCTCTTGAACTACCGCCGGCCAGGCTAAAAAACAAATCGATTTAATTTGTTGACGATATTTTCCCACTATCTCACTCCTACCTAATCTAATAAAAAAAGACCATTAAATGGCTTTAATTGTATATACTATTATACACTTTTTTAATATAGATAGATAGCCCCAAACAAAAGCTTAGTGCTAAAATTAAATTTATTTAATAAATCCTCCAATTCATAATTAAATCGGAGGATCAAAATCTATTATTTTATTAGTTTATATATTTCTTTGACTGCAAGATCATGCTCCTTAGCTAATCGTTTTATACTTTCGTATTCCGGATATACATAAGTCTCATCATTATTAGTTACTTCTTTAGCAGCAATTTTTCCATATGGTGTATCCAGCTCAATTGCTTTTCGAGCTAAAATTTTTCTTTCTTCACGACGATAACGAATTCCAATTGTTGTTGTTTCTCTAAATATAATATTCTGTAATAATTCTAATTTATCTTCTTTACATGCTGTACTCAATCGATAGGCTGGGCGATTCTTTTTCATATAAATCGGTGTAAAGAAGACATCTAAAGCTCCATTTTCAAAAAGCTTTTCAGCAGTATAAGCAAGTATTTCACTCGAACAATCATCTATATTTGTTTCCATTACAATAATTTCATCGTTAGTTTTATCGATTGTTCCTAAAGATACTTTCAAAACATTAGGAATATTTAATTCTTTAGTTCCACAACCCCAACCAATCTTTTGAACATTCATAGGAGGCATCGGTTGAAACGATGAACTCAGCTCAGCAATAATAGCCGCCCCTGTCGGTGTCACTAATTCTGTATCAATATCAATCTGACGGGCTACTACATTACTAGCAGCAAAAATTTCCGATGTCGCTGGTACCGGAACTGAAATTGTTCCATGAGCACATTCAATAAAACCATGCCCATCATTAACGATACTGCTATACATTTTATCAGGTGCAATCTTAGTAATTAAGATTGCTGTTCCGATGATATCAACAATAGAATCAATTGCCCCTACTTCATGAAAATGAACATTAGCCAATTCTTCATTATGAACTTTACTCTCTGCTAACGCAACTCTTAAAAAGATTCTTTTTGCTAATGCTTTAGCTCTTTCATTAATCCCACTATCATCAATAGTTTTATTAACATCGAATAAATTACGATGAACATGGTGATGATGTTCATGGTGGTGATGTTCGTGATCATGATGATGTGGATGTTCCTCTAAATGAACATCTACATAAGTACCAGTAATACCATTTTTCTTTGTTTTAGTAACATGTAAATGATAGCCATCTATATTCAATTTAGCTAATTCCTTTTGTAAATAATCAGGTTCATCAATAAGTTCCATTAATGCACCTAAAGTCATATTACCACTTATTCCGCTACTACAATCAAAATATAATACTTTCATCGTTTTCCTCCTAAACAATTAATCGTATGAGCCATATACCCAGCTCCAAAACCGTTATCAATATTAACTACACTAACACCACTAGCACAACTGTTTAACATCGATAATAATGCCGAAAGACCATTAAAATTAGCACCATAACCAATTGATGTTGGCACTGCAATGACTGGTTTATCAACTAACCCTCCAACAACCGATGCTAAAGCCCCTTCCATGCCAGCTACAACTATAATAACATTTGCTCGTTTGATCACATCCATCTTATTAAATAGTCGATGAATCCCAGCAACACCAACATCACTAATCAAATTAACTTCATTTCCTAAAAACTCAGCTGTTAACACAGCCTCTCTAGCAATTGGAATATCTGATGTTCCTGCACAAACAACAACAATCATTCCTTTATTTTGTATAGTTTCCGATTGTTTTAAAATAAAAGTTTTGGCTTCTTTATCATAATTAAAATTTGGATATAATTTCTTTAAATAAGCCGCCTTTGTTGCATCAACTCTAGTCGCTAAAATATCAATTTGATCATGTTCTAACATACTTTTTATAATACCAGCAATCTGTTCTTTCGTTTTACCAGATCCATAAATGATTTCCGGTGTTCCCGTACGACGTTTACGATTATAATCAATCGTCGCATAATCAATTGGATTATCAATCAAAATAGCTGCTTCATCAACAGAAATCTCATGGTTCTCTACCATTTCTAATATTTCTTTTACTTTCATCGTCTACCTCTGATATCGTTGTGGCAACTCTAACCCATTTGCCTCCAATAACTCTTGATTAGCTAAAATTTCACAGGGATTACCACTAGATACTATCTTTCCATTATTTAATAAAATTATTTCATCACACAAATCCAATACCATATCTAAATCATGGGTTGCAAAAATAATTTGCTGGGGCAATTCTTTTAACATATTAATAACGATCCTTCGACTCTTCGGATCAAGAAATGCTGATGGTTCATCTAATAATAATATCTCTGGTTTCATTACCACCACACTAGCTAAGCCTACCATTCGCTTTTGTCCTCCAGAAAGATGATTAGCCATTCGATCCAGCAGATCTTCAATCTTAAATAATTTCGCAAATTCCGCAATTCTTTTATCAATTTCAATTTTATCCAGTTTTTGATTTATCAACCCAAAAGCTAAATTATCACGAACTGTAGGTAAAAAAATCATATGATCTGGATTTTGAAAAACAAGACCTGCTACCTCTCTTATTTGTATCAATGTTTCTTTTGATAACATAACTCCATTAATTTTAATCTCACCTTGCGTTTCCACCAGCCCCAATAAGCTTGATAATAAAGTTGATTTCCCCGAGCCGTTTTCTCCAACAATAGCAATACACTTCTGCTGTTCAATCTTTATCGACACATTATCAAGAGCTCTAATTGAATTATTATAAAGAACATTTAAATTATTTATCTCAATCACTAAAATACCACCTTTACCATCATTAAAACTCCTACTGCCATCATTAATAAAAAATAATTTTCAATCTCAAAATCAACATAATTTAAATACGCTTGTTTAACATCAAAGCCACGACATTTCATTGCATTGTAAACTTCATTACTTCGTTCAAAACTCCGAACTAATAAACTTCCCACAAAACTACCCATATCTTTAAAAGCTATTCCTTTAGACTGGGGATTTTTTAATTGATAAGCTTGAATCATTGTTAGCGCTTCTTCAACCAAAACAAAAATATAACGATAGATCATTACTAATTGTAAAACAAAAATTGAAGGTATTTTAAGATGCACTAATTCACAAGTAATACTATCAAACTTAGTTGTTGCCATTAGTAAAAAAACTGCCATCAAACATAAGATATTTTTTATAATGATCGTAATAAATAAAAGTACACCAGTTGATATATTAACACCATAAAAATTAATTATTGTGGTTGAAAATAGTAAATTTGAAAATCCAATACACAAAGAAATAGGTAATCCAATTAAACTTCGTTTAAATAAATCCATAAATGATACTTTACTAAGTGAAATCATTATTCCAATTATTATTGAATATAAGGGTAATTCAAAAAAATCTAAGCAGCTGGTCGAAATAACAAAAATTATATACATTAGTGCTAAATAATCTTTAAAAGTGGATTTAAACGATGAATCAGTGAATCACCATTAGCTAACTTTTCAATATAGCCAAATTTTAAAAGTGAGCCTTTAAGTTTATTCATATTTTTTCTTTTTTACTACGATATATCCAATTCCACCAATTAAAATTAAAGTTGCTGCACCACCAATAATCCCTGATACTGAAACACCTAATTTACTGTCGCTGCCACTAAAATTATAATCTGGTAAAAATGAAGTTGAACTTTGAACCTTTGCTAAAGTATCTTTTGTACTGCCGCTTGCTTCAATTTCGTCGGTTCCTGTGACTCCTTCAATAGACCACTCTAAACCATCAGGATTGCTTGATGCATATAATGAAAGAACTCCACCAACTAAGATTGTTAAAACAGCAAAAACCGCAACCTGTCTTCTTATATTCAATGTTCCAAAATGCTTGTCATTAAGTGCATGATCAACTATTTCACGTTTATCTTTTAATACATATAAGACAACTGTTGAAGTGATTAAGCCTTCAACTAGACCAATTGCTAAATGAATCGGCAACATTAATACAACAAATGAAGTAAATGGTAATTCCGTAATATTACTTGCAAGAGTTTGTAAGACCACTGCAAAAGCACCCATTTCTAATCCCACTACTACTCCTAAAATACTTGCCAGTAATACTCTTGAAGAAGTTATATTTTTCTTTAATAGTGGCTTAACAATTAATGGATAAGCTACAAAACATGGTAATATCCCCATGTTAAAAATATTACATCCTAACGCCAATAAACCACCATCACCAAAAAATAAGCATTGTATAATTAAAACAGAACATAATGATAAAAAGGCAGGATATTGTCCTAAAATAAGGCACAATAAAATTCCTCCACCGATATGACCACTACTTCCTGTTCCTGGAATCGTAAAATTGATCATTTGAGCAGCGAAAATAAATGCTCCCATTACTCCCATTAAAGGAATCTTTCGATCATCATGTTCTTGATTAATTTTTTTAATTGAAAAACCGATCATGATAAAACTAATTATCATGAAAATAACCCCAATATTAACAGAAATCAAACCATCTGCCATATGCATTAATACTGAATTCATAATTTCCCTTTCCACAAACACTACTGTGCTTCTTCTAGTACTTCTTGTACTTGGGATCTATTTTAAAATATTAACTAAATCTCTAATATATTCTTGAATTGATTTTGGCTCAACACCTAAGACATGTCCAGTGCATTTACTAACTGGAATAAAATATTTTTGAGCTTCACTACAGCTGATTGCTGCCGCCATTGCTGGTGAAACTTCACCATACATCGAGTTAGCAAAAACAAAACCAATTGGTCCAATAATTATCTGAGCGTTTTTAGCATTATAAATAATTGCATTTTCTCCCGTTGCGACAGCATCAGCTCCACCTTTTTTCATATTGTTGGTTGCAGTACTATTTGTTCCTACCGCAATAATAAAAGTACCACTAACTTCTTTTTTTAAGGCCTCAATTACACTTCGGCCAATGCCTCCACCTTGACCATCAATAACTACAACTTCCATTTCACTACCTATCATAACTTCCACTAGTTATGCCTTCCAAATCTAATGTTACATAATCAAATCCAAGTTCTTTTATTGCTAAGATTAATTCTTCATCATTAACTAGATTAAAATTGTTTCGTTCAACTTCAATCCGTGCTAATTTATCATGAACTCGAACACGAGCGTAATAAATCCCCTTTTGATGAAGTAAAGCCTCAGCTTGATCGACCACTTCTAATTTTTCTTTAGTGAGATGAGTATCGTAAGGAAAACGTGAAGCTAAACAAGCATTTGCCGGTTTATCATATGTCTCAATCTGTAATTCTTTTGAATACTGTCTTATTTCAGCTTTTGTTAAACCAACTAGTGCTAACGGTGATACAATTCCCAATTCTTCGCAAGCTTTCATTCCAGGGCGATAAACTTTTTCATCATCAGCATTTTTACCATCAAGGGTTATCTTAAAATCATGGCTTTGAGCTGCTTCAATTACTTTTGCCATTACTTGTTTTTTACAGTGATAACATCGATCTTTACGATTATTTGTAAATTGCTCGATTGTAAATACATCTAACGGCACTTCTATAAATTGACCTTTACCAGCCATCATTCTAGCACTATCGATGTCCTCCTTGGACATCATTTTCCCTACACATAATACTGCTAGAACATTTTCTTTACTTAAGGTTTGTAATGCTACCTGATATAAAAAATTTGAATCGCAGCCACCACTATAGGCAATTGCAACTTTTTGATAAGATTTTAATAATTCTTTTAATTTATCTAACTTACTCATCTCTTCACCTTTATACATAATAATATCACAATCCCCATCTATTTACTAATTAGACCATGCTATGATCGCAACTACACTATACACCCTAAAGTACACTTTAAGACAAGTATTTTTTATTTAGAAAATAAAAAAAGTGATTTCAATATGAAGCAAACCCTCATTGCTAATTCAACATAGAAAATTCACTTCATCACTATCACTTTAATTTTCAGCTAACTTAGAAGGATTATAAACACTAGGGGCCTTCAATGTCTTTACCAATACTTTTGCCTGTTCCTCATTAAGTTCTATAGGCTCAATATTGTAATAATAATTACTAGCTTCTTTAATTCCATAATTTCCTTCACCTAAATATGTAATATTCAAATACATTTCAAGAATTTCATCTTTCGTATAATCATCTTCTAATTTTTGAGCAATAAAAACTTCAGCTATTTTCCGGTCTAAGCTCTTTTCAAAAGATAAACAAAGATTTTTAGCTAACTGCTGAGTAATCGTACTACCGCCTTCTTTAAACGACATCGTCACTACATTCGTTACCATTGCTCGAGCTAATCCAATGTAATCAACTGGGCCATGTTGATAAAAACGCTTATCCTCGCTTTCTATTACTAGTTCTTGATATATACTTGATATTTGCTCCAATTTAACATAGTTATCTTTACTTCTTAATTCTTCAACTCGCACTGTTAAACTCTTTTCTTCCATTGTATCTTGGTACATCACATAGCCACGATAGCCATAATATCCTAAAAAGGTTAAGGCAGCTAAGAAAAGAATAATAATTAGACGTGATATTACTTTTTTCATATACATCCCTCTATTCCTTATTTTACACCTCTATCATAGCCTAAGCTGGTTGGTTATTCCATTGATTTACATTACAAAATCTTACATTATTGTAATATTTATCATTAATTCCTTGAAATCATTATCGATCAGCATAGTATTTAAATTTAAAATTTTCTTATTTTGATGACCACGAGGAATTAAAACACAATTGCATCCTAATACTTTTGACATTTCATAATCATGAATTGTATCACCGACAAATAAAACATCTTCTTAGTTTAAATGATTATTTTTATAATCTTGTTTAGCTAAAGCTACTTTACTACGAACAAAATTATCCACAATTCCAATCCCAAATTGGATATTTATATCCCTACTTGATCACTATCCTTTAAAACTTTTATTAATTTGTATGATGATTTAATAAAATCATTCTTTTGATAAAATTGATGTGCTTCTATACGTTTAAAATTACTAGTAAGTTCAATTACTTCACTTGATGCTCCAAAGCTAATTTTGTACTAAAATCAACTAATAATCTACCTATACCATTTCCACGATAACTGTTATCTATAACTAATTCTTCGATTGTTGCAACTTTATTCTCATGATGTAATTGATAATCGATATTAACACTGACAAATCCAACAATCATATCATCAGATACAGCTACTAAATAGTGGCTCTTTTCATCATTAAGTTTATTTTCATATACTAGAGCAAACTGTTCATGATTTAAATTACATTCCTCTAATTCACAAATCAGTTTATAAATAGCTTCCAGATCCTCTTTTTGACAATATCTTATTTTCATATTTTTTGCTCTACTTTCATTTAAAAATATTTTTATTCACTTTATCTTATCATTTTCAATAAATTAATTAGTTAAAGTAAAATCATCTAGTTTTTGACTTCTATATTAAATAAAATATCTACTTCATCTATATAAAGATTGGGTATCAAAACAATATTAAGTACTAGAACATCTATATTAGATTCATTTTCTAGATATTTAAACTGTTTTATTATCATCCTATTTTAGTGATTATTATATATTAAGTATATTTAATGAAGGCTTCTACAATAAAAGACTATTGGCATATATCAATTCCAACGGTCCTTTAAAATTATTTAGTTTTTCATTCCAAATGAAGTTTCATGTTTTAGAACTGCTATTTCTTCCATCTTAATTGAATCTATTCTAATAAAACGATTATGCTGTAATTCATTGATCAAATAATCAATCAACTTCTCCTCACCTTGAATACAAGCTTCTACAGAACCATCTGATAAATTACAAACCCAGCCAGTTAATCCAAGATTTTTTGCTTTTTGATAGGTAGTAAACCTAAATCCTACACCTTGGACACGACCATAAAATAAATAATGCCTTCTTATCATTCTACCTTCACCTCTTTAACAAAAACTTCTATTATAAATATCGTACCACAATAACTTCAACTTTCTTCTTTAATATATCAAAATTATCGATTTCAAACACTATCCCGGCTATCATATCTAACTGTTTACTTATCAGCTCTGACTCTCTCTGTTTCGCTAGTTCTCATATCTCCTCGCATTTTTAAATTGATCCTACATCGTTATCATTTATGTTTTTTCTCTTCGTCTCTGATTATACCATTATAATCATTTTTTATAAACAAACAGCATAGTCGCTCCAATTTTTTACGTCCTTTAAATTCACTAAAAACAGTAATAAAAAAAGGAAATCAGTTTATTTCCTCAATTATATATAATTTCAATTCGATTAAAAGTAAACTACTTTATACCATAACTATATTTATGTGTATCGTATAAACATTTACAATTATGACTTATTATGTTCATCGCCTTCTTCTAAAATCATATTATTTAAAAATGTATCCATACATTCTTTTTGAAAGAAGAATTCTTGTAAGCTTTGTAAAAGCTGTTCACTATCGATTCCTAATTTCAATACAAAAATAATTTTAACTAATTTATTTTTCCATACAATCGGTTTCGATAAAAGATAAGCGTTTATTGAACTCTTTTGATTATAGATAGGCATATAATGAATAACAGTTTGTAAACTTGTTTCAAAACCAATTAATGGATTTGTATGATAAAATGTTTCAAATGAGACACTTTCATGTTCAAATATATATGAAATAACATCATCTTTTGTTTCACAATCAATAAAATAAGTATCTTCTTTTTTTAAAAAATCAGATAATTTATACTCATTAATTTGTCGAAAATACTTATTTAAAACTTCAAAATCATGAGTAGTTATTATAGGATGAATACGTATAACAGGAATATCAAGGCTTTCATCAAGTGGTACAGTTGTAATAATATAATCATAACTTTCTAAATGATATTTACTAAGTTCCCCAGCAGAGATTGTTTTTTCAATAACCAATGAATCTTTATATCTTTTTAAAATAGAGAAACTTAATAATTCACTCATTGCCACATTGTACTCATTAATTAATAAAACCCGTTTCTTCGCAATATTTCTTTTCCTTCTCTCTAAAGCATATTGAAAATGAATAGCGATATAGCCTATTTCATCTTCAACGTTTATATAATCTGCATTATTATAAATAGCAAGCCATGCTTCCATACTCAAGATATATGCTAGAGTATAATTTTCTTTAATAACATAAATCAGCGGATTTCGTGAATAAGTATTAAATTTCAAACGATTTTCCATTGGATTGATATGAATCCCCAATGCTTTTCTTAAGTACATATCATTGTGAAAATCAATATTAAAGACTTTTTTAACCTGATTGAACATTTTTTCTACAATTATATCAATTTCTTCTTTTAATTGATCATTGATACAGCTTTCGATTGCACTAGTTGAATTGCTTTTTTTTCCTAAAATATGAATAGCTAAATAGCATTGTTCCTCTACTGATAATTCAATATGAAAATATTTATTAATAACTTTTGAAACATCCTTTGCTACTAAAAACTCATATTCCATTTTCATTTTTTTAATCTCATTATCATGAAATGAGATATAACATTTTCTTTGAATACGATTCAATTGAACTTGAATATGTATAATAAAATTTTGAAATACCCTTTGGGGCATCGTAATACCATCATTAAAAATAACTTTTCTTAATTCATCTATAAATTCATGATCTTCACCAATTTTCGTTGATAACATCCCTATCTTATGATAAATATATTCCGCCATACATAATCGATAACGAAATTCTTCACCTTCTATTTTTAATCCTTTACCGGTTTTTTGCACTATTTTTAAGTCAAAATCATTTAGCCGTTCTCTTATGTATTTTAAACTTCGACTAACAGAAGTTCTATCAATAAATAAAATATCAGATATATCATCGATTTTAATAAACTCTTGACTTTCGAGCATTAAACCTAAAATATAATAAGCCCTTTCTAAAGGATTTGTAGGAATAAAATAACTCCATTGCTTAGATACTTTATCAATCCAACAATTAAACAAATCATCATCAAAAATACTAATTTGATAACCATGAGAAGGAATTGATTGAATAAGTGCAAAGTTATTCATCAATTGATAAGTATTTTAATTTCATTTCTAATAGTTTTAGAACTCACATTCAATAATTGAGATAGTTTTTGTCCAGTTAAATATCTATTAGAATCCATAAATACTTGCAAAAGATTTAATTGTCTCTTAGTAACAACACTCATATTTAATTCCTCCTTCTATTATTTCAATTATATAATAAGTTTTATTTATTTGTAAAATAACAGATAGACAAAATAAATCAGCCTTAATGGCTGATCTATTTTATTCAATCCGTGTCCCTACTGTAGTAGCAAAATCACTGTATACAGGATCAGATGAATTAATCCCATTACATTCTGGTAAATAAGTACACATAATTTGAAAAGGTATCACAGCATTTAACCATGAAGATGTATATGAATGCTGATTAATGTGAATAATATTTTCATTACTTGTTTTTAAAGTTGAAATAATAAGATAATTGCTTGTTTTAGTTTTTATAAAATCAATAAAATTATTCATCAAAATCTTTCCACATCCATCAGTATCAATAAGAACAATATAAGAATCTTTAATAATCGTTCTATGCGGACCATGCATAAACTCTTCCATATCAAAATTCATCACAGGAATTTGCATTGTTTCTAAAATCTTTAGCGTTCCTTCTCTAGCAGTTGGATAATTCACTCCAAAACCAACGATACTCATTGCTTTTGCTAAAGCCCAATGCTTATTTTTTTGGCACCAGCAAAGGGAAGCTTTTATATTTTGAGGTAATTCTTGGATACTTTGATAATATTCTTGAGTGATAGATTGATACCGTGGATTTTGAGTTATTTTCAACAATAGCAAATGCAAAGTTAGTACTGTTGCACTATATCCTTTAATTTTAGGACCAACATTTTCTTCTCCACACAACATATCAATATGAATATTGGCTTTTTTTGCGATTGGGCTATCACCACTAGCCGTTATTGAAACGGTTGGTATATGATGCTGTTTAGCTATTTGTAGACATTCTAATGTACCCGTACTTTTCCCTGTTTGAGATATAACTATAAGTATATTTTGGGGGTTATATAAATGTTTTGAGTAATATCTTAACTGAAAAGGATTTTCCACTATAATCGAGCAATCCGCTTCTTTTTCAATCAAACATTTCACTAACATTGCAGCGTTTAATGAGGTACCTGATGCAGTAATTATAATTTCTTTAGGACTTATAAATGTCTTAGAAAGAGTAGAAAATGTATCTCTTTGTAAAGAAAGAATATTTTCCAAAATAACTTTTTGCTCATCAATATAGCCCCACATCTTATTTTCCATGATGATAAAATTGTGGAAGATATTCCTTATGGGCTTCCAGCATCTCCTCTAAAAGTGGTTTTGCTACATCATAATCTCTTACTAATGGATGAGCAACAAGAGCCTCTAATGCTAGTTTTTTATTTCCCGTGATCGCCGCTTCAACTGCTAATGATTCATATGTTTTTACTGCACTAATAAGTCCGATAACAGCTTTAGGATAGTGAGCAATTGTTAATGGTTTCATGCCATTTTTACTTACATAACAAGCTGTTTCAATAACAGCATCATCATCTAAGAAACGAACTGTTCCATTATTAGCAACATTGATAACCATCCATTTTCCACTATCATTATAAATCGCATCCATAACACCAATCGCAACTTTGGAATATCCACCACCGCCACGTTTAGCTAAAGTTTTTGGTTTTTGATTATTTAATTCGTCTGCATACTCCCTAAATATTTGTTTTTCTAATTCAAGAATAGCTTCACCTCTAGTCTTGTCTTGTTCTTTTAATTGTTGTACTCTTTCTTTCGTATGAAAATAATATTGTGTATACTGACTCGGAATTAAGTGTAATGTTTCCATCCATTCTTGTGAAACAGTTGTACATTTTTTTATAACTTTACTAAATTCTTCATCAGTAATCGGTCTTCCATCAATAGTCATATTATAAGAAAAATTCATATGATTTAATCCTAAATAATCATAATAGATTTTTTCTTCTGGAATATTTAAAGCTTCAGCAGCCCACCATCTTGGTCGCATTCCTCCAGCACATAATCCCACCACTTTAACATTACAAACTTTATTTAGTGCTTCAGTTACTAATCCTGTTGGATTTGAATAATTGATAATCCAAGCATCTGGACAATATTTTTCAACATCTTTAGCTATTTCAATCATAACTGGAATTACTCTAAATGCATTAAACATTCCTCCTACTCCAGTTGTTTCTTGTCCAATCAAGCCATATTTTAGTGGTATTTTTTTATCCTTTATTCGCGCCTTATTTCCCCCAACTCTAATTTGTGTTGAAACAAAATCAGCATCAGTGAATGCTTCTTCTCTTGATGTTGTACTCCATACTTTCACATCATAATTCAAATAACCAACATATCTTTTTACAAACCCTTCCATAATTGAAAGTCTTTCTTCATTTATATCTAATAAAACAATTTCTTTTACTGGTAATGTTTCACGGTGTTCCGATAATCCTTCAATTAATTCAGGGGTATACGAACTCCCTGCTCCAACAATTGCAATTTTTAACTTTTTATTCATACTCATGCTCCTATCCTTTTTTCTACTGCTAAACGTTGTCTTTCCATTGCTTTAAAGAATGGATAATATATACATCCTGCTATTAATAGTGAAATACCTCCCCAAATAACAGCAGGAATATTCCCACCAGTAACTAAATAATGTGAAAATAATGGTGGTATTGTCCATGGAATATTAGCTACTGGTCTTCCTATAATATTGAAGAGCATTAATAGATATGTTCCTGCTGATAAAATTAATGTTGACAAAGTATAGGGTATCATCATGTATGGATTCATAACTAATGGTACCCCAAAAACAACTGGTTCATTAATTTCAAATATACTTGCTGGTAAACATAATTTTCCTAATGTACTGAATCCTTTTTCTTTTGAACGGATCATCATCAAGACAAGCGGTAAAGTAGCACCACCGCCACCTAAGAAAACAAACATAGTAAATCCACTGGCAGTAATATAATGTGGCTGAGTTCCAGCTGCAAAAGCAGCAGCATTTGCTCCAAACATAGTTAGAAAAAATGGATCAGCTACAGCCAAAACAGCTCCACCGTGAATACCAACACTCCATAACATTGAGCGAATAAACATGAAAACCAAGAATCCCGGTAGAGTATTTAATGCAAAAACAAATGGTGAGAAACAATCCATTAAAATTTGATTAACATTAATACCTAAAATTACACGAATTATCCATATAATTGTCAAAATGACAAATGCTGGAACCAATTAGTTTATTAGTAAAACCAAAGTAAGCCATATCTGGTCTTCCTGCCGGTCCATATACTGTAAAGAATCTTAAACCAGTAGATGGGATATTATATAGTTTACTATAAGCATGTGCCATTAGTTCATTTGATTTCTTAGTAGCTGCATATAAGCTTACTGGATTATCTACTTTATCATCTGTACTGTAAGGTACTTTTTTATTAGAACCATATACACTTGATGATGATGCATAAATAAGGTGTTGTACACCCTCTTTACCATCATCATATGAATGACGACATGCTTCTAAAATATTATAGAAGCCAATAAGGTTTGCTTCTACATAAGCACCAGGATTTGTAATTGAATATCTAACTCCTGCTTGTGCTGCAAGATTTACTACAACACTAGGTTGATATGTATTAAAGATGTTAGTAACAGTATCCTTATCAGCAATACTTCCTTTTACAAAAGTAAAAGAAGGATTGCTAGATAATTCTTTTAGTCTCCACTCTTTGATAGATACATCATAATAATCATTCATATTATCAATACCAACAACTTTAACACCTTCAAATTCTTTTAATAATCTTTTAGCTAAGTTAGATCCTATGAATCCAGCTACACCAGTTACAAATACTGTTTTATTATTTAATACAACATTATCTTCTAACATTGATTTTTTCCTCCCAAAATAAAAAAGACCCTAGTCTCTTCTGAATAAATCCCTTGTATATACTTTATCTTCTACATCATCTAAACAGCTGTCATACCTATTCGCAATAATAGCTTGTGATTGTTGTTTAAATTCGTTTAAATTATTTACTACTCTACTTCCAAAGAAAGTTTCACCATCTTTTAAAGTTGGCTCATAAATAATAACTTCAGCACCTTTTGCTTTAATACGTTTCATTACACCTTGAATTGATGATTGTCTAAAGTTATCAGAGTTAGATTTCATAGTTAATCGATAGACACCAATAACTACATTACGTTCTTTAGATTCATCCCATGAATCATTAGCTTCATATGCTCCAGCAATTTCTAATACTCTATCAGCGATGAAATCTTTTCTGGTTCTATTACTAGCAACTATCGCACTCATCATTTCTTGAGGAACATCCTGATAGTTAGCTACTAATTGTTTAGTATCCTTTGGTAAACAATAACCACCATATCCAAATGATGGATTATTATAATGAGAACCAATTCTAGGATCTAGACATACACCATTAATAATATTTTGGGTATATAATCCTTTCATTTCTGCATATGTATCTAATTCATTAAAGTATGACACTCTTAAAGCTAAATAAGTATTAGCGAATAATTTAACTGCTTCAGCTTCTGTATACCCCATAATTAATGTTTCAATATCTTCTTTAATAGCCCCTTCTTTAAGTAAACCTGCAAATGTATTTGCAGCTTCTACTAATCTAGGATCATTCATATCTGTTCCAACAATAATTCTAGATGGATAAAGATTATCATATAACGCTTTTGATTCTCTTAAAAATTCAGGAGAGAAGATAATATTCTTAGATCCTGTTTTTCTCTAATACTTTGAGTATACCCTACAGGGATAGTACTCTTAATAATCATGACAGCTTCTGGGTTATATTCTATGACTAATTTGATTACTGCTTCCACTGCACTAGTATCAAAAAAGTTCTTCTTTGAATCATAGTTTGTAGGAGCTGCAATCACCACAAATTCAGCATCACTGTATGCTTCTTTAGCATTTAATGTAGCTACTAGATTTAAATTTTTTGTACTTAAAAAAGCCTCAATTTCATTATCCTGAATTGGAGACTTTTTATTGTTAATCATATTAACTTTTTCTTCAACAATATCCACAGCCATCACTTCGTGATACTGTGCTAATAATGTAGCTATACTTAATCCTACATATCCTGTTCCTGCTACTGCTATTTTCATAAACCCTCCTTATAAACCATTTAATACTATTTTTATACCATTTAAATTCTTTTTCCTAAAAAGTTAACTAAGAAAATCAATATATACCTAGTGATTACTAAATATAAAAATAAAACTTTTCATTGTGAATATCTATTTCTTATATACAAATTATAAATAAAAAATATGCAATACTATTAATTTTAAATTTTATAATTCTAAATATTATTGTTTTATAGATTTTTGTTTAAAATATATAAACCAACCTATCAAAAATAAAATCTTAAAAAAATGATAATTTAGTTTTACATAAACTGTACAACACAACAAAAACATCAACAATAAATATTTCCTATAAACTTTTTCATCTTTAATATCTACAAAACAGTGCATACCATTTGACCTTAATTTAATTACACACGAGCTAAGAAATCCAATAAAAACAGTTAATCCAGGAATATCCCAGTATAAGATATACCTCATATATAACGGATCAGTACCTTTATATGCATTACCTATACTATTGCTAAAAATACCATCACCAATCAACCACGTTTTAAAGTGCTCTGGAAGAAAATACATATCTTCAAAAATAGTTTTAAGGGTATTAGGAGAATTTGCACTATATGTATTGTTATTTGGAATATACTGAAACATCCATTTGAAAGTATCACTGTATTTAGTAATAAATTCAGGAAATATAATAAGTATTGAAAAAACAATTATTAATACAATAATACTTGCAAAAAAAATGAACCTAATTTTTTTAATTATTTTCCTATCAAAAATAAGTATGAATATTAAAGAGATAATTAATCCAATAGATATACTTCTAGCCAAAAATAGTCCGCTAATTACTTGCAATATATAAATAATAATTAATATGTTTTTTTCTTTGGATGATGTAGTTGTTAAATATAAATAACTTGTACTTAATAATGCTACTGACATTGTAAACGAACCAAAATCAAATCTTGTACCTAATCCTACAGATCTAATACCACTTTCTAACGAGAGTATTTCCCTAGCACTTATGGTTTGAATTTAAATAATATATTCTTTAAATTCTGGTAAAACAAAGCAACATAAAATAATTATACATTGAATCACTGAAACTAATAATATTATTCTATGATAATCGCTTATATCTTTAATGATTTTTCTTCCCAACCATGCAACTAAAAAGGAAGAAAAGAAAGGAAATACAATATTTCTAATAATTTCATTACGAATGAATGTCAAATCTAAACTATTATTAAAAAAAAGAACCATTATAGCCCAAAATATCATAATAAAAAACAAAAATAAGCAATAAAAATCCCGTTTTGTCATTTTAATTACTTTTGTTTTTATATTGAATACGAAAAATATCACAATTCCAACATAACCTAAAATCGAATTAGTTGAATAATTAACTTGTGAAAAAAAACAGTCGTAGAAAAAAAAGAAAAAAACAAAAAGATATGCTAAATATTTTAGACTAAATAATTTATAAGCCTTTTTATCTGAATTCATCTATCAAACTCCTAAACTATGTATTTTCAATATAAAAATATATCTAAACTTTCGATGACATTTTGATTCCATCATTTACCCCTTTAATAATACTTAATAGTTTTGATCCTTTATTTTTCTCAAATACTAAAATTTTAATTAAACGAGAAAGTATATAACTATAGCAATTGCCAATACCTAGTTTATATCTTAAATAAATAGTATTTCTACACATATAATAATAACGAATAGGCGAATGATTAGTAATATAAATCAATTTCCATAGCATCTTTTTGCACTTTAAATTCCCCAATTCATGCAACAAAACAACATTTTTAACTTTTTTTACAGAATATCCTGAATTATTAAGTCTCATACAAAAATCATAATCGACTTTATCAATAAATAAAATATCATCAAATCCATCTATATCTTTCCATGCTCTCAAATTTGTTAGAGATGCACTAGTAATAACCCACTTAACTTTCTCACATGAATTAATCTGTTTTTTATAAAATCTCTCATTATCTCTATATAATATGCTTGGTGCAACAATTCCCGTTTGTTGATCAGCAAATTGTAATAATTGACTTATTAAATCACTAGGACAAATAGAATCTTGATCGAGTGTTAATATCCAATCATATTTTTCTTTTATAGCTTCTCTACATATATTATTCAAAGCCATTGCCACACCCACATTTTTTTTATTTTCTAATAACTTAACCTTTTCGTAATCTCTACATAGAGCTCTAATATCACTAATATTTATAGAATGATTATCATTTATAATAACCATATCAACTTGATTTACAATAGATAAAATATTATCTTTTAATCTGTCTAATTCAGGATCATAGGTTACTATTCCAGCTGCTATTTTATATTTAATCATTTTTTCCCCTCACATTACCTATTTTCTCTAATAAATTAATCCATTCTTCTAATACTATTTCATATGAATATTTTTTTTGAAATTCATTACTAATATTTTTTAAGCATTCATTATAAAAATGTTCATTAAATAGCAGATTTTCAAGAGCTTCACCCCATGAAGTTTGAGTATCAACAATTAAACCACAATGACCAACTATTGAGCAATTAACGCCAACATCACTTGCTATTACAGGTTTATTCAAATTCAAATATTGAACGAGTTTAAAACCACATTTTCCTCTATTATAAGGAGTATCAAAAAGAGGCATTATTCCAATAGTAAACTCTGACATTTCTTGTATATAAGTTTCACTTGACCATTTAACAAGCCTTGAATTTTTAATTTTATGTTCGTATTCAGCCGCCTCATTAGCGATATATTTAAACCTAACTTCAGGATGTCTTTCAATAACCTCATTTATTGCTGGAACAATTATTTCTAGGTTACTTAATGTTGATTTACTACCTATCCATCCAATACATTTGTTTGCATATGTATCAGAAATATATTCTTTATACATTGGTGAATAATCCACTGTGGGAAATATAAATACATTATTATTATATTTTAAATATTCATTTTCCAATGACTTGTTCCCTACTATAACTACATCCGAAGCCGAAGCTATTAATGTGGAATAATCTCTTTTCTCTAAATACACTGCATCGTCAACATCAAATATTATCGCACATTTTTGTTTTTTCAGATAATTTAGGAAAAACAACGGAATCTTAGGAATTATAGATTTTTGAATAATTATAATATCATATTTAGGAGCAAAAAAAACTAACTGAATGATTCTTTTAATTGTATTGAATAAAAACTGGCAGAATATTTTAACCCTATATTTACTTTTATTTATCATGAAAATTTCTACATATTTTTTATTCCAAAATGAATATACATCTACATCATATTTTTTTTGAAATCATTAACATACATAAGAATACGAAAATTCGACGATGCACCTTCTTTACAGTATAAGGAAAAAACTAATATTTTTTTCATTCACCACCCCCCTAATCATAATAATCTAATTAACTATATAACATTAATTTTTTAATAAAACTTTAATTATTGTTTTGTAATAATAAAGTTGATGCAATTATTATATTAAAAAAATTTAATAGTCCGCATTCAATTCCACAATAATAGCTCATATTATAGAAATAGAGTATTTCTCATTTAATCATTATAGCTATAATCTAGGCCACATTACTGCAACTAATAATATCCTGCCTATACCCTTTCTATAGGTTCTTACAGGATAAAACTATCACTTCCTTTATTCATATATTATATTTAAATTTAATATATGAAAAGTATAGTACAAAAATATAAAAAATTAATAAAGATGTACATATTACCCATTTATTTTAGTAATAATTATAATACAAAATAATCTTTCTTAGATTGTAATCAATCTATATTTAATTCAACAAATATATACTCAAAAAAATTATTGTATCATTAAAAATCGAAACCAATAGTTTCAAAAATAAT
>OAZY01000244.1_pt1 | contig 52293 bp, 56 predicted proteins | sample 1494931 | NCBI WGS metagenome assembly OAZY01 (sample SAMEA2579921, study PRJEB22360) | human gut metagenome | biome: human gut; feature: human-associated habitat; material: faeces | place: Denmark | collected 2008/2010 | reverse complement strand
TTGTCGTGATGATGGGACTCTGGTTTATTGTATGGTTTGGTACTGACTGGCTACATCATTATTACTGAATATATTGCAGATTGAATATTTCATAACAGAATATATGTTGGGGGGTGGCAATAATCAGAACGGGTGGAGATATTTGTTAGTGTTTTGCAGGTGGGGGGCATGTATTTGATGGCTTTCGGTAGTGTTTGGTGTTTTACCCGCGTGGGGGAAAAGTGTTATATTGCTGGGTAATTAGAGAGGCTTTAATTGTGGAGAGGGAGTATGGCTTCTTTAAATATTCATGATATATATAGAGAGTTTGGCATATCTGTTGCGATTATCATTGCTGTTTTATCTGCACTGTGGATGAAACCAGATAATACAAGGGCGATTTTCCGCTTTCTGTCTGGAGGAACTCGAAAAAACAAACTCAGGAGTCTTCTTAAAGGGGAGTGTCTCTCCAGAGAGGGACGAGCACGGGTTAAACTGGAGCTGAGCCAGCTTAACAATATGTGGTTGACAGGAATGTTAAAGCCAGGAATCGCTGAAGCAGCAGTTATCCTGACAACTGAAAATAATCTTCGTGCACGTTATCTGTCAGACTGGCGTGTGTGGTTAGAGGAGAGAAACGGACAAATTCTTTTTGATAAAAAGAACTATAAGAAGGTTTTCTTTATTAATTGTGTAATTGGTGTTTTTGTGGGGGTGTTGGCTGCATTTCTTGTCTTTGCTATGTATTATCAATGGTTTTACCCGGAAATTGAACGGGGCGTGTTTCCTGCGCTGATAAACTTGTTTGTCTTGTGGTTGATAATATTTATGATGGCCCGGGTTCCCGGTAAGAAAGCGACACTGCAAATGAAACGGTATATTGAACGTTATAATAAACAACAAAGAAGTAAAAAGCGAGTTTTGTCCGGTGAAATGTAAAAGGGGAACGGAGTTGATTTGATGGGGCGGGTGAGAGGATGAAGCCCGAAGAATAAAAAACTGCCTGAAGAGGCAGTTTTTGAGATTCATGCTGGTCAAATGATTATTTGGCTGCGTCGCCACATCCACCAATAATCTTCGAAACAGAAATTGCGGGATGAAGCAGATAATCATACTCGCAATTTTTCTCTTTGTTATAGACGCTACCCGAGCACCCGGACAACAATGCCAGAGTTGTAGCGATAGTGGTTATTTTCAGGAGTTTTTTCATAATATTTAAAAAGTTCCCAGATTAATCACGCAGCGCATTTTCTACAAATTACAGAAAACATCAATCTCCGCACATAAACTTTAGGAATTTTTCAGATAAAGTTTGTTGTTTTTTATCATGCTTTCATTCTGATATTTCATTTCCATCCAGTACAGGACGGATCCGTCAGAGCAGATTCGTCCTGTAAGATGATTAACTACGGTTTATGTCTGTGACAGGTTAACGGCAGGCGTAATAACCACCTGGCCCGGACAGTTCACTGACTACGCCCTGTGGCAGATAAAATGCCCGGTAGTAAGTTCTGCCGTTGCTCAGTATTACTGTAGTGCTGCTGTACAGCCAGTTGCTGGCCAGCGATGTCCAGCCCGGATATTTCTGGAGTTCCCCCCACTCACTGATGATTTCGCTCAACTGACTTTCGGTTGCAACACCTGCATTCAGTGCTTTACAGGTATTGATAGCCGAACCCGGAACATCGATGTTGAGAAAACCACTTTCCGTTGCACTCTGTGCAAACCAGTTGCTGCCCATATTCAGAGTAACGGTCTGTCCGTCTGCATCCGTACCAGTCAGGGTGACGCCTGCCGGATTGCTCTTCACGGTCATGACATTGCCACTGATGCTCACCGCTGCTGAAGAGGCGCTCCAGGTTACAGTTCCTGCGGCATTCTCCGTATCAACACGGAATTTCGCGCCCGGCCAGGTGTTGTCGGGGACACGCTTGCCAAAATTTTTGCCGTCTGCACCAGTGGCATCGATGCCGGTGACGCTGCTGACCGTCAGGGCAGGCATGACCGTGATGACGGGAGCTGTGTACTGCTGACCATACGCGTCAGCGGTAATGGTGGCTGTTCCGGGCGTGGTACTTTCCCACGTCGTGGTGGCACGGCCCTGTGCATCCGTTGTTCCCTGTGTCTGCCAGAGCCTGCCACTGTCAGTATGCCAGTCCACGCGTTCGCCACTGACCGGATTGCCTGCGGCATCCGTCAGCGTCAGGGTGACAGTCTGTCTGCTTCCCGGATAAACACGCTCTTTTTCAACCGTGATGACACCACGGACGGTACGGGTGAAAGTGACAGACTGTGCGCTGACCGCTCTGCCGTCCACGGTGGCATTAACCACGGCCTGTCCGGCCTGTGTGCTGGTCAGCGTTACCGTGGCTTCACCCTGTGCACTGGTTGTGCCCTGCAGGGTCGAAAGTGTGCCCAGGTCGGTGCTCCACTGCACGGTTTTGTCCTTCACGGGCTGACCTGCCGCGTCACGCACGTTCAGGGTGTACGTGATGGCGTCATTTCCGTCTGCCACAGCAGTGGTCCTGCCGGCCTGCAGGGTGAGATACAGCTGCTGTGTGAAGCTGACGCGGGGCGCACTTACTGTGGTGGTCGTACCGTTCAGGGAAAGCGATACCTGTGCATTACCAGCCTGTGTACTGGTCAGGGTGGCAGAAGCGGCACCGGCAGCATTTGTCACTGCATCCTGCTGTGTGAACTGCCCGTTGTCTGTGTGCCAGGTGACAGCCTGCCCGGCGACCGGATTGCCTGCGGCATCCCGGATGACAGCGGTCAGAATGATGCTGTCCTGGCCGTCGGCAACGGCGGAGGTTTTGTTCACCACAATGGCGGAATCCAGGCGGTTTTCAAACGTCACCGGGGCGGCACTGATAGTGGTGCTGTCCACGGAGGCATTCACCACCGCCTGTCCGGCACGGGTGCTGGTCAGTTGCACAGACAGCTGGCCGTTCTGGTCGGTGGTGCCCTGTGTCCGGCTCAGTTGCCCGGCCGTGGTGGTGAATGTGACGTTTTTCCCTGAAAGGGGCTTACCGTCAGTGGTTTTCAGCGTCAGGGTGTAGCTGACCGCCTCCTGACCATCTGCCAGTGCCTGAGTACGGTCAGCCAGCAGTTCTCCCTGCATGGCGGCAACGAAGGTCACATCAGCCGCTTTTGCCGTCTGGTTACGGGTGGTGGCCGCAACCCGGATAATGGCGGCAGTCTGACTGGTCAGGGTGGCTGTGGCCACACCGTCAGCGTTCGTGGTGTTCTCACCATTCAGCGTGCCGCCGTTGTGTTCCCAGCGTACAGCCTGTCCGCTGACCGGTTTTCCGTCACTGCCCGTGACGGTCAGGGTGTAGCGCACACTGTCCGCACCGTCTGCAGTGGCCGTGGTTTTATCCGTGCTGACAGCCAGTTGCTGCTGTGCTGCCGGGGACACCAGAATACGGGTACGGGCAATATCAGAGAGGTTGCCACGGGTATCCCGTGCCCTGCCGGAGAGTGTGACACTCTGATTTTCGGCAGACCAGGCGGGTAACTGCAGCGTAATCCGGTTGCCGGTGTTGCTGATAACCTTCCCGCCAGCCTGACGCAGTTCTGCGTCGTCAAGCTCGATACGGGACAGCCCGTATTTTGCGTTTACCTGTGGTGTCAGGGTGACGGTTGTCAGCTCTGCACCATACACATCCGGTGGCAGTTGCAGGGTAATCAGCGTCTGCTTACGGTATTCCAGCACCACATCATTGTTACGGTTCACCAGTTCCAGGCGGTTAGCGGCCAGTGAACGTTGTGCACCCACCCGACTGCTGTCCAGTTGATGCGCCAGTGGTTCACCGATACGGTACGTCAGACCGAGGTTCAGACGAGTGTCGTCAGCCCCGTTTTTGCCCCGGCGGTAATCGACACCGGCGGTCAGCAGCGGGAACGGCGTCCAGGTGACGCCGGCAGTGATGGCGTGAGGATTTTTCTGGCGTTCAGACTCACCGAACAGCGCCACTTCATTCCCGTAATACTGTTCGTAAACCAGCTTACCGCCCAGTTGCGGGTATGCAGGCAGCCAGCCTTCGGCACGGATATCCCAGCCGTCAGCCGGACGTTCGTCATAATCGGTAACGGTCGGGGACTGCCGCCAGTCAGACAGGCGCTTGTACCCGTTGGCGGACAGCTTCAGGTAATCACGCCAGGCTTCCACGCCAATTCCGTAGCGGCGGTTGGTGTTGCGCCAGTCCACGTCATAAAACACGTTGTATCCCAGCATCCAGCCGTTATCCGTGAAGTAACGGTGGCCAAGTCCGGCATTGGTGGTGAATCGCCCGTCGTTATCCCGCATCCCTAGCTGGGTGAACAGCACGTTCTTCGGGGTGTTGTAAAACGGCAGCAGCACATCGAGCGACGAGCCTTTCAGGGAGAAATCACTGTCCACGCTCAGCTGCGTTTTCGCCGTACCGAACTGGTTCAGCCACTGCGTGACCGCATCTGCTGCCTGCCCGGAAGCCTGGCTGGTCAGCAACTGGCGGGCTGCATCACCACTGTTGCTGCCCTGCAGCACACGTCCGGCCTCCATCGCCGTCTGTGCCACAGACTGCTCATCAGCCTGAAAGACACCGGCAAATGCCGGGGAAATTTGTGCAAAGAACTGCACGGCCACCATTGAGTAGCCAATCGTTTTCCTCATGGGTTTTAGTCTCCGTTTGATATCAACAGAAAATGAATGGATTAACTGAAGGGAGAGAGGTAAGTGTCAGGAAGCGGACAGACTGCATGAACAGCTGCCCGGCCTCTGTCAGTAGGGCAGTGTCCAGTCCTGCCCCTGTTCCCAACGGGACTGCCAGTGTTTCAGATACGCTTTCGCAATATCAGGCGCGTTCCTGATTACGATGGCGTTCTCTGAATTTACGCGACTGGCGGCACGGCTGAAGTTGAAGCTGCCGGTTTCCACATTTGTCCGGTCAGTGATGATGACTTTGTCATGCAGTATTTTGTAACTGCTCACCGTTCTGACCGGAATGCCGGCAAGCACCAGTGTGTTGATGGCCGCCCGGCTGTATTTGTTGTTGTTACTTTCGGCATCAAGAACAACCCGGACATCCACGCCCCGCTTTCTGGCGTCGACCAGCGCATGGGCAATGTCCGGTGAGGTGAATGTGTAGCTCATCAGGCGAATTTCCTGTCCTGCGTCACTGATGGTGCGCATGATCAACTGCTGCGCGGAGCCTTCCGGCGAAAAGCCCGCCTGAATATCCGGTGTTGCACAGGCCGGCTGAATAAGGAGTGCGGCCATCATGGTAGTGATGGCCAGACGGTGTCTGAGTTTCACTGTGGGTCTGTTCCTTTATCGGTATTTACAGGAGAAGGGAATGCCGTGCTGTCAGTGGCCAGCTTATGGGCGACCTGATCGGAAACGCTGATCGGCCGGTGCCGGGTCTGCGCCAGGAACCAGCGGCCTCTGCTGCGTTTCATGGCCTCCCGTGCGGCTTCAAACAGCAGGATCCCCCGTTGTTCCGGGGTGTAGCTGATATCACACCGGTTATCGAGGTTAAGGGTGATTTCCGCCAGCCGGGCCAGAATGGGATCCACGACCGGAGGCGGATTGCGGGGAGCCATTCCGGCCATGATTTCGTCCGTGCGCTGCAGCACCAGACTGACTTCCTGTGAGTCAGGCGGAAGCAGACGGGCCAGCGACGGATTCTTTTTCACCAGTTCGGATTCTGACGGACGCCCGATGTCAATGAAGCGGTTGATGCGCATCTGCAGTTTTGACGACAGTTTTTCGTCATCCGGAATGTAAACCGCATTGCAGGGAACCAGTGCACTTTTGAAAGAGATAAATCCTTCTCCCGGATTCAGGTTTTTCAGTTCATCCAGGCTGATGCGGTCTTTTTCCCGGATATGCGTGGTGGTGGCATCCTCGAACTGATTACCGAACAGTCCCGGGGAGCGTTTCACTTCGCCCAGTTCGGCAAAATAATCCTTCCCGGCAGTGGAGCGGGCCAGTTCATAGGTGTCTTTTTCATCCTGCAGAGCCATGAACCATTTCACGAGCAGGTTGGCGTTTACGGTCTGATATTCCCCCCTGAACTGTGCAATGAAGCGTTGAATGTCCTGGGCTGAGATAATCAGCATGTAGCCGAGGCTGCGCATCTGGGCGGCAAGATCGTCCATGCCTGGCGCAAAATAGCTGCCCAGCTCGTCGTGAATGTCCGGAAAGGGGAAGCGGTTCCGGTATTTTTTAGCCGTCAGAACCTCTTCGCGTTTCCCTTCCAGGTGATAACCGAGGTCGCGGGCTATGACCATACGTTTGGCCGAAATATAGAGCTTACCCAGACTGGCGGACTCTGATTTGGAGAGCTCCAGTGCCGGAATGAGAACGACCAGTGCCCGGTCATTGTGCAGGACGTCGCGTAAATCAATGTCGCCGGCGTCGTTTGCAAAAATGTGGCCATACACGTCGTTAAACATGGCCAGCATTTTGGAGAACTGCTGGATAAGGAAGCCGTGCTGGTCAAAGACCCCCTGATCCCATTCGCCCGGACGGCTGACCAGATCCATCTGAAAACCGGCCAGCGTCGACAGGTAGTTTTCCAGCGCGTTAATCCCTTCCTGGTGCCAGCCGTTCTGTTTCCCCTCGATGTAGAGGGCCGCCATTTCCTTCAGCGGCAGATGTTTGTGCAGCATGGCGAGAGAAAAGCGCAGGTTTTCCCGCCTGCACTTGTAGTGCAGGCTGTACACCAGTCCGTAAAGCATGGGCCTGGCTTTGTCCTGCCAGTCAGCAGAGCTGCCGTCCACTTTCGGGAGCATGGAATCCATCAGCTGAATAATGTAGGACGCGGTGGCGTTATTGCTCAGATTGATGGTGTTGGACTGTGGCCGGGTGCGATCATTGCTGAGCAGCTCATCAAACCTGTCGCGCCCGCCATTCAGGAAGTTCAGAACATAGAAGTTATCTTCCAGCCCGAAGCGCCGCAGCAGACTCCATGAGGAAAATGCCAGGGCGGTTTCCGCCTTACCGTCAGAGTAACAGTATCCCCGTCCCAGACAGATGGCGTTCAGTTGCAGGGAGAGCAGGGCTTCGGTTTTCCCGGAACCGGTTGTGGCCAGCAGCTGCATATGACGCAGACAGTCATCACGGGTCAGCCATAATTCCCGCCCCAGAAAGCGTTTTCTGGCATAGCCGAGGCACATGATGCCGCCGGCTTTTTCGACAGTGAGTTTGCGTCTGATAAAACGGAAGAAGCCACCGGGGAGTGTGAATTCGTTCGCCTCCTCCCGTTCCGTTGAATAATCAAAACCCCCAATGTCCGTGGGCATCCTCAGCGGCAGACGGAAGCGCTGATCCGTAAAGACCAGCAGCCAGATAACGGCACAGATCAGGCAGGGCAGCAACAACCACGGGGCAATGAGGCATACCAGCAGCCCGCCGAGCATGCCGGCCTGCAGGGAAAAAGGGGACTGCAGGATGTCCATCAGCCAGGTGGATTTGATGACATGTTGTACCCGCTGTTTGTCCACCGGTCGGGAATCAATAGCCATCGGTTTTCTCCTGCAGAAAATCCGCCAGGCGTTTGTCACTGGTCAGGACGGAGAGCGGGATTTCCCGGCCGTCATCGGCCAGTAACTGCGGTGTGCCCGGTAGCTGATAGTAGTTAAAGGCCCGGTTGTTGGTGTTCAGGGCGTGCAGGCCGTCTTCGCACTCTGCAGCAGGAGCATCGCTTTTACTGCCCGGTGCCATACCGGTATCAGCGGCAAACAGGGATTTCCAGTGTGCCGGTCGTTCCTCAGCGGGCAGGCAGAGCAGAGGGGACAGCAGTTTCTGTGAGTCGGTACTGCCTGTGACGCTGACCGGGAATATTTCCACGTTGTAGTCCTGTGCGAGAACATCCAGAACAGGCTCCAGTGTCCGGCAGTGCGGACAGAGCGGGTCTGAAAACACGTAGATTGTCCGTGGATGTCCGGTTGAAAGCGTGACAGTGTAACGCTCGCTGGCGGCTGCTTTCTTCAGACTTTCAGCCCGGACTGCCTGTGGAGACGGTGTTTTTTCTGTCTCCTGTGACTGTGGAGCTGCACTGGCGGGCACGGTATGGACCTGCTGCGGTGCAGAAACCGGTTCATCAAAGGTCAGCGTGATGGTGGCCGGCCATGAGATAACCAGCCACAGCAGGGCAGTCACGAACAGGATACCCGTGATAATTGCGGCCACAGCTGACTGATTCTGGCGCTGCCGGCGGTGTTTCTGTATCGCCAGCAGCAGGGCCTGTGCATCCTCAACAGAAGGGGCTTTGTAAATCATCCGCGTGGCGTGATGGTCACTGTCGTGCATCAGGCAGTTACCCTGCAGGAAGAAGCGGGGGTTTTTGCCGGGGAAACACATAAACACGGGATGGTTGTTGCCGGCGAATGCGCTCAGGCATCCGTACTCCATACGAATGGTGTAGGTGTTCATCTGGACTCCTCAGTTTTTCCTGCCCGGGCGGAAACGCATCTGCTGTTTCTGCTCCGGGCTGTCGGATGATGCGGGGTGTTGTGGCTGTGAGACCACAGGGGCGCGTTCTTCAGAAATGGCGCTGTCTGCCGGCCTGTCCGGCTCCGGGGCGACGGGCGGTGACGGGGCAGGCTCTTCCTGCTGCAGTGCCTCATTGGGGGCAAAGAAGAACAGGTCGTCACGCTCTCCGGCGTCCGGGGATTTCAGGTTTTCCGGATCGGCCCGGTGCATCTCCACCACCATACCGGTGCTGATAAGGTCTGCTTCCAGTCCGTCAACCGCCTTTGCGGTCGGGTCATCCACCGGTGGAATGGCCACCTGCAGGCGGGCTGACATACCGGCAATCAGGGTTTCCCACTGCGCGGTGGCTATCACGCCGGCCCCCTCGACGAAGACCTTCGGGCGATCGGATGAAGCCAGAACGTAGAACAGCGTCCTGTCCAGTCCCTTCAGCCAGCGGAACTGGATACAGGGAAGACGGATATCACGGGCATGCAGTGCGGACAGGGCTGTCCGTGTGGTGCTGTGCTGCCGCAGCCAGGCTCTGGCTGCCGGTGTGGCCATGACGCGGCGGAATGCCTTGTCAGCCAGGCTGAGACGGGGATAACCGCGTTTACCGCCATGTTCTTTCTGTGGCTGACCACATGAACGGTTCAGGGTATCCAGCAGCCCGATGGCAGCAGCGCGATCGTTACAGAACTCCTGCAGACCAAACACAGCGACCAGTGCGCGCTCTGCCGGACTGAAACTTTCCGGCCCCTGCAGGGGTGTACCTGCCTGCGCTTCGAAGACCTGCCTTGCCCGTTCCCGGTCAAGGCGCTGTCCGATCACCAGTTTATGTTTTGTGGCAAACTCGTCCGGCGACATGGCACTCCGGTGTTCCGGGGGATCGGTGTTCAGCAGCTGGGTTCCGGGGTCGCCATACTGCAGCAGGGGGATAACAGCCGGTGAAAACGCGGACATGATGCGCGGCAGGGTATGAATATTAATGGGCCTGCGCGTCCGGTTTGCCGGATGGTTCCGGCTGATGATGATGCCGCCGATGGCCACCGGAACGAAAAAGAGAAAGAGAATGCCGGCAGTCTGATTCATGAGTTCAATCATCTGCCCGGCAGAGAGGGTTTCGCTGCGCTGACTGCCCCACACCAGGAGATTCATTTTCCCGGCGACAGTGACGTGTATGGCCGGAAAATCAACGATGCCCCACAAATAATAGAGCAGCACGCAATACCCGTAGAACAGGGAAGGATGTATTGCCCAGACGACAACGCAGACCAGAGCAATGCAGATGAGGATCATCATGCCGGAATCGTTACCCTGCTGAGGGTGAGGATATTGGGACATAGTGGTTTCTCACATTAAGGGAATAACAAACAGATACAGCACGCTGAATGCGTTCTGCATGACGAAAGAAAACGTATGATGGCGTTTATCTGAAGTCGTGATGGCTACAATGGCCGGAGTAAAGCAGCCATTTGTTGCCGGGATAGAAAATAAGGAATGAGTTTTCGCAGTTTTTACGCAGCGGAGGCTTTGCTTTTACTGCTTGTTCACCTGTGAGGTAGGGTGCCACTTCGGCCAACCTTGTTACCGATTGACGGGGGATTACTCCCCCGTCGCGGTTTCCTTACTACTTACAGTGTAAGTACGCCGCAAACTCCGCTCCCCAGAAGTTCATCCGTATTTCACACAGCGAACCGTGCAGCATCCAGATGATGAGGATTGCCGTCACGCAGAACGTGATGACTGTAAGCGATTTTTGCGACATAGCGCTTGCTCCTTTATTGGAGAGGCGCTACCCTGTCACGTGTCAAGGTTATGTGGTTAGTGCCCCGAGTTGAACGTAAAGTTTAATCGGGGCCTTTCTACATCTGGCCTTCGGGTATTACCTCCGACCATTAGCCGAAAGGCACCCGCACGAATTCTAGCCTGTTTTTTTTCTTTGTTTCAATCTGTTGACATCCTCCACGCCCTGAAGGACGGGGTTTTACGGCGCACCGGATAAATGGGAAAGAATAAAAACAATCAATACAGGTCGATATCTGGCAGATATATCAGTGCCAGAAAACGGATGTCCGACAGGGGACACCTGTTGCGGTAGACCCCGATGAATGTCGGGGCTTATTGTCAGATGATTTTCATGAAAGGAAGCCATTCACCGGCTGTGGCAAAACTTTCTTCAGCGCCACAACGAAAGTGAAGATGGGACAGAGAAGTTCCGCTACACGAGGCACTGAATTCCTGCTCTACCCTGTAAAGGACTATACGAGATGCTGCCTCACGCGAATCCGGAGAGAATACGCTGTCAACTTCGCAGTGTAACTGGAAGTCTCCCTGCTTCATATGGCAGTGCTGGCAATGATTCATCCAGTAACGGGCATTCACTGTTTTACTGTAGTCTTTTGCCAGATAATGGCGTATCTGCTCCAGTTTTTTCAGATTTTGCTCGGGGATATCATCCACGTAAAAGATGAAGGCGGGAAACTCCTGCATTTGCCAGTAAAGCTGCCCATCTTCATCCTGCTCAAGCGTTTTGTGGCCAGCAGGTAACAGAAAAGACGTCATTACTGTTTCCTTGCCGCATTTCCAGCACCGGTCTGGTGTCTGGGCTATGAACCAGTAAGGTGACAGCACATTTCCGGATGGCAACCATCGGGTAAAGTCACTTGTGGGCACGCCATCGGGTATATACCAGGTTTTTCTGGTCGCATCCCAGCGAGCGCCAAGTCTTTTGGCTTCATCCTTTTCATGGAAAGGAACATTAATATCTATTCTTGCCACAGTAGCACCTGTATACGAGTAATCGGCCCGGTCTGAACGTTATTGTGCAGGCATAACAACAATCCATTTGTCACCATCTTTTATAAAGGGTAGTGAAGTAGTGACTTTCTGAGGGCCAACCATCGGTGCTTCGCTCTCAATTTCTACAGTACAGTTATATTTATTTTTTGTTCCTGATGCTTCACATGATATTTTGCGGGCCGAGATGAATTTGACTTTCATTGAATCCAGTAGTTTTGCGCCAGCTGCCCCTGCTGATTTTGATATTTGCGCATTTGCTTCTTCAAAAGAGGTCTTAAGAGTGTTGTTTATTTCTGCTTCTGTAGGCTCCGTCTGACCGCATCCGGAAAGCAGAACACTGAGACCAAGAATACAGGCAGGAAATATGCTTTTCATGGATAAAGAAACTCCTTGTTACTGTAAATGGGCACAGATTAACTTAAATCATCCGGAGAGGGCGCCTGTTGTCATGCAGAAGTAAAAAAATCAGACTTTTTCAGTGTAAAGCAGTGGTATAAGAGAAAGGCGTTATCAGTCATAACGCTTTCTCCTTATCCATGACGGATGTATTTCATCTGTCCACAGGGAACCGGAATGAAAGAACGCATCCGGTTCCCTGTTTCTTCATGTGCGCAGATGTGGCGGGGCGTTAAACCAGAGACCAGACCGATTTGGGGATCCTGTCGTAAAGTTTACCCATTTTTATTTCTGCATAGCGGTGATCAGCGGCGGAAAGGAATTCAATAAACTCCTTGTCTGACATGAGATATCTGTTTCGCTCGATGACTTTGTCCAGTGTGGTGATGTTTTTACAACGTCGCAATTTGTATAAGTACTCCTGTTTGTTCACGCTCAGTCTTCCTTCTCTTCAGAACGATATGAGAACCGGAATATAAAATAACAGGCAGGACCTTAACAAGAATGGAATGTCTGCTGTACCTGTTCCCTGAAGTTTCTTTCTGTGGCGTATTTATAGTTTTCGAAGCGTTCAAGTTTGTGGCAAAAGTCGGCGGACTTTCTGTTTCTGGATAACGTGAATGCAGGAGCATTAACATCACAGAATTTCAGGGTAATGATATGGTCATCCTTATCACAACCTGTCCAGTCATGGAAAGAATATCCGTTAATACACTCATCATTCATATCAATTGTCAGGATATCCCCGGTGTCCGGATTAAAGTGAATGCTTTTTCTGCTTATGAAATTTATATAAGAGACAGTATTTTCACCAAATCCAATCATATTAAGGATTTTTTCTGTTTTTCTCTTCTGAGATTCAAAATACAGCCATATATAACTCCATATAAAAAGTGCGCATGCGAAGAAGAAAAATGATTCCGAAGAGAGGCGGAAAAGCGTTGTCTGTTCAGGCAGAAACGCAAGGCCAGCCACCAGGGATAATAAAGAAATACCCCATGCAGTAGCGACAGGAAAATGTTGTCCAGACATGATTTATACCTTTTGACAGTGGTGTTGGAAGAAAATTATACTGTTAACGCCAGAACTGGTCGTTTTCTGTAACGGTAAAACATACCAGGGAAGGCAGACAGGGTAAGCCAGAGGTCCGCAGAAATGCGGACCTTTTTTCTTATGCGGTGGCCAGGCTTTGCTGGACGTGTTTATAGAAACTGCGTTCGTCTTTAGGGGAGTAAGACGGGCTGCACATTATGTCCAGTTTATTGCAAAACTCTTTGGCGTTGGGCTTTGTTTGAGAAATTGTAATTGATGGGAATTCAAAATCATTAAACTTTAATGTGATATTTCCATTTCCGTCATAGTCATACCCCCCCCACTGCTGAAAGTTATACCCTTTAACAACAGTAGAGGATATCTTCCCATTTATTATAATTAAGAATTCTCCACGAATTGGATCTATAAATGCATATTTTCCATCAATATGATTTGAGAGAGAGAATGTGTTTGATGAAAATCCTATTTTTTTCAATATTGCTCTTGCTTTTGTTTGGTTTTTATTTTGATAAAAAAGTAAAGAGCAGGGTAAATCATTCCTAGCAATAAAAAAACAATAGCTCCGTATGGTGGATGTTCAACATAAGGGACACTTTTTATGTAAGAATAAAAGAGCATGCAGCTAATCAAAAGACAGGGAAAAAACAATATATAACTAAGAAAGAAAACTACTCTTTTCATTTACTCAACTCCGTATCCTATTTTATTCCATCTGCGTTAGTCGGCTTCTGTGGTTGTTTAGACAAGTGTACACCGGGTGTTCTCTGTAGTCCATGTCCAAAGGAGGCAAAAATGCCTTTGGTTTCATCGACCATGTTACCGAGGATACTGGCTGCTTCTCTGCCACCAAGCCATGAAATGACGTAATCAGGCATTGTGACTAATAAAGAGAATACTCTGCAGACGGTAGTTGTACAAATTCTTGCATATACCATTAAGAAAGCCAGTAGGGAAATAATACCCGTTAATGAATTTATCTGAGTGTTAGCTATAGCCGGACCAAATAGAAGGTTCAGAAGGGTTCCAATGGCAACGATTGCAAGGCTTGCAAATGCAAAGCCTAAAACCATTAACATGGGGCGAATCATTCCATCTATCAGAAATATATATCCATAAGCCGCTCTGCTTCCTTTATCATGTTCAGTACCAATATGAGTTGCTGCCCATAATGATCCACCAGTGGATCCGACAAGTACACTTACGATCCAGTTTGCACCACCTGATAACCAATAGATAAAAGGTATCATTGGAAGAAATATTGATAAGGATAAACCTATAGAGAAAAGGGCAAAAAGAACAAAATAAACTAGAGGGCTAAGTGTATCTATAGCAGCTTTAGCTCCGTTTGTTCCATTCGCTGTAATGAAACTTGCAATATTTCCCCAAAATCCCTCTGTTCCCATTGTCAGTAATACTTTGATGCCAGTAAAGCCGGTCAAAATCGCTTCTGATGCTATTAATGTATAGTCACCTATATTTTTCATTTTCAGTAATGGGTTTACTTGCCCATAGCTGCTGAATTCATCGTTTGAGAACGATGTTGCCAGATAATTTGTAAATCGTTGTCCCGGTGAACTAAACAGCTCCACAAAAACTGAACTGGCGTCATCTGCACTGGAAGCTGATTTTGTATTTTTTATATTCTGTGCTCCCAGCGGTGGTGTGTACGATGTGTTCTGCAGCTGCGCCTGGTAGGCTGTCATGACACCGCTAAGTGTGTCGCCTGCTCCAATCTCACCAATGCCGGATATCCCGGACACAACGGGTTTCAGTGCTGCAGCATCATTCACCTTCTGGTTGGCTGTGGCGAAAGTCTGATACCAGCTGCCCAGCGATAACCAGCCGTATTTCTTCAACTGCTCCGTCATGGCGCTGGTCAGTTTATTTCCGTTGTCCTGAGCCTGTACCGCCTGATTGACGCGGTCTTCAAATGCCCGTGCCGCATTCTGTATGTCCGTTTCAGCATCCGGCAGTTCACCGCTGCCCGTCTGTTGTCTGTTTATCAGCGCGGTCACAAAACGGGAGGCAGCCTGATTCAGATCGTTCTGCATCTGGTTAAGCCCGTTTTGCTGGGCACTGGTGATGTTGCTGGTATCGACAGAAGCGCCGAACAGCCCCCAGAAGCTGTTCTTGCTGCCGGATGCAGCAGGCAGACGGACAGAACCGCACCGGGCATTGCCATTTGAGATTTCGAAACCGTCAGACAGCTTCCGGATGGTCATCAGTGGCGTCCCGCCCTGACCATAGCGGCTGTACATACTGCTGAGTTCGTTATTGACGCCATACATGCACAGGTTCATTTCATAAATTGAACGGGCGGCGCTGACCGTCTGGGGCGCGACGGGCTGGTGAGTCAGCGAAAAACCGGATGCCAGCAGATCGGCTATTTTGTCCGTCATCAGATTGGCACTGCCAATCCCCATAACCGAAACCGCCCACAGAAACATCAGCTGAGCCAGAGACCAGCCGGATACGGTAGGAGCCAGCGTGATGAAGCCGGCAACGGTCGTTACCACGGATGCTGATGTGTCACCACCGCTGAAGACCTTTCCCAGATGTCCTGCGCGGGCAATGTGTTTCAGGCCAATCATCAGAAACCAGATAACGGCCAGAACAAAAGCCACACCGTTGAAGATATAGAACAGTTCGCCAATCATGGTGGTGTTCGTGGAGAACGGATCTGTCACCACGTCGCCAAAAATCATCACCAGTAACTGGCGTGAAAGGTCAGAGCTTCTTTTGGCTGCCGCTTCTATCGTGTCAAAATTCACGGAAGAGTCTGCGAAAGCCAGGGGGATCCACAGCATACTTATCATGATGCCGGCAAAGAGTTTACGCAGGTATGTCATAAATTATTCCTGTAAGAGAAGGTGCTTTTATCAGGTAATAAACCGGGTGGAGATACAGTGGCCGGCGGGAAGTGAATACGGCTTTATTTAATTCCGGTCAGCCGGGAAAGAAAAACCGCCAGACGGGAGTTATGGTTAAAACCGGTATTGCCGCAGAACAGCCACTGAAAGGGCATAAAAACGAGATATAACGGAATAATCCAGAGCCGGTTCAGACGCTGGATAAAGGTGGCATCTTCATCAGTATGAAAATGATTTTTGCAGATGACATAAGGTGGTGTTATGTCATCATCAATAAACCGGGAGCCATAAATAATCTCCATAACATCAGAAATATATCTGTCCGGTATTTCCTTGTCCGACATTAATTTCCGGAAATCCTGTTTATTGAGCAGGGGGTAATGACCGCGTTTATAAAACATGCTCATATTAATGGTCCCCGGGCTTGTTTGCGTTATGTCTTTCGTGGCGTGCCATAAATTCGGCTGTCTGCTGTGCCAGTTCGTCGGGGTGAGTGCTGTAAAATGCCAGTATGGCGCTGACTTTCGGCAGAACAAGTCGTGCTGTTTTTTTATGCCACGGCGATACTACTGCAAGCCATAAGGTCGGTTTTATCTTCCTGATGAACTGACAGGGAAGGGTATCAAGATATTCGTTTAACTGATGCCTGAGCTCAGGTGTTATCGGGGATGCAATAACAAACAGAAATGTCGCAAGGCTGTCATCAGGAGACAGATATTGCATTCTTTTTTCCGGTGAAACGGCATCCTGCCGTTCCTGTGAAAAATAAAGCGCTGTTCGACAAAGAGCGTCAGCCCGGCGGATTCTTTTTTTGCAGATAAAAGACAGCGTGTAGCCTGATTCATCTCTGAAATATATCGGGAATATATGTTTTTCCAGATAAGTGATATTGTTTTTACTAAGTTTCATTCAGAACTCCATAATAAAAAGAGGGCAAGCGCCCTCTTTTATAATTGTTTTTTCATTCTTTTAACGTCTGTAACTCAAAAACTCTTAAATTTTAGTTTCCGGTGGCCATTGCTGTGCTGAATGGAGAATGCGTAGTACGAAAAAAGGGGGTAAAGGTCCCCTTTTTTTACAGATGATTATGTGGGTCTTGTGCCTGGTGTAATACCGCCAGTATTTCAATACCCGCAGGAACCTCACGGTAGTAAATTATATGACTTTCAACGGGAAAACTCCGCACTCCTGCTGCAAGATCGTTGCTGCGATCCCTTCCCGGAGATGGTTTGCGATCCAGAATTTTCGTCATAGTTTCACGTAATGTTGCAGAGTAAGCCTCACCAACATTAACACCCCAATGTAGTATGGAATAACGCCTGATGTTGCGAATATGCTCTTTGGCCTTTGTGGTGAATTTAACACTCATTACCTGGTATGACTCCCGGGTTCTTCATCTGTTAAAGGTGAAAAGACATCCTCTATGTCATGCAGCTCACCACGATCAGCTTGTGCAATGGATTCAGCCAGAATTGACTTCAGATTCTGTAACTTAAGTTGTGCAAACTGATCATATTCTTCAGGAGAAATGACCACGGCTACGCGCTTACCATGTTTACTAATTTCTACAGGTTCACGCTGAACTTTCATGAGTAAATCACCAAACTGGTTTTTTGCAACTTGCGCGGGAATGATTTGCATAAATCACCTTCTGTCTAAAATGGCTTGAATGTCTATTATAGTCAGAATGTAATATAAATACACAATTATCCGGTCATGGTGATGGGTAGTGACTGCATTGCCCTTTCCTTTTGCGAAGATATCTATCGGAGTTCGGTTATTCTGACAGCAGTTCATCAGCATTTTCGAAACAGGGACGTTCCTGAGCCATCAGTTCTTCAGTCTGGCGCATGGATTCCTGCAAACGTGCTGATGGTTTGCAGGGAATTTCAGAGCTGCTTTTAAATGTATTATCTGTACACATGTGCATTTCCATCTCATGATTCTTTATTACCAAACATCATTATCAATACAGTTTGCAATGGGCAGGTTTGTAGCACTGTATTCTGGCATCAAAAAACAATCTGTTCAGTCATGGCATCCGCTCCGCAGAGGAGCGGACAATTTATCAGTACCACGACAACAGCGATTCACGTATCCACGGTCTGCCATGCGTAAAGTCACGGAACGTGCCCTGTTCCTCAACGCTGACCCGCTGTTCGCGCAGCTGCCACAGTCGCCAGCTGCAGATCACCACCTGCAGTCCCGGAATGCTGGCCAGTCCCAGCAGGATCAGAACCATTATCACGACCCGCATAAACGCCATCGGGGCGTAAATACCGCTGACCAGCAGGGCCAGCAGCAGTCCCGTTGCCAGCAGTGCCGGCAGGGCGCTTAACACCAGGTACAGCCGTTTCCGGCGCAGAAAACGTTGTTCCAGCTGTGCCGGCGTCATCCCGGTGAGGGCCACGGCCTCAGCCCATGTGTAAGCCGTCTGATTCCGCTGGCGGCGTCCCATCAGTTTTCTGGCCACACGGATACGCTGAAACTGCTTTTTCCATGACGGGATGATGGTGTTCATGGTCAGACGGGTTTCTGACAGGGGAATAAAGATATTGGCCGTATACCAGGCCGTTTTTTTCAGTCTGTTACCTTTCATCGCACTGTACCTGCCTTAACCTGCTCCATTTTCCCGGCCAGCAGAGGACGGAAGTGTTCGGTCGCCTGTATGGCCAGTTGCTGACCGGCGAGAATGTTGGCTTTCTGCTGCTCCTGTTTCAGCCCCAGCAGTAACCAGTTACCCAGCGACTGGACGCGAATGAGTTCCCGGATCAGGTTGTCACCGTCCATCTGCTGAAGGTCACTCAGCCAGTCTGTGCTGGCGTAGCGTCGGCCCACTTCGAAGGCTTCAAACTCACGGGCTGACATTTCACCGCGTTTTTTTGCCTGGTCTGACGCCGTGTCGTTAAAGAACTTCTTCGCAGAAGGCACCTGCAGCACTTCTTTCAGAACATCACGGGTGGTGGCGTCAGGCTGACTGGCGGCAATCATGGCCAGCTGGGGCTCCCGGGCCGCATCGAGAATGGCCTGATACTGTGTCAGCAGTCCGATGTACTGTTTTCCGGACGTGGTTTTGACTTCGCCCTTGCTGAGCTGCCGGCCTGCACCGGGAGGCGTGCTGTTCAGTGCATACGTCATGGCGGCGTCCGTCTGCTTCTGCTCAAACGTCAGGGTGGGCGTTTTGCCCGGTTTACCGGCACCGTCAAGCAGTGAACTGAGCTGTTTGTCACCGCCGGGGTAGTCCGAGACTGACGGGCACAGGTCGGTTCCGCCGTAGGCGGCGTAATCCGTGGCATCACACCACTGGCTGTGCAGTGTGGCACTCCGGAACTGGATCTGATCCGGGGGTGGAGTGGGGGTGCTGTATGCCTGTGCCAGTTTGCCACTGATACCTGAACCGCTTTTCAGGGCACCCTGCGTGGCTCTTGCCTGCTGGCTGACCTGTACGGCGCTGCCGGATGCGGATTCGGTACAGAGGGTTTCCGGAACGGCAAAGTTGCGTCGGGCGGTTTCCAGTCGTTCTGTCTGACGCGCAAAGGTCTCCTGTGTCTGGATGGCCTGTGTGGACTGTTCAATCATGGCCGCCAGTTTGTCGCCGTTGGCGTTAATGGCCGCGCCAATCTGATTCTGCGTCTCGCTGATGGCACTGAGTGTCTGGTTAGCTTTCCTCAGCTCCGGGGCGACCTGCTGTGTTATCGGGGCACTGGAGTTGACGTTAACCGTCAGCGCCAGCCCTGACAGTGGCCATAACAGGCAGCCCGGGATGGCGGCACACAGTGACAGGCGTATGCCTGTCTGAAAAACATTCTTATTCATGAAGATGTCTCCGGTAGCAGGACTCAGCCCTGCAGATAACCGTGGCGGGCGATAAGCTCAGCGGCCAGTTTGTTGACGGCGCTGGTGTGGTCATCATCACGGCTCTGTGATTTGAGGTTGTCGATATGGGCGCTGGCGCTGCCCTGCGGAAAATGCGTAGCCAGCAGTCTGCGGGCGGGCGCGGAACCCAGCTTCTGCGTCAGCAGATTACGCAGTGCCCTGTTCTCCGGTGTACTGTTCAGTGCCCACAGTTTCAGGGGGCCGACCGGTAAGCGAAGTATCTGCGCCACGTTCCCGCGTTGCGTCCTGAAGATGCCCAGGAATGTGGTGCCGGAACCGTCCGGGGCCGGGCCTGCGGGCGTTTTCAGCATTCTGTTCAGGGTGACGCGGGGCACGGAGAAGTTTTTCTCCAGCAGTTCAAAATCCCGGGGCCTGACGCGCATCAGGTAAACGGAGTTTGCCGATCTCAGCATGTCTTCCGGGACGTCATCCGGATACTGTGAGGCGAAAACCGTCCGGACGCCGAACTTACGCTGCTCCCTGTCCTCTGTCTGCAGGGCTTCCCACAGGATCTGGATCCCTTTGATGTTGTGCATTTCATCCATAAAGATGGTTTTGGTTTCCTGGTCCAGCTGCTCGATGCGCCGGCGGTGTAACGGAATGTAGCGGGGATCCAGACTGGCATACAGTTCGCTCTGGATCTGCGGAAGATAAAAGTCGTTACCGCCGGCCAGCTGACGGGCAAACTGGTACATGATGCCGGTGCGCAGTTTCCCTTCCGGGGTTTTGCTGTTGCCGGCAACGTTATTGACGTCAACCACAATGATGCGGGTTTCCGGGTTGACCACCAGTTGGGTGCGTCCGGAGAGCATCGGGTAATCGGTCAGGGCACGGGTCAGACACCGGGAGATGTAGTCCAGCAGAAGATCATGGCTGCCGGGACGGGTGACTTTTTCAAATTCATTCCGCAGAACCGGGTTGTTGAGCTCGTTCTGCAGGTCATTCAGCAGCGGAACGGCCTGTGCCTGCGCCTGTGCCGCCTCTTTGACAAAACCGCTGTCAAACAGCAGGTCACGGATTTCGTACCAGGTGGCCGTTTCCCACCATTCCGGCGGGTGGCGACTGAAGATGTCGGCTTCCTGAAGGGCGGCATCCACGTCCGGCACCAGACCCGGACCATACCGTGTGGGGCGCTCCGCTTTTTCCTGATAGGCCATGTCCACCGCCCGGCCCAGAATATCTGCGCAGGTGGAGGCATCCGGCGGCAGGCCGGTGAGGGGATCGGCACACAGGCTTTTCAGCAGGTTGAGAATATACTCCCGTTCGGTACTGAGCGGGGCTTTCAGGCCCAGCTGGATATCCATCGGGTTACGACAGTGACGGTCGTCATTCTGCAGGACGATACTCAGTACTTTGTGACGCTGTTCCGGTGGCAGGGCGTCCCGGATGAGTTCATAAACCCCCTGGGCGGTAAAGCCTTTATCGATAAAGGCCATAAAGGGCAAATCGGTGTTGCTGTTTGCCAGCATGGCCAGCTGAATACTGTTGGCCAGCACGGATTTCCCGGTGCCGGGGGAGCCAAAAATCATTTCCGTGTGTTTTTCCTGCAGTGAGCTGGCCAGTTGTATCACAAAGGGCTTGCCGTCCGGTGTGATGACCACAAAATTGCCCTTTTCCCACGGGCTGCAGGGACGCTGCAGGGGAAGATAACGCAGGGCTTCGGTCAGCGGGGCAAACAGCAGATTCGGGCCACTGTAACTGGATACCGCCGGCAGGGTGGAAACCCAGGCACGGATGGGGTCACCGAAGATGCCGGTCACGTCTGTAATGCCCCAGCCCTGCAGGGATTTTTTCAGCAGCGTCAGGTTGCGCTGCATCCGGGATTTATCTCTGTGCCAGGTGCTGGCCGTGATGCTCATGACCACGACCGGATCAATACGGTCCCTGTCCAGCAGCCATTTCACGGATTCATACTGCGGGCGCAGGGAGGGAAATATGGCCAGAAACATCAGCAACGACTCTTTTCTGCCCAGCTGATGGCGGCCACCGGGCATCAGATCGATGCGGAGTCGCCAGGGAAGCTGACGGGGCAGCGTCCGGAACAGTTCCGGAAAAGTCTGCGGGCGTTGCGGTGCCAGCGTCATGGCCAGTTGCCCGTGCCAGATATCGTCAACCCTGACGGCCTCACCGTCCGTCTCCACGTTACTGTTGCAGTACTGGAAGTTCAGATGCGGTGCCAGGCAGGCGCTGATATCGTTCTCCCGCAGACGTCCGTGAGGCAGGACGCGATCGCCGGGGAGCAGGGGCTGCCACGCCGTTGAGGTGCTGTTACGTTCAATTTCGTCGCGGATCACCTGCCCGGTTTCATGGGCATCCATCATACGGAGCAGTACGCCGTCATTATTGTCCGCAATGTCAGCCGCCAGTTTATCAATGAAGGCATCGTGGCGCATTTTGAGTCCTTCAAACATGGCGTACAGTGGCAGCTGGCCAAAACGCGCTTCCGGGAGCTGCGTTGTCTCATTCTGACGCTTGATCTCTGCCCGGCGCTCTTCCGGGGGCAGTGAGGCTATTGCGGTATAGACAACCAGCAGAACCCGCTCCCGGGTCACGTAAGGCGCAATTTTCTGCATTTCCTCGTCAATCAGGTCGTCAAGATCCAGATGCAGGCGCTGACAGGCCTGTTTTTTGGGGGTCAGCAGTCGTTCTGTCTCTTCCGCACCCCGCAGGGGATCGGATTCAAAAATGACGCTGAGTTTGTGGCCCGTCTGCCGGAAGTCGCCGCTCAGGGATTCACTCAGTCGCCGGATAAAGAACTGAAAGGTGCCCGGTTCCGGTTCAGTGTCTTCCGGCACCTCGTGAAAACTGAATTCGCGAAAAGCCCCCTTGATTTCAAAGCAGGTGACATAATCGTTATTCCGGGTGACCTGAATATAGGGTGCAGCCAGAGAAGGGTGCCGCACCTTATCATCCGCCGTCAGGCCGATAACCGTGCGCAGGTCGCAGTAATCCGGAAACGTTTTTCCGAGGGTGTAACGGGAAAGATGCATCAGGGCATCTTCAATTTTGTCAATCAGCATGTGTCAGCCTCCGGAAAGATAATGCTGATACAGAAGGGGCCACCAGGCAGGGGTGGCCTCCAGTCGGGTCAGGGTGTCGGGGGACGGTGCCGGCAGTCTGTGCAGATTCAGGATCAGCCTCAGGTTGCACCAGGCATCCAGAACGGCAGGGACAGCCTCTTCCGGCGTTCGCTGCAGGGCCTGTGCACAGGCCTGTGGGTGTGCCGAACCGATTTGCATCTGTGCAATGGTCTGGTGTTCTGTCAGCCAGTTCAGAAGGGCTTTCGCATCCTGCTGTTTCTCCCCGTCACCGCAGTGCAGGGCCAGATGCAGCGTCCGTTGCAGGTGATTACAGTCTTCGGCGCTCAGGCCCGGCAGAATGGCCATCACGCCCCGATCCGCGTTAATGGTGTCCAGCTCCCGCCATGCACGGCAGAACGGGTCGGCCACGGTCAGATTGTCATCGCTGTCATGCAGGGGATTGTTATCCCGCCACAGTGCCGTGTTCCGGGGCGATTCATATCCGCAGTATTCACAGTGCGTGCCGGCCTGACGGGCGCGGTCATTCAGCTGCTGTTCTTCTGTTGCAGAGGGGGTATGGCCGGCTACCGGACGTGTCAGTGAAAACGTCAGCATGGCTGATGCTCCTTGTTCTCAGGGGATGCGGAATACTCCGTCAGGTCTGTCAGTGCGTGAGGATGTTCCGGGTCAATCTGCTCTTTCAGGGTCTGCAGATTTGCCAGCGATTTGTAAAGGGCGGCCGCATGCATGTAACGCCCTTCGCTGGCGGCCAGTGCGGCCTGTTGCTGCTCCTGATGGATCAGGGCATCGATGGCGTCATGAAGGCGTCTGCCGCTGACGCGGACAACCAGGCCACACCGTGGAGACAGTATGTTCATGGTGATCTCGTGACTGAAAATCCCCTGCCGGCAGGCAGGGGAGTAAGGGAGGAAATTACACACCGACCGGGTTCAGGTTCATCTGCTTCTGACCACGGCTGATGAGCTGATCCAGACCAATCAGGCAGAGACCGACAAAAAAGATGAGGGCAATTCTGCCACTGGTAATGTGTGGGTTGTTCTTTTTCGATGCCATCATGACGAAGCCGGCAATGACAAAAAACAGCCCGAGAGGCAGGGCGACGGCTTTTGCCGGCTCCTTCAGGTCCGTGAAGAAGTTGGCAAAGCCCTTGAATATATCTGCCAGATCGTCACCGGCGGCCAGTGCAGGCTGTGAAAACAGCCCACCGGTGAGGAAGGTCAGGGTGACCAGCAGGGCTTTGCGTTTCAGTTCGTGCAGTTTCAGCATCAGCATGTACAGACGCACGGAAACACGGAGGGGCATATTTTTTATGTTGTTCATAAAAATCCTTGTGAGATTAAAGTGAAGATAATTACCAGTGAAGCTGGAGTGTGTTCTGAAGGGCGTTAATGACCTGCGGACCGAAGATAAGCATCAGGCCACTGAAGACTTTTTTGGTCCCGGACGAGATGTCGTCTCCCCGGGACAGTCCGGTGTGGCCGTCTTTCTGTGAGCGACGGTATTGCAGCAAACCGTTTAACACAAAACACCATCCGAGGGTCCGCAGGGCCGTTAAGCCCGCATTGACCGCCACGGCAGCGGGGCCGTAGCGGGCTTCGGGGACGTAAGCGATTTCATCAAAGGAAACGCTGCCGAACCCCAGCTGGTTACCGCCGGCGTTCACCACGCTTTCCAGCGCAATCACGCAGCAGGCCAGCAACAGGACAGCAAGGAATGTGCCGCCTGAATCCGTGTACTGGCCCCGCCGGCTGCGACCGGCGACGCCCGATAAATACAGAATGACCATGGCGATCCCGCCCACACTGGCGATGGCCAGAACAAGCTGTGTACCCAGTCCGGCGAGTTCGTTAACGGCATTTGCCAGCATCTGGACCATATCCACAGGTTCAGCCTCCCTGACGGATCACACCGGCGCTGGTCACGATTTCCCGTTTCTGCTCATCAATGCTCAGAATGGTGGTGCCGGCGAACTGGTCACCGGGGCGCAGCGCCCAGCTGCTGCCCTGCCAGGTCACCCAGGCCAGTCCCGGATAGAGGCTGTCGATTTTCACTCCGGAGAGCGGACTGGCAGTCCGGCCAGCACGTGGAGCTTTTCTGGTCGTGGTGGTTGCTGGCTGAGGGGAAGGCGCGGTGGCGGCCGGAACCGGAACAGTCCGTTTCTGAAGCTCGCTGATACGGCTTTCAAGCGTATCCAGCCGCCGGGCCAGTGCCGTCAGACCTTCACGGGTTTTCTCGCCGTGGATCCGCAGGGCCGCAAGGGTGTCATTCAGGGCATCCGTTTCGTCGTCCGGCAGGGGGTGTTCTGCCGGGAGCGGACGAACCGGTTCCGGTGATGCTGCCTCTCTGCTCTGTGTGACCTCTTCCTGGCTGACAAACTGCGCCTTTTCACCGGACGATGGTGTATTGCCGCTGATACGACAACTGATAAATAACACGCACGCGACGGCGGCAGCGCCCAGCTGGAACGGGAGTTTTTTCCAGAAGGGCGTGGCGGGCGGTGTTTCCTCTTCCGGGATACAGGTTATCTGCTCATCCTGTGAGAGCGCCTCCGGTGCCGGTGCATCGGGATCAAAATGCGGTGAAGATTTCATTTATGAATTTCCTGTTGATGAAGGGAGACAGTCTTTGTCAGAAACGGGTTTCATAAACAGGATGGAGACGACCTGTTTACGATCCACAACAGCCTGTGTCGGTGGCAGCCGGGCGGCATCCTGTGTCATCACCTGGGCAGTCTGCTGACCGATGCCGCCGGCGATAACACCGGCAACGGCCTCGCCATCCGGCATGCCGGTACGGCCCGTCACGGTGCCGCTGTTGGTGGTCAGGATTTGGGTGTTGGTGTCTTCGTACAGCTGCCCCACCTTGCCGATCCCGTTCGCCAGTGCCGGTAATATGATCCGGCTGAAATAACGGTGGTTGATGTTGCTGGCCACGGAAGAACGCTGCGTTTCATCATCCAGCGCATAAGCATCGATGGTGCAGGTCTGGCCGGCGTACTGCATGGTGGTGAAGTGGATCACAACGCCGTCACCGGCCAGCTGGACGCCCCGGGCAGACAGTACGGCACCGCGCAGTTTTCCGGCCGGGATGCTGGCCAGTACCACGGATCCGGCATTATCCGAATCCACGGACGTTTCCATCGTGCCCGGATAACGGCTCAGGCCCGGAATGGAAAATGACGCCGTGACCGGCGTGCTGTCCGGCTTTCCGGCTGTGCGCTGTGCGGCGGTGGTCTGTGATACCGTCTGCAGACCGGGTACGCCGGCGGCCCACTGACTGAAGTGTTCACCGCTGTTGCCCTGTGCATTCCCGTCGAATGTGGCAGCCAGCGTCATTTCACCCGGTGCCCATCGCTGATTCAGCGTTGCCAGAAAAGCCTGGATTTGCTGCCGTTTCCCGTCGGATGTGCCGCCGGTGCGCTGTTCGTTACCGGTGCCGGCAGGCGGGGTCGTCTGCAGCTGAACATCCTGTTGCGGAGGTGGCGGGGTTTCCGGCTCCGGATTTCCGGTACTCAGGGTGGCGAGAAAGCTGTCACCTTCCTGTTCTGCCTGGCGGGCACCCATCCGGTTTGCCTGTGATAACAACTGACGGTACTGCTGTGACTCCTGAGTGGTGACGGGCGTGCTGCTGGCAACCCGTCTCAGGTTGTACTGTGATTCGGGCTCTTCGCTGCGGGAAAGGTATCCCCAGCCCAGATAGGCTCCGCCCAGCACGCAGACCGCCGCCGCACCGATAATCGCGATTGTTTTTTTGCCGTCGCGGGCGGCATCCTGTTCTATGGCCATGATTACTCCAGGTCGATGGTCAGGGGAACGTTATTGCCCTGAACGGAAAACATGACGTAAGGGGTGACCGGCAGTTTCCAGACGTGTGTACCGTCAGCCGCCGTCAGCGTCTGTTCAAATTCATCACGAAGGATCGCGCCGGAACGCAGGTACAGGTCGTCTCCCATCTGCCAGGCCTGTGTGGCCGGTACATCACCCTTCACGCGCAGGGCGCGGGCTTCTTTGGGGGGAACACCGTCCAGAAATGCCTGCAGGGTGTCGTCATACAGCCCGACTTTCTCTTTTGCCTGGCGTACAGGCCGGGATTTGCCCGGCTGAGTCTGCGGAATGCGCAGATCCAGACGGCTGTCACTGAACTGTGATGCCGCTTTGTCCGAGGGCGAACCGCTGGCCAGACTGATGGTGACCGGTACGGCCAGTCCCTTCAGGTACACCGTCACGCTGCCGGTGTCATACACACGGCTGGCCTGAACCACGATGGAGGGGGAGTCCGGCAGATACACCACCCGGAATCCCTTTTCATTCCCGTTAATGGGCGGAGCGGCCACCGGCCAGGGGGCACCGTTCTGATCGGTGAAGTTGATGACACCGGGATAATTGGGCAGAACCTGCATCATGGGCAGTGACGCCCCCGGCGTCAGTTTCACGGTCAGGGAACGGATACGGGGCACCACGGTTAACGGGTTAAAGGCACTGTGTCGCTGCAGATCGTCGTACTCTTTCCTGAGCTGCGTGATGTCTTCCGGTGGCAGGGGAAGGGTGACGGCCCGGGCGATATCCGTGGCACTTTCTGCCTGTGATGCCTGTGATGCCTGTGATGCCTGTGATGCCTGTGATGCCTGTGATGCCTGTGAGTTTCCTGACTGCGGGGGCGGAACATCACCCTCCACAGGGCGTGCCGGCACATCCACCGGGGCCGGGGTGCCTGATGCGGGGGTTGCCGTATTATTCAGGCTGACGGCCGGCTGCCATTGTTGTCCGGTTGCGGTGTTGCCCGGTGCGGCTGTGTCAGCCAGAACGGCATGACCATACAGGAGACAGGACGCAAGAATGACGGACGGATATCGGGTCATGAACGGGGCTCCTGTGTGATCACCTGGGTGATGTTCAGACCGTCCTTTTTCAGCCGGGGATCGGCGGTCTCAATCATCATGGTCAGAATGAAATTCTGGGGCGGCAGTGACGTACTCTGACCGTTCAGGCGCAGCGTGATGGGATACTGCACCCGCCAGGCATAGTGACCGTTATCGAGCACGCCTTTACTCTGGATGATGCCCGATGACGTCAGGACGGAGAGGTTCATCCGCTTTTCCTTCACCTTTTCCAGAATGCCGGATGACACCAGGGCGTTGTAATAGCTGACGAAACCTTCGTCAGAGAAGCTGTCCTGACGGGCGTTGATTTGTTCCCGGTAATGCACAAAATCCAGCGTGAAGTTTGCCCGGGTTGCCCGTGCGCCGTAGTCAATGATGTCGGCATCACTGTAGGTGGCCTTGTTCATGGCCGGCAGCGGGATAATGCGACCGTTATCGCTGGCCACGACAGCCAGAGGCGGGTTTGCCACCTTCCAGGCCAGATACCCGTTGATGACGATGGCGCCCGTCAGGGCGATGCCCAGCCAGCCGTTACAGCCCAGCAGACGCCGGGTGAAGGCAACGTTAAGCCGGGCCTCCTGGTGCTGTGCGATGGCGGCAGAATACGGTGTCTCCTTCGGTGAAGGCGACACGGGGGTTTTTTTCATAATGCGTCCTCACTGATGCTCAGAGTGAAAAGGGGTAATCCGGGGAGGCCCCGGATGAAGAAGCGCGTGGAACAGACGTGGATTGCGGTGCCGGAGAGGACTGACGAACTGAACTCCGGCTGACGGCCCGGGATTTCACCGGGACAGACGTGGTCGGAAGATTAACGCCCAGGTCTCCCCACGGGTCGATGGTGCCGGGCAGGTAGTCATGAATTTTGTCCCGTGCGGCACTGCAGATCTGATCCTTTATTTTGTCGAGTAAATCGCTGATATCAGGAAAAACCGGTACGGTGACGGAGGTACTGATCTCCCCCAGGCACTGCTGAAAGCCGTTCGAGGCCTGTTTTTCCCGCTGTGCCCAGGATTCTGCGGCTTTCTGTGCCTGTGCGTAACCGGCCTGAGCACCGGCAAGCGCCGCTGTCGATGCCCGACAGCTGGCCGCACTGGCGGCAGCACAAAATGAACCGCTGATGATGATGGCGGCAATGAGTGTTTTCATGGTCTGACTCTGTGTTATACGCCGGGGCGTGGTGCGTTGTGATTTCTGCGGGGAGCGTTCTGTGGCTTATTGCGCATTTCAGTCACCTGTTCAGGCGGCACCGGCGGGCGACTGAAGCCGAGTTCCTGTTGCAGTGCCGCCGGACGCTTTTCCGGGGCGCTGACCTGCGTCAGAATGCGTTCCCGCTCACCCTTCAGTGTGAAGACGAAACTGTTGTAGTTGCCGGTTTCGTTGTTGATGGCATTGCCTTTCCCGATGGGCCGGAGTCCCTGTGGTGTCACCTCATTCAGTATCAGGTGGCGCTCGCCGTTCTGACCGACAAAACGTCCCAGCACCGGTTTGTGCCGGCCTTCATGCAGAACCAGCCCCTGAACAAAATCCCCCCGGGCTTTCACCAGAAGGAGCTTTAGCTGTTGTGTGGCTTCATCCTGAAGCTGCATCAGCAGTTTTCCGGCCTCCGGGTGAGGGGCGGGCAGTTCCGGTGATGCCGGTGTCTGTCGGGGTGTCGTCACGCCCTGTCCGTTGTGTTGTACCCACAGGACTTCCGGCAGTGCAGGCAGCGTCGGGGGTGTGGTGCCGGCTTTACGGGCCATGTCGTCCACGGCTGCCTGCAGTGCCCGGTAATCGCCCAGATGATAGGGGCGCAGCTCACCCGGTTGAGCCAGTTGCCCGGTATGGCGGGCAACCACATAGGGATCCACCGCAGGGCGGGCTTCCCACTGGTTGCGGGTGACCTCCTTCTCTTCGTAAATCCAGCCGCCATGTTCGTTCTGCAGAGGCTTACCGTCATCACCCAGCTTTTTCACCTGAATGGTCACCGGTTTTTTCCCCAGCATGGTCAGTGTGGCCATGTCGCCGGTTTTCAGCCCACTGTTCCGTATGGCCTCCTGGAGTCCAATTCCCCACACAAGACGCTCACCATGTCGGGTTCTCAGGTGAGCGTAATAACTCCGGTCTTTTTGTTTGTCGAAGTTATAGTGCGCCGGGCCGAATGCCAGCAACTGACCGGTAATGCCACAGGATGCTTCCTTGTGGCTGGCGTTCCGGGGCAGTGCTGTTTCCATCCGGGTGGGCAGGATATCCAGTGGCAGTGCCGATTGTTGCGGGGCAGATGCAACATTTGCAGAACGCTCCTGCCACAGAATATGGTTCGCATCGGGCGACAGGGGCTCTGCTTCGGCTCCCGGCACCGGCTCAGACTGCAGTCTGGCCCGCGCCTGATTCAGCATTTCAACCTGTTCCGGGTTTTTCAGCTTCAGTTTCAGGTCGTAGGTGGCAATGAGCGTGATGGCGCGTTGTTTGAATTCGTCGCTGCCGGTCAGTTCAATTTCACCCTTAAGCTGGCAGTGGCTCTGTGCCGTCAGTAAGGCGGCCAGCACAGCACGATCATCCCGGCTGGCTTCCTGGCTGGCCATCGCCAGGTGTGTGACAAAGTCCGTAAAGACATGCTTTCCGTCCAGAAACATTTCCAGCGGATATTTGATGTCTTTCGGGTCCATCCCTTTATACGGGTGACTGAGGCCTTTCATGATGGCGTTCAGATCATGAAGCGGAGAAGGGATGGCATTTTCCACCGGGGGTTTTTCTATCCGGATCCCGTCCGGCTCTGTGGTGTCAGGAGACGCCTGTTTTTTCTTTGGTGGCTGAAACGGCAGGGGCGCATCTTCCTGTACGGGGGCCTGTGTTTCCGCTTCTGAAGTCCGGGGGGCCGGGGAGGACGGTATGTCATAGTAACCGTAAGCCTCGTCGTCCTCATATTCCATAGCTGCAGCCAGTCTGGCATTGATATCGTCAGGGTCAGCCGGCGCTTTTGCCGCATTCATCTCCGGTTCACCGGCAGGGGCCGGGTTATCAGCGGCGTCCGTTGCGGCGGTTTCAGCCGCAGGGGCAGGCTCCGCAGCGGTGTTATCTGCCGCATTCGTCTCCGGCTCACCGGCAGGAGCCGGGGTGTCAGCGACGTCCGTTGTGGCGGTTTCAGCTACAGGGGCAGGCTCCGCAGCGGTATTATCTGCCGCATTCGTCTCCGGCTCACCGGCAGGAGCCGGGGTGTCAGCGACGTCCGTTGTGGCGGTTTCAGCTACAGGGGCAGGCTCCGCAGCGGCGTTATCTGCCGCGTTCGTCTCCGGCGCACCGGCAGGGGCCGGGCTGTCAGCGACGTCCGTTGTGGCGGTTTCAGCTACAGGAGCAGGTTCCGCAGCGGTGTTATCTGCCGCGTTCGTCTCCGGCGCACCGGCAGGGGCCGGGCTGTCAGCGACGTCCGTTGTGGCGGTTTCAGTTGCAGGGGCAGGTTCTGCAGCGGTGTTATCTGCCGCGTTCGTCTCCGGCGCACCGTCAGGGGCCGGGTTGTCAGCGACGTCCGTTGTGGCGGTTTCAGCTACAGGGGCAGGTTCTGCTGTGGTGTTATCTGCCACCTTCATTTCCGGCATGTCGGCAGCATTCGTTGCGACCGGTGTTGCCTGATTATCCGGTGTCTCCTTCATGATGTTCTCCTTCGCCGGACACCGGGCAAGCACCTGCTGCCAGACGGGCGTCAGCTGTTCTGTCAGGGCTGCCAGTCCTCTGGCCTGATGCAGATCGTTGAAATCGGTCAGCCCCTGCTCCCGCTCTTCACGGGTGAACTGTGGGACAAATGCGGTTCCTCTGGTGAGGCGGGCGGCTTTTTCGGCGGCTTCTTTCCCCGGATTCCCCGGACGCCCGGGTTTGGGGAGATCATCATCGCCCAGAAATAACATCGGGCTGCCCGGGTAACGGGCGTGGAGATTTTCCGCGACTTTTACCAGATTCCCGGAGTCAACCGTCATCACAACAGGGTGACGCAGTGCCATCGCGCAGCTGGCCGCCGTGGCGTAACCTTCGGCCAGTACAATGGGGTGGTTATCCTTCAGCGAACCGCCGACGACAAAGAAGTTACCGGCTTTTTCCGCATCTTTTGCCAGCCGCTTGTTACCTTCCGGGTCAATCGTCTGAATCGAACGGATCTGCCCGTCCGTGTTGTACAGCGGAATAACCAGCCCCTGACGGTTGTCAATATGTACGCCCCGTGCGGCCTGAACGCCCTTTTTCTGCAGGTAAGGGTGATCATGCCCGGCCTGTGCCGTGCGCTTATATCGCTGTGCCGATGTCCGGGCTTTCTGGTCATGCAGGAGGCGGGTCTGTTCTGCCCGGTTCCAGGCCTCCTGGGCACTGATGGCTTTGATATGCAGGGCGGCCACCGGATCCGGTTTTTCACCGCTGTAAGACCAGGTGGCGTTAATTTCACTGCCACCATCCCGGAAATCGTTAAACCAGCCATTGGGATGACCGTCGAGATGCCCGACGTATGAGCCGGATTTTTTACCACCGGTATCACCCTGCAGACGGATCCGGTGCTTCTTACCATCCATCACAACGGGATTTCTGGCATCCAGAATGGCACCGTTTGCCCGGAGAAAATCCTCAAACTGCGTTCTGGCATCGGTGGAGGAAACACCGGAATGGTGTTTATCCGGCAGCCAGGGCTTCAGTTTTTCCAGGTCTGCGCCAGCCCGGGCATACCAGCATTTTTTTTCACGATCGAAAAGCACGGCCTGACGACCGTCTTCAAGTTTTCCGGCCAGTTTTTTAACGTCCTGATGCTGGTCGTGAGGGATTGCCAGATAGGTTCTGGAAGGGGTCATAAATGAGTGTCTCCCTGTCAGAAGAAGTTACGGTACCACCAGGGACGTCCGCTGATGCGGGTGCCGCGCAGGCGATGAACAAGTTTCTGGCCCAGCACAGCGGCGGTGATCCCCATGCGGGTCAGAATGGCAAAGAAAGCAATAAGGGCGATGCAGAACATAAACATGAACAGGGATGGCCACCTGAACCACAGCAGCAGCGTCAGCCAGGCAAGAGGGGGAACGCTGAACAGCCGGACAGGTGGTGAGGCATCCCGGGACATGGAGTAATCAGCCATGTTTTTTCCTCCGGGTGAATTCCTGAAAGCCGATGTATTCCGTTGCGGTGGCTTCGGTGATCCGGCCTTCCTGATACAGTGACCATGCGGCATCCGCAATGCGGGCTCCGTTCCGGGTCAGCATGTCGTTAAGCACGGACGGCCACTGGTTCCAGGCATGCTGACGTAACTGACTGCGGACAGACTCATCAAACAGAATGTATTCCCGTACCGCCTGCCGGCGTCCGTCCGTGGTGGGGATCAGGCGCTGGACGATAATGAACTGCAACAGTTCAAGCATGTCCCAGGCCAGCGGCTCACGGTTGTCTGACGGCAGCATTCGCACGCTGCGGGAGAAGGCGTGTCCGGGGGAAAAGGCATGTTCGGTTCCCAGACAGAGGTGACCGGAGAGGGCGCAGTTCACCATGCCTTCAACGGTTTCGCCGTCCCTGATTTCGCCAATGCCGATAATGGTGGGGGCCTGACGCATTGAGAGGCGCAGACCGGCGGCAAAAGAAGGAACGTCCTTACCCACCTCGCACTGCTGGGGCTGCAGTACCCAGTCGTTGCCACCCAGCAGCGCCTCCACGGGATCTTCATAGGTGACGATTTTACAGTGAGGCGATGTTCTGCCGTGGTGCTGATAGGTGGCCGTCAGCAGGGTGGATTTGCCGGAGCCGGTTGGCCCGCAAATCAGGCCGATGCCTTCATGGGGAAGGGCGGCCAGTGCCCGGAATAAATCTTCCGGCAGCCCCATATCAGACAGGTCGGGAATATGGTTATTGATGATACGCAGGGTGACTGCCGCAGCCGTACTGAGTCCCCTGATGGTGGCCTGGGTAAAATTGGCCCGGAAACGCAGCCGTTCTCCCCGCTGCAGGCCAAAACGGCCGTCACTGTTGCCTTCCAGTTGCAGGGAACGGTCAGCGCCTGTTCCCCGCTGTATCAGAGCCTTAATGTCAGGACTGAAGATCCGGTCAGTCAGATATAACAGCGTGGGATGGTCCAGCGTGAACGGGCTGCAGCGGATCATTCGTCCGTGGTGGCCAACAATCAGCGGACCGCCGCTCTGAAGGTGGATATCGGACACACCGTGACGGTAGCAGTGCACGAGGAAGTCACGCAGTCTGTCCGGGGTGACACCACCGGCAAAACTGAATTGATCAAGAGGCAGAAGGGTATCCACGGTGCTCACTCCCCGACCGTGATTTGTGGAACCCAGCGTTTCTTATCCAGTTCAAAGCCGGCGGGCTGTTTCAGGTCACGGACGCGATCGCCCAGCATTAACTGGCTGCGGGTGCCGGTGACACTCTGATGCTGTTCGGTAACGACAGGAGGCGTGATCATGTTCTGCCGGGCCAGCTGCGTGTATCGCATCATCCCGGTGTAATCACGGGTCAGCCGGTTAAAGTTTGCGGTCAGCGTTTCATCCGCGCTTTTGCGCCCCTCCTCCCATCCCTGCCGCACGGCTTTCGTCCAGACTTCCCGTTCAGCACTGTTACGGGGAACCACGCTGTCGTCAGGACGGGCGGTGGTGGTCAGCCCGGCAAACAGATACTGTCGCCAGCCGGGAGGATTACTGACAAAACGTTCAGGGCGCAGGAGTCTGTAAGTCTGCTGTGCCGTGCGCATCTGTTTGTCGGTAATGGTGGCCAGAGAGCCTGCGCTGGCAATGACCGGTGGCAGCCATCCCTGACGGCTGATGAGAGGCGCAAACTGATACAACTGATCAAGCTCTGTTCCCCGGGCGGTCAGCGCCTGACGCAGTTCCCAGGCACGCTGCGCTTTTCCGCCCCGGAAGCCTTCGGTTCTGCCGGCCTCCGTCAGCATCTGCCAGACGGTTTCATTCACCCCGTCAGGCAGTTTTTTCGCGACATCAATATAACGCTGTATGTCCGGCGGGGCTTCCTCTTCAGCACGGACGATGCCGGCCATGAATAAGAAGGCCATCAGACACCACGGTGCATATTTCATGATGAGACTCCTTTCAGGGGCGGCAGGAAGGTGACCTCCAGAGACGAGGCTGTCTGGATCAGCGTTGCCCGCCAGTTGATCTGAACCTGAATCAGACGCAGGAGTGTCTCAAACGTGATGTTCTGTTCGTGGATGGTGACCGGAAGAGGGAGACGAACACCGGTCATGCGCAATGTCAGGCCACGCCGGTGAGCCAGCTGACTCAGCAGTTCGGCAGCATCACCATCCCAGTCCACTGAAAGGCGCTGTGAGTTGGCGGTGATACGTCCGGGGAACTGCCAGCCTTCAGGTGTCAGGTTATTCAGGGGAATACTGATGGCGGTCACCGGGCGGGGGCTGGTGACCGGGGCTTTTCCGGTGGAATGACAGCCGGCAAGCAGCAACAGTGGCGCTGCCAGCCAGAATGGATGACGTAATTTCATGGGGAAACCTCGGAGATGACAGAGTGTTAACCGGTTTTTTCCTGGCGCCGAAGATACAGCCAGATGGTGCGGATATCCCGGGCATAACGCTGGCGCAGCCCGGCATTGCCGGGAGCAAAACCGGCGTTGTAGGAGCCAATGCAGTCCCATGTCGGACCACATTTCTGCAGGTGTCGCGCCAGCACCCAGGCACCGGCCTGAACGTTCAGACAGGCATCGGTCAGCAGGTCGTTACCGGCGGTGAGCACGCCATAACGACGCAGAACCGGAATATGGCGCTCATTAATTTGCATCAGGCCATAGTCCCGGCTGGTTATCTGCCCGGCTTTGTTCCGGTTATAACCGATGGCACGGGTGTTCAGACGGCTTTCTTTAATGGCGATGGCCTGCAGCAGAAGGGGATCAATCTGATATCTCTCTCCGGCCTGTCGGAAACACCATGCCCCGGCAGGGGGGAGCCAGAGCAGTCCGGAGACAAGCAGCAGAACGCGCCACATCACAAAAAGTCCGCACCGGCAGGTGAAACCGTGACCGTATGGCGATCGAAGTCGATCGTCATCTTCAGTTGATGCTCACGGGCGATTTTTTGCAGGACATATGGCCACTGGTCGTTACCTGCCCATGATACCGGCAGGCGGGAAGCCACTCCGGGCATCAGGTGTGGCTGCCAGCCCGGCGGCAGGATACGCTTCAGCGCCGTTGTCAGGGGAACCTGCCGGCCACGCTGTTGCGTCAGGGGCAGCAGGACCGGCCGTTTCCCGACAAGGGTCACACCGGGAAGGTGCTGCTGTGCTGTGCGGGCTGATGATGACGCGGGGCGTGGTGACGGTGTCGCTTGTGAAAGCGGGTCTTTCTGCAGTGCGCGGATTTTTTCTGCATGCACCGTGATGAGCGTGCTGACAAAGGATGCTGCCGGTGTGTCAGGCGTCCGGGGGGTGGTACTGCAGCCTGACAGAACGACGAGCAGGGGCAGTAACAGGCAGCGATAATGCATGAAGCCTCCTCATGATGTTGTTTTTCCGGTGCGGCGGCCGGATTTATTTCTGCGCTTCACCCGTTTTGTCAGGTGCTCCATGAATTCCTCATGGATGTCCGGTGAGGCATTAATCACCGTGTCGACAACGGCGCGCAGGACTTCTGATTTTCTGACGGGCTGTTCCAGCCTGGTGGTTGCTGCCACGGCAATCCGCGTCAGTGTCTCTTCCTGTTTCTGTTCAACGGTATAGCAGTACACCGGGCTCCTCATAACGACTCACTCCTTTCTCTTTTATTTCGCATATTTTTCTTTACTCCTGTATTTTCAGAAACGCAGGCTTGCCAGCGTCAGTATCAGGAGAAGAGGCATCCATGCGGATAGCATCAAAACCGAAAGATATAACGCTAAAATATCTGTTTCACGATCATCGGTTTCTCCGCTCTCAGCGGCTGATTTCCCCACCGCATCGGAACTGCACCTGTCTGAAGGACTCTGCGACTGCACATCCCGATATTTTTCTGTCGTTTTATTCAGGGTATCCGGGGTAAATTTTTTCATGATGTAAATTCCTCACGTTGTTTATTTCTTCCTGTGGAGAATGAGAGGCTTTTTCTCAGCGCCATCCGGGCTTCGCGGGATTTTTTAATTTCTGACAGGTACACCGGGAGGTAATTTTTGTTACCGGAGAAGGTCAGCGTTGTACCAATGGTGGTTTCTGATGGATGGGTATCTGAAAGTGAGAAATCACTGAACATACCGGCCTCCTGCTGTTGCCTGTGGGTGCCATAAATCACAGTGCCGTACTCCCCATCGGGATGACGGCAGATTGTGCTGCCCGATGTAAATCGTCCTGACAGAAATGTCCTTCTCCAGCAGATTTTCTTTTCCCGACATGACCTGAAAGTTTTCGGCGTAAAAAGCCTGTTCTGCCGCGAATCTGTCCCGCTGTTTCTGCTGAATCAGGTGGAACGCCACCGGGGCCACCATGTCGCCGGTGCTGCTGAAGCAGTTCTCCGTCGCTGAAAGCTGAAGAATGTGATTTCTTTTGCCGGATGAGCGGGAACGCAGCAGGGCTTCATGGAGAATGTCATCCGGAAAACGGCAGATGCCCTGACGCCAGCCCTGTTGCATCAGCTGACTGAGGGCTGCCCGGAAGCGGAAAATGTCACAGTTTCCGGCCCGCCCGGCACTGACCAGCAGGGCATTCAACAGGTTACCAATGGGCATGGTGTGGTTTTTGCGTAACAGTTGTCGCAGGGAGGCGATTTCATCATGCAGACCGGAATCCCGGCAGGCGGTATCCAGCCACTCGTTCAGGAAGCGACGTCGTTCTGCATCCGTTGTCAGATGTTCTGCCGCATTCAGCGCAGCCAGCATGCGGGAGAGCAGATGTATGACAGGATGTTCTGATTCTGTTGTCATCGGGGGATCCTTACATTACGGAAAAACAGCAGTGCGGAGACGTGACATTCAGGCAAAAAAAAGCCCGGCCATGAAGGCCGGGAAAATGCTCTGGATATCATTGCTCCGGAAGGCCTTTCTGTACCAGTTCCAGGAGCATGGAAATTCTCGACACCGGACGTGGAAGGTCTTCCAGGTGGAGAAGGTACTGGTACTGCGCCGGGGTCAGCCTGTCTGAAGCCGTGTCCAACGCTTCACAGACTCCCGAATCTGGCGCGGGATCCGGGTAAATCGTCATCAGCCCGTCAACAATGCTGTTGTGGACTTCAGGAATACGGTTTCCGAAACGCACAAAGTCAATAAAGGCTGTGTGCTGTCGGATGGCAGAAACCGAATGGATATTAAAGTCCGCCTTCAGAAAGAAATATCCCGGAAACACCGGAGCCACCTGCCGGCGAAATGAACACACGGCATCGGTACGTCTGACCACTCTGAGATGCAGCGGTGTCCAGGGATACATGTCTCGGTCACTCAGCCACCCGAAAAGGGCTTCCCGTTTTTTCCCTGCGGTAATGTGTCTTGCCAGATACCAGCGATAGCCTGGATAGTCTGAAATTTGTTCTGTTGCCATCAAAAATCAACGCTTCGCGCGGAATTCATCCAGGTGGATGAACTCTGTCGTTCGGGATGTTATGAAAAGCACGATAAAACAGATGCTTACACATAACGCTTCATCTCTGTGGTAATGCCGTCTGTTCTGGCGGTGAACAGATGACCCCAAAAGTTTAATAAACTAAAAAACGAAGTCAACACGATCGTTAAATCTGGAAATGCCGATTTATCCAGATGAAACGATCGTTTAAATCCAAATAACCAGAATAATATTCTGATCGCGATCTCGTTTTTAGATCATTCGATCGTGTTTCGGGTGATAGCCGATCTTTTCTACTAAAAATGGGGTAGATGGCAGACTAATGTTCTTTTTGTGACCAGATGGGAAAATTGATTTGTGTCAATGGATTTCAGGAGGGGTTGCTGACGGGGATCGAAAAAACTGATGTTCAGAGAGGGGGTTACTTCCAAAAAAGAAAGAAAGCGGGTATATTTTCGGGCGTTGTGGTAAGGATCCATTGGGATCGTAAGGCAGAATGCGCCATAAGGCATTCAGGAGAGATGGCAGGTACGGAGAGTAAGTCGGAAGACTGAAGATGTGCCGGAAGCCATAAAAGGAAAACCCCCATAATCTTCTCATCGAACTTGGCGGAACGTTAGAAGATTATGGGGGCCTCACAGAATACGGGAAAAGTATAATGAAACCGTACCAGAGATTCAACCCCGTGCAGTGTATAAATACACGGCACAATCGCTCCGCCATAAGCGACAGCTTGTGGCAGGTCTGAAGAATACATCATATAACGCCGTACACTGGAGTCAGCTCTCCCCCGAAGACCAGATCCGTTTCTGGGAAGAATATGAGGCGGGAAGGGCGAACTCTTTCCTGGTTGAACCGGAAAGGAAGCGCACGAAGCGCCGTCGCGGTGAGCACTCCACCAGACCCAAATGTGAAAATCCGTCCTGGTATCGTCCTGCGCGCTATAAGGCGCTGAGCGGGCAGCTCGGGCACGCCTATCACCGTCTGGTGAAAAAGGACCCGGTGACCGGCGAGCAGAGCCTGCGTATGCGTATGTCGCGGCATCCTTTTTACGTGCAGAAACGGACGTTCGTCGGTCGCAAATATGCTTTCCGCCCGGAAAAACAACGCCTCCTCGATGCCATCTGGCCGGTTCTGGTCAGCTTCAGTGATGCGGGTACACATACCGTAGGCATGAGCGTTTCCCGTCTGGCCAGAGAAATCAGCCCGAAAGACAGCAAAGGAAAGGTTATCCCCGAACTCGAGGTGACGGTCTCCCGGCTTTCCCGTCTGCTGGCCGAACAGGTGCGTTTTGGTGTGCTGGGTGTGTCAGAAGAAACGATGTGGGACCGTGAAACCCGCCAGCGTCTGCCACGCTATGTCTGGATAACACCGGCAGGGTGGCAGATGCTGGGTGTGGACATGGTTAAACTTCACGAACAGCAGCAGAAGCGGCTGCGTGAAAGTGAAATCCGCCAGCAACTCATCCGGGAAGGTGTACTGCGTGAGGACGAAGATATTTCCGTACATGCAGCCAGAAAACGCTGGTATCTGCAGCGCAGCCAGGATGCGCTGAAACACCGTCGGGCGAAAGCTGCAGCCCGCAAGCGTGCTAATCGCCTGAAGAAATTACCTGCCGACCAGCAGATTTATGAGATGTCACAGCACATCCTGAAGCGTATGCCGCCGGATGAAGCCTACTGGTGCACGCCGGAACGCCTGCAGCAACTGGCCATCAGGGAGCTGTACCAGCTTGAACTGACGCTGGCTGCGCCACCGCCGCACTAGACAGCACCATTCCTTCAGCACTGAATCATCGCCAGCCCCTTCGGGGCTTTTGGCGCAGGTTCTGTCCGGCCAGAAATCCCCCGTAACCACCTGAAATCCCCACATCCGCCCATACACGGCCATAAAATCTCTCACCGGTCGTCAGAACGTGGCCACGTCGTTTCAGTTATCCACATAAATCCGCAAACAAAAAACTTTAAGAAGCTGCAAACTAGAAACAAGAAACCTGCAATATAGTCTTACCCCCTTCATTTAATCCCCTGCGTTGTTCCACCGCAGGGAAAGTCTTTATCTCTGACACGCCTGTGAACAGATACAAAAAGGCCTTCGCTTGCAGCGGCCAGAGCCGCGCCGCTCAGAATTTAAAAGCACCTCCCACCGCAAGCGGCGGGCCCCCGACAGGCACAGTTCTGATACACCGTACCCGTCCACCACTGAAAAGCGCCGCCGCCCCCGCCCGAAGGGCGGGAACAACATCGCTTTTAATGATGGATGTTGTAACTAAGCAACATCATCGCTGTCAGTCTTCTCGCTGGCAGTATCGAGTACACGCTCGTAAGCGGCCCTGACGGCCCGCTAACGCGGAGATACGCCCCGACTTCGGGTAAACCCTCGTCGGGACCACTCCGACCGCGCACAGAAGCTCTCTCATGGCTGAAAGCGGATATGGTCTGGCAGGGCTGGGGATGGGTAAGGTGAAATCTATCAATCCGTACCGGCTTACGCCGGGCTTCGGCGGTTTTACTCCAGTATCATATGAAACAACGGAGTGCCGCCTTCCATGCCGCTGGCGCGGCATCAAAAAATCCCTCTTCTCCAGTGCCCCCTCCGAACCCAGAGTGTATTTTCATTTATTGATGAAATTTACTGTTTGCGCAATTTTCCTGTTTTGGTGTATTTTATTCTTTCGGAGGCTATAATATGTTTAATGTGATTACTCACCCGGCCGCACTGGATGAGCTGCTGGAATTACCAGACAATCTGCGTGGTCGCATGGCCAGACTGATTGAACGGCTGGAACAGGAAGGTAACAAAATGAAAATGCCTCACAGCCGTGTTATTGGCGGAGGGCTTTTTGAACTGAGAGTCGGGGATAAAAATATCGCAAGGACACTGTACGCTTATGCAACGGGTAACGAAATCTGTCTGCTGCATGCATTTGTGAAAAAGACGCAAAAGACACCAACGAAAGCTATTGAAATCGCCAGGATGCGCCTGAAGGAGATGAAATGATGAAAGTAAAAGGTGTTCCGTTCAGCCTGGTAAAGCAAAAACTGCTTAATACTCCAGAAGCTGTCAAAGGGTATGAAGATGCCGATAAAGAACTGGAGATGATAGAAATGTTGTACGAAATGAGAGAAAAAGCGGGGTTAACAAAGTCTGCTCTGGCCGAACGAATGGGGTTACGTCCGTCAGCAATTAGTCGCCTGGAAAGTAATCCTTTAGGAGCCAGTATGAAAACTTTGACAAAATATGCTCAGGCCTGTGGTGCAACCATCGATATTCGCGCAGTCTATTGAATCAATAGAAATTTAAATCCCCAAAAGATTAAAAAAACACTCAAAAAGGGGGCCGCTTGAACAATAGGAACTAAAGCTCCCAAAAGATTAAAAAAAACACCACAAAACGGATATTTCTTCAACACTCCTTATGCACCATATGAACGGAAACGACTATTAAACAGGATAACACTGATTGATAAAGGGTATGAATGGTGGTTTTTTGCTCCGTTCCCCGTAAAATGGACGTAACTTCCCCTCTGCGGCTCTCAGCCGCAACACTGCATTCGGGCCAGCGGCTCATGCATCATAACCAGCTCTGCCAGACGGTATCCCCGCTTCAGCCCCGTAAACCGCATCTGACTTCCGCACAGGATGCATTTCAGCGGGTCATCCTTCAGGACGTTCTGAACTTTTGATGCCAGGCCGTTAAAGCCATTTCGCATATCGGTGATACCTGCAACCAGCCAGATACGCGAACCTGCAGGGAAAGATATCATCAGTGGCTGCTCCCTTTTATTTCGCGGATAAGTGTCTGTAATAACGCCGGCGTCAGTTTTCCTTTAAGCCTGAGAGTTCCGGCCGGCAGAGCCAGCTCACAGCACAGACTGTCGGGCGGTGTATTTATCTGTTCAGGTATCTGCACTGGTGCCGGGATTTTATTATTCGGCTCCGGAGTTAACGTCACGGGAAGTAGCGATGTTTCATGTTCGCCGGTTGGCTGCAGGCCGCCGTTACGCCAGAGATGCCGCCAGTTAAAGAGCAGGTTATCGTTGATTCCGTTCTCACGAGCTATTTGTGCGACACAGGCACCGGGTAAAAGAGTTTGCTGAACAAGTCTCCATTTAAACTCCTGTGAAAATCGGTTCCGGCGGTTTTTCTCTGTTTTCACAGTCTGAGTTACTGTCGGGGCTGAAGGGTATCGCCCCGGGAACAGAACCCGGGCCAGTTGCACGTAGGAATATTCCCCGGAAAGAGGCCAGTCAGTGAATACCTGGTGAAATCGCCTCACCAGAGAAAAAATGGCGGTTTTGCTGATATCGGTCTGCGCAGAAATGCGCAGGTACGACAGTGACTCGTCAAATCTCAGTTGTAGCACACGCAGGATCAATTCCGGATTGTCTGCCAGTACCGCTTTTCGTGCATTCATCTTAAATGTCCCTTTACTGCGAAAATGGACATTAGTATCGGAAACAGGAAAGGGAGGCGAAAGACGGTTTAAATGAGACGGTTACAGAACGTGGCTAGATTCGGCCAGTTAGCCTGCCAGCTTCGGCTTGTCAGCGCCAGTGGCTCATGCATCAGGACCAGCTCTGCCAGACGGTATCCCCGCTTCAGCCCCGTAAAACGCATCTGCCTTCCGCACAGCACGTATTTCAGCGGGTCAACCTTCAGTAACCGCTGATACATCCCCCTCCATGTTATTTGCCTCGCTGTTTTTCTCACAGTCTCCGTTATGGTGTATACCACCTCTTCCAGTAAAGTAGGTCAGCGTTTACTAAGCATTCCCTGTATCGGAACGCTAACTGCAAGCACTATTTCAACTGAGATTGGCGACGGGAAGCCGTATACCAGTAGCAGTGACTTTGCCGCCGCAATAGGGTTGCTACCTCGACAATACAGCACAGGCGGGCGAACAACATTGTTGGGTATCAGCAAGCGGGGCAACAATAAGATACGAATCTTGCCAGTCCTGTGCGCTAGAGTATTTATACAAAAACTGGAACACCAGTCAGGCTGGTTGGCCGACTGGTGCCGGGAGTTACTGTGCCGGAAAAGTATTGAGTAGAGACATGTTTGCAAATAGAAATTACTGGTATATCTTACCTTTTTTTTTGATAGATTACATGGTGTAACTTATTGATTTTTTCTTTTACTGAAAAAATATAAAAAATAATAAATGAGTTTGCATTTTTCTGTTTTTATTGAATTTTAGTGATATAAAAATCTATTTTTTTCATATGTTTTATTTTTTTTTGTTGTTTTTTGTGCTTCATTTTGATGTTTTATCCTGTATTTTTTTGTTTTTTTAGTCTTATGTGCTGCTTGTGACGTGTTTTTTCTGTCTTTCGTTTTTTTCTTTGGGGGGTTGAGTAGTTGCTAATTCTGAATAAAATGCCCGCCACATAAGATGTGCTTCTTTGTCTGAAAGATAACCAATAAAAATTCGGATGGAGTATTTTATGATTATCCCTGAGATGGAGAGAATGCGGTCTTCTTTTGGCGAACGCACGATACCCAATTTCAGCGTAGGAAATATGGCTTTAATTCCCGGAAAAGTATCTGAGAATATATTTGACATGTTGATCGAGTTGTCGGGGATACATAGCAAGAAAATTATTAATGCACTTCGGGATTATCTTGTTTTAGGTGAGCCCAGAAAAATATCATGCGAACGACATGGTGCCAGCAATAGTTATTTTAGCGTAGCTTTAGGGCGTTTATTTCATGTCTGTCAACTTGTTTCTCGGTTGGCACCTTATTATTACAGTGATGGTTGCTCGTTTAAGTAAATAAATCGAGTTAGAAGTGAAAAAAATATCTCTTTTGATCTCCCTGTTTCTTATGTGTGGGGGGAGAGGGTGGGCTGCTGTTCAAAAAACTGTATTTACTGCTGATGTAGTGGCTTCGGCTTGTCATGTGGTGGTGGATGCGGACAGTTCCGGCAACAGTAGTCGACTAACATTTGGAACCTACCGCAAGTCTACTGGAGCTCCTGTATCTCCACGTGATTTCACGGTGCGTCTGTATGAGTCTGGTGCCACTGTTCAGGGCTGCTCTGCCTTTAAGGCAGGACAGATCGCCACCCTGGATTTTGGTAATCCGGGGCAGTTGGATGCAGAAGGCGTGGTTACACGCGGTGCTGGCGATGGTATTCGAGTTGATGTACGAGCAGTGGATTCACAGGCGGATTATCGCGGCCGTTTGACGCAAAACAGCCATTCGGTGAATTACCCGGTGGAGTTTGCCGCTAAGGGACAGTTCCGTTTTCGTGCGCAGCCGGTGTTTCCGGCGAACGTGAAGGCGGGAGAATACTCGGGGGCACTGACCTTTGTGGTCACGTATCAGTAACGGAGAAAAGGATTGTGTGTGCAGAAAAAAAAGCAATCACAAAACCAGTTTCATCCGTGTTTTTCCGTCGGACTGCACTGGCTCTTGCAGTATCAACTCCCTTCGTTAGTGCCGCTGGTGTTGCGGGGGAAAAACTGGATATGTCCTTTATCCAGGGGGGGAGCGGGGTTAATCCAGATGTATGGGAGGCTCTGAACGGTAATTATGCGCCGGGGCGTTATCTGGTTGACCTGTCTCTGAACGGGAAGGAGAGCGGAAAGCAGATACTGGATGTAACACCAGAAGACAGTAAGGAGCTGTGTCTGTCTGAGGAATGGCTGATTAAGGCCGGTGTTTATGTCAGTGCAGATTACTTTCGTGAGGGGTATGACGCCACACGGCAGTGCTATGTGCTGACAAAAGCCCCGTCAGTGCAGGTGGATTTTGATGTTTCCACCCAGAAACTTGCTCTGTCCATTCCCCAGAAGGGGGTGGTGAAGATGCCGGAGAACGTGGACTGGGATTACGGAACCAGTGCATTTCGCGTGAACTATAACGTGAACGCCAACACTGGTCGTAATAACACATCGGCCTTTGGTTCAGCGGATCTGAAAGCCAATATCGGGCGCTGGGTAGTGAGTTCTTCTGCCACGGCCAGTGGCGGTGGCGGCGGGGATAACTCAACCACGATAAATATGTTCACGGCCACCCGGGCTATTCGTGCACTGAGTGCGGATTTGGCTGTCGGGAAAACATCCACCGGGGACAGCCTGCTGGGCAGTACGGGAACGTACGGGGTATCGTTGAGCCGGAACAACAGCATGAAGCCGGGTAACCTGGGATACACACCGGTGTTCAGTGGGATTGCTAACGGGCCGTCGAGGGTGACGCTGACACAGAACGGGCGGTTGCTGCATTCAGAGATGGTGCCGGCAGGTCCGTTCTCCATCACGGATGTTCCGCTGTACACCAGTGGTGATGTGAGGATGACGGTAACCGGGGAGGATGGCCGGGAATATGTGCAGAATTTCCCGCTGTCCGTGATGGCCGGGCAGTTAAGCCCCGGGCAGCACGAGTTCAGTGTGGCGGCAGGTTTGCCTGATGAGGACAGCGATCTGAAAGGGGGGGTGTTTGCGGCGTCATACGGTTATGGTCTGGACGGGCTGACGCTGCGCACTGGTGGTGTGTTTAACCAGGACTGGCAGGGGGTCAGTGCCGGGGCTGTTCTGAGTCTGAGCTATCTGGGCGCAGTGTCTGCTGATGGCGCTTATGCCACGGCGAAATACCGTGACGGCAGTCGCAGCGGAAACAAGATGCAGTTTTCATGGAGTAAGCAGCTGCCAGTTACGAACACCGGACTGCGGGTGAGCTGGTCACGGCAGAGTGAGGAATATGAGGACATGTCCTCCTTTGATCCGACAGAGCTGTGGTCGCAGACAAATCATGGTCGCCGGACAAAGGATGAATGGAATGCCGGTATCAGTCAGCCGGTGGGTGGGCTGTTCAGCCTCTCAGTATCAGGTTGGCAGCGGAGTTATTACCCAGCACAGATGACCGGTCGTAACCGGTTCAATGATGACAACGGTAAGAACACGGGAATTACCGGCACCCTGAGTACACAGATTAAGGGCGTCAGCCTGAACCTGGGCTGGTCCGGCTCACGGAACTCCCGGGGAGAAAACAACTGGTCTGCATCGGCGTCAGTATCGGTACCGTTCACACTGTTTGACCGTCGTTACAGCAGCAGCACGTCAGTGAGCACCAGCAACGGTGGTGGTACGGGATTCAGTACAGGCGTGTCAGGCTCCCTGAATGACCGCTTCAGTTATGGTTTTGGTGGTGGTCGTGATGGTGATGGCGGCGCCAGCAGTTACCTGAATGCTTCGTACAGTGGTGACCGGGCTTATCTGAGCGGCGCTCTGAACCATTCACAGTCCGGGGGAACCAGCGGTTCTGTGTCTGCCAGCGGTTCTGTTCTGGCAGTCCCGGCGGCGAAAGACATTATGTTCAGTCGCACAACCGGTGACACCGTGGCGGTGGTGAATGTGAAGGGGACGCCGGGGGTTAAGGTGACGTCCGGTGACGGACAGACCAACAGAGATGGCAACCTGGTGGTGCCGCTGAACAGCTATGACTGGAACACGGTAACGATTGATGCGGGCACACTGCCGCTGAGTACCGAACTGACGAATACCAGTCAGAAGGTGGTTCCGGCGGACCAGGCAGTAGTGTGGATGCCTTTTGATGCCCTGAAGGTGAAACGTTACCTGCTGCAGGTGAAGCAGCGTAACGGCGAATTTGTTCCAGGGGGAACCTGGGCTCGTGACAGTAAGAAGACGCCGCTGGGTTTTGTGGCCAACAATGGCGTGCTGATGATTAACACGGTGGATGCACCGGGTGACATCGCCTTGGGGCAGTGCCGGATACCTGCGGCAAAACTGCAGGATACTGAGAAGCTACAGGAGATTACGTGTGAATAAGCGTAGTGCAGTAACGAAGTTTTTCACTAACCGGGTGGCAAAAGCACTGGGGATGTCCCTGGCGCTGATGATGACCTGCCAGAGTGCGATGGCTTCTCTGGCAGCAGACCAGACTCGCTATATCTTTCGCGGAGACAAGGATGCACTGACCATCACTGTCACCAACAATGACAAAACGCGAACCTTTGGTGGGCAGGCTTGGGTGGACAATATTGTGGAGAAAGACACCCGTCCGACCTTTGTGGTGACGCCGTCCTTCTTCAAGGTGAAGCCGAATGGTCAGCAGACACTGCGTGTTATCATGGCCTCGGACCACCTGCCGAAGGACAGGGAGTCGGTGTACTGGCTGAACATTCAGGATATTCCGCCAGCACTGGAGGGAAGTGGTATTGCAGTGGCACTGCGCACGAAGCTGAAACTTTTCTATCGCCCGAAGGCACTGCTTGAAGGTCGCAAGGGAGCTGAAGAAGGCATCAGTCTGCAGAGCCGCCCGGATGGCAGAAGCATGCTGGTGAATACCACGCCGTATATTTTTGCGATAGGTAGCCTGCTGGACGAAAACGGAAAGAAAATTTCCACAGATAATGACACGGCACAGAAGTTGCTGATGTTTATGCCGGGTGATGAAGTACAGGTAAAAGGAAATGTGGTTAAGGTTGACTCCCTGAACGATTACGGTGAACTGCAAACCTGGACGATTAATAAGAAGAAACCAGCAGCACCAGAAGCAACAAAAGCTGAGAAAGCAGATACCACAGAGCAGAAATAATCTCCCTCCGGAATACGGAATAGAGGGGTAATAAATGAAGAAAATAATGATGGCAGCAGCCCTGACCCTGAGTGTGCTCAGTATTCAGTCAGCACTTGCCGCTGAATACAGTGAGAAAACGCAGTATCTGGGGGTGGTGAATGGCCAGGTGGTGGGTAACAGTGTGGTGAAGGTAACCCGTACACCAACAGACCCGGTGCTGTACCAGAGTGGAGACACGACGCCTCTTCCCGGCAGTCTGACCATCCGCAACGCAGATTTCAGGGCGGCATCCGGTGGCCTGGCGTATATTACGGTGAAGCAGGTGCTGCCGGATAACGGGGAAGCCCGCATCACTCTGAAGACGGCCCTGATGGTTGACGGAAAGAGAGTGGCACTCAGCGCCAGACAGCAGGGTGAGGATGTGGTGATAAGCATACCTGAGGCACAGAAGCTGGTTGAGTTAAGAACGGATGCACCGGCAGAACTGGAAGCACCGGCCAGCTACCGGGGAAATCTGCAGATAGCGCTGCAGGTGGAGGACTGAGAATTCATTTCCAACAACAGATGCAATACATCCCTGACTCCGGAACGGGTCATATTGGTAAAGGGATTTACCGTATTTTTAAACGGGAATAACGCAAAACTATTCTGAGTTAAACGCAGTGTTTAATTAAATGTGGTTATTTAAATAAATCCGCAGGAGGATAGTTTTACGGTAATTCCGGAAAACAAGGGTTGCCAATTCAGTTGTTATTTATGAAATATCAAGGGATTTATTTTATGAAAAAGACTCTGATTGCTCTGGCTGTGGCTGTTTCGGCAGTATCAGGTGCGGCACATGCGTGGACCACTGGTGAATTTAATGGTTCATTTGATATGAATGGTACAATCACTGCTGATACATATAAAGACAAATGGGAATGGATGGTTGGGAAGGCTCTTTCCTTCGAAAACACCACCAAGGAAATGACAGAAGGCAGTAAGCTGCTGACCATTACTCAGTCTGAACCAGCACCTATCCTTTTAGGGCGTACAAAAGAGGCGTTTGCAGCTCCGATGGTTGGTGTTGGTGCCATTCCTTTAATTGCGTTCAGTGATTATGAGGGAGCCCCGGTTGCTTTACAGAGCTCTGAAGAGACTAATAAAGGTTACTTTAATTTGCCTATGAAAGATGCAGAGGGAAATAAACTCGGTAATGTTAAAGTTAACGTTACTGCTTCTGGTCTTCTTGCTGTGAATGACACTGAATCGGGGTATGTAAAGCATTATTCTCTTGTCAGTGAAGATAATTCAAACATCTATAATGGTGGTCTTGTTTCTTCAGTAATCGCGAATGGCCAAGAAGCGTCAAAACTTGTGGCAAAATTTGGCAACGACAATCACACTGCGTTGTTAGTGAAGATTAAAGCGGTGCAGCCTGACGCAGCCGCTAAAGGACAAATGAACATGACCTGGACGGGTAAAGGGAATATGGTGAGTACCAATGGTGATGTGATGGCATCTTCTTATGCCCTTGGTATTGACCAGGGACAGACTATTGAAGCAACCTTTACTAATCCTGTGGTTAGCACCACTCAGTGGAGTGCTCCGCTGAACGTGGCAGTAACTTATAACTAATTGGTTTGACGATTCGTCAGCCTGTAGTTAACTGATATAAAGCAATCCGGCTGCGTTGTGAGTATATTTTATTATGAAAATATATATTGCACCGCATGCCGGATATTCTAATAAGTCTTTTCATTCAAATTCATGAAACAGAGTGAATAATGATGAAAATAAAACATCATTATAAATCCCTTCTTTCTGCCATTATTTCGGTGGCTCTGTTTTATTCGTCAGCACCACATGCAGATATTCTTGATGGTGGCGAAATTCACTTTAATGGCTTTGTCACTGATGAAGCCCCAAAATGGACCTGGCAGATAAGTTCACCTGACCAGACCTGGTCAGTGGATACTGCTGATGCACGTACAGAGAACGGACAGCTTGTTTTTGATTTGCGTGACAAAGGGGCGCTGCCGTTTCTTGAAGGGCATCTGCATGAGGTGGCTGAGCGCGGTGGTCCCGGGTTCACGCCATTGATTACCTTCAGTAGTAACGGACAGCCTTTCGCCGTAAAGGAAGGCAGTGGCACTACGGCGCAACGTTTTCGCGCCTCTGTCCCGGTACGTGACCCGGAAACGGGTAATGTATCGGGGCAGCTTTCTTTCACCCTGAATCAGGGAATGGCAGTCAGTGCCGGCAGACAGGACGACGGCGCATCCGTACCGGCCGGGATGTCGCTGGTCAGTGGGCAGAGCGTGACGGAGGTACAGTCAGAAACGCTGCCACAGGGGCTGAAAGCCCGGCTCTCTTCTCTGCTACTGATGAATCAGAATTTTGGCAATGGCATGAGTGCCGCAGACAATGGTCAGGTCATCTCTCAGGGAATACTGGCTGACGGTCGGGTAATGAATCTGGCTGCGGCCTATGCCTCAGTTGTGTCGGATTTTGAACTGCGGCTACCGGCAGAGGGCACACCTGCAGCATGGCAGGCTGCGCTGAATGTGACGGTTACAGTACAGTGAGGATTGCAGGGATATAAGGAGAGAAGAGAAATGAAAAAGATGACGTTGTTTCTGTTTGCTGCCAGCCTCCTGCCTTCCTGCGTACTGGCCTGGAACACGCCGGGAGAGGATTTCAGCGGAGAGCTTAAGCTGGAAGGCCCGGTGACCAGCACCCGTAACCCGTGGGTATGGAAAGTCGGACAGGGAAATGAAGGTCTGGAGGTTAAACAGAGCCGCGGTATTCGTGACGGTGAGCAGGCAATTCCGGTCGCACTGCCGGCGATGACCGTTTTACTGGGAAAAACAACTCTGACCACACCGGCAGGACGTGAGGGGCTTTCTCCCCGGGTCAGTTACGGAAAGGGGGCTGAGGATTTTTCACTTGTCTGGACTGCGCCTGGCGTGGCGGAAGTGATGCTGCCTGTCACCGGAGATAATAACGTCCGGGCAGGCACATTTTTTTTCAGAATGCAGGCTGCGGGGGTGTTGCGCCATGTGAAGGACGGACAGCCGGCGTATGCCGGTGTGTATGACGACTTGAATGTGAATGGTCTGCCTGGTGAAAGCACAGCTATGAAGGCTTCTGATATTCCGGGTGTTCTGCAGAAGATGTTCAGTGGTGAAGGCCCGTCCTGGCTGCAGACAATGACAGTCAGTGGTTATTCGGGAGTGAGTCATTTCAGTGATGCCTCTCTGCGTCAGGTTGAAGGTGCGTATGGTGCACAGACTGTGGCAGGCAGTGGTGAATTACGACTGAACGGCATGATGCCGGAACGCTGGCGGGTGTCACTGCCGGTAAGTATTGAGTACCAGTAAGCAGGAGGGCGGTCCGGTGCTGAATATTATTCATCGTCTGAAGTCCGGTATGTTTCCGGCTCTGTTTTTTCTGACTTCAGCCAGTGTGCTGGCGCAACCCCTGACTATTCCGCCGGGCCACTGGCAGGAGGGAATGGCTGTGGGGGTAACGGAATTCAGCGGTACGCTGTATGTCCGTGATGTATCCTGGCAGTGGCAGCCCCGCGCTGTGCGGATGAGTACACCAGACGCCGTGCAGGCCGGTCTGACAACGGGTAAAAGCGGCATGGTCAGTGAAAGCCGAAGAGGGCAGGATTTTTATATTCTTGGCGGACATACCACATCACTGACAACTGCCCGTCCGGGGCTGCAGCCGTCGGTGACATTGCTTCAGGTGACACCGTCATCCCCGCGTATTGCAGCCCGGGGAGAACTCGCCCGGGGACAGGTGCGTTACGGGGAAATCACGTTCACGATGCGCCATCTTCTGGCATGGCAGGACAATATTACTGGCGGTCAGGGCTGGAGCGTGGTCAGCGGAGAGGTGACACCGGGGGCCGAAAAACAGGTGAAACGTCAGTTATGGCAGGTGAACGGCTATGAATGGACTCCGGACTATGCCGGGTTAACCGCGCGTCCTGATGCGTTTATTTCGGGCGCTGAGTCGCTGTTGTCACAGGAGAATGGCAGCCAGCATATTGCCGGTGCCTGGGTGACATCCCTGAGTGATGTGCGGGTGAATTTCCCCGGTGCTGAAGAGCCGGTAAAACGCTGGCAGGGGAACCTGACGCCAGTGGTGGTGTATTTCTGATGCTCCGGAAACGAAAAGTGTTGATACCGATGTGGTGGGTGGTTGGTGTCTGTGTGGCAGCAACCTGTATGGCATGTCTGGTACTGACACTGGTGATGTTCTGTACGGTACTGATGTGGTGAATGTCGTAAGCGTAAGACAAAAAATTCTTCTGACCGGAACCTGCTGGTATGAGCTGACAGGGTTGTGGCATCTGTTATCCGCACAGGGACATGACGTTTACCGTGTACCTCTGGGGTATTCCTGTGCCCGGCATGGCTGGGACCTGATTATTGTGGCGCTGAGTGCAGAGCCTGTTGCGGGCTGGGGGCGTCATCTACCCCGGATACGTGAACTGAGGGCAGAAATGTCCGGTGAAATGCTGGTTCTGGTACCGGAAAGGCTGGAAATGCTGAAGGTGTTGCGAAATATCTGCCCGGTGTACAGCGGATGCATGCCGCTGTCGTGCCTGGAAAGAACTGTCCGTATGGCACTGAACAGAAAGACAGCCCGTACCGGTAAATTCCGCCTGACGTCCGGACAACGACAGGCACTGAAGCGCCTTTCTGAGAGAGGAAGAGACCGTCCCCTGAATCTGAAACAGAGTGAACGGGGGCTGTACTGGCATTATGCCCGGCTGGCAGAGAATGTGGGCGTCAGGGATTTCAGGATGCTGTTGATGACCGGGCTGGACAGAGAAATTTATGAAGTGGATGGGCAGGAGCCTGTTTAAGATTCTGTGTAAATGCCTTTTCTCAGAAGTGACCGTCCAGGCG
>OAZY01000231.1_pt1 | contig 53983 bp, 49 predicted proteins | sample 1494931 | NCBI WGS metagenome assembly OAZY01 (sample SAMEA2579921, study PRJEB22360) | human gut metagenome | biome: human gut; feature: human-associated habitat; material: faeces | place: Denmark | collected 2008/2010 | reverse complement strand
TACCACTGGTCGCGGACGGAAAACGCCGTGTGGCGGTCGCGCCAGCCGATACAAACATCTTCATCAACCACCACAAAGCCATCTTCACGCTTATGCATTGCGCCGCTGGGGCAGACTTTTGTACATGCGGGGTCATCGCAATGGTTACAGGAGATGGAGAGATAATAAGCGAACACGTTCTGGTGCCAGACGCCATTATCTTCCTGCCAGTCGCCGCCAGCATATTCATAAATACGGCGGAAACTGACTTCCGGGCCAAGATCTTTAAAATCTTTGCACGCCAGTTCGCAGGTTTTACAGCCAGTACAGCGGCTGGAATCGATAAAAAATCCATATTGTGTGGTCATGGGCTACTCCTTAAACCTTTTCGATCTGGACAAGATTGCTGTGCGACGGGTTTCCCTTTGCCAGCGGTGAAGGGCGGTGAGAGGTCAGAATATTGATACTGCCGCCGTGATCGACCCGGTCACCAAACATATCCGCTTTAAGCCACGCACCTTGCCCGATGGCGGTAACGCCAGGCAGAATACGCGGAGTCACTTTTGCGGCAATCAGCATTTCTCCATTATTGTTAAATACCCGCACGGTATCGCCATGACGGATACCGCGTGCCTGAGCATCAATAGGGTTGATCCACACCTCTTGTGGGCAGGCCTGCTGTAACACATCAATATTGCCGTAGCTGGAGTGGGTACGCGCTTTGTAGTGGAAGCCCGTTAACTGCAGTGGATAGGTTTTCCGCAGGGGATCGTCCCAGCCATCAAAACCTGGGGTATACGCAGGAAGGGGATGAATAATTTCATCTTTTTTCAATTCCCAGGTATCCGCAATCGTCGCCAGTCGTTCAGAATAAATTTCGATTTTCCCCGAAGGTGTTTTCAACGGGTTTGCCTGTGGATCTTCACGGAATGCGCGGAAAGCGACGTAGTGTTCTTCCGGGCATTTTTTCTTAAAGATCCCGGTCGTTTTCATCTCCTCGTAGTCGGGCATCTCAGGGTTACGTTCCTTCGTTTTCGCATGGAGATATTTGATCCATTCATGCTGACTGCGACCTTCAGTAAAGGTTTGATAAACGTCTGGTCCTAAGCGTTTGGCAACTTCACTCAGCATCCAGTAGATGGGTTTGCGTTCAAATTTTGCTGAGGTTGCGGGTTGGGCGAGGATCACATAGCCCATATTCCCGGCAGATTCGTGAGAGATAAGGTCTTCTTGCTCTGTTGGCATCAGGTCGGGCAACAGGATATCGCAATACTTAGCCGAGGCAGTCATGAAGTGGTCAATGCCAACAATCATCTCGCACTTGCTGTCATCCTGAAGCACCTCATGGGTGTGATTGATGTCGCCATGTTGATTGATCAATGTGTTACTGGCGTAGCACCATAAAAACTTGATGGGGACATCCAGTTTTTCTTTTCCACGAACACCATCACGGGTCGCGGTCATTTCCGTACCGTGGTCGATGGCATCTGTCCATGTAAAGACGGAAATCTGCGTTTTAACAGGATTCTCAAGCATCGGGAACCATTCTACCCCCAGATCCCAGCTACCTTCGCGTACACCTGAGTTGCCGCCGTTTATGCCGACGTTACCGGTGAGAACGGAAAGCATGGCAATAGCGCGGGACGTTTGTTCGCCGTTGGAGTGTCGTTGTGGCCCCCAACCCTGACAAATATAAGCAGGTTTTGCTGAACCGATCTCTCGTGCCAAATGGATAATTTTTTCTGCCGGTATGCTGGTGATTTTTGCTGCCCATTCCGGCGTTTTAGCTATGCCGTCAGGCCCTTCGCCCAGAATATAGGCTTTATAATGCGCGTTACGTGGTGCGTTGGCGGGCAGCGTTTTTTCATCGTAACCAACACAATATTTGTCGAGAAATGGCTGATCGACCATGTTTTCAGTAATCAGTACCCAGGCAATCGCACAGGCCAGTGCTCCATCGGTGCCAGGGCGAATGGGCAGCCATTCATCTTCACGTCCGGCAGCTGTGTCGTTATAACGTGGATCGATGACGATCATGCGTGCATTTGAACGTTCTCGGGCTTGCTCGACGTAGTAAGTGACACCACCGCCGCTCATCCGAGTTTCTGCCGGGTTATTTCCGAACATAACGACCAGTTTCGTATTGGCGATATCATCCGGGCTGTTGCCATCATTGGCACCGAACATATAACTCATTGCGGCACTGATCTGTGCGGTACTGTAGCTGCCATAGCGACTGAGAAAACCACCGCAAGAGTTCATCAGACGGTACGGGACGTTTGAGTTGGTGATGTTTCCGCCATCTACGCCTGTTCCATAGAGAACATGTACAGCCTCATTGCCGTAATCTTTTAGGATCCGCCGAAGATTATCACTGATGGTATCCAGGGCTTCGTCCCAACTTATCCGTTCAAATTTACCTTCACCGCGCTTGCCGACACGCTTCATGGGATATTTCAACCTATCAGGATGATTCATCCGTCGACGGATAGAGCGTCCGCGTAAACACGCCCGAACCTGATGATTACCGTAGACGTCGTCACCTGTCGTATCAGACTCCACCCAGTACACGGTGTCATCTTTCACATGCAAACGTAACAGACAGCGGCTCCCGCAGTTAACGGTGCAGGAACTCCAGACCGCTTTCTCTTCTACCGGTACCTCTGCCGCTCGGACCATTTGGGAAAATGGCAGAGTGAAAGCACTGCTTGCCAGCGCGAGACTGCCAAGTGCGGAGGTTTTCATCAGACTTCTACGGCTGATTTCAGCCTTCATGAGCGCCTCTGTGGTATGGATTTTCATCATTACTCACTTATTGCTTTTCAAACAAAATGTCATGTCAGAATTTATGGTTGTAGTGGGTTATATTTTTTCGATCTCGACCAGATTAGTGTGCTGCGGGTTTCCCTTCGCCAGTGGTGAAGGGCGCAGAGTGGTTAGCGTATTCACACAGCCGCCATGGTCGATTTTATCGCCAGACATATTGGCCTCGTGCCAGGCTCCCTGGCCCATAGCGCTAACCCCAGGGAGAATGCGTGGTGTCACTTTGGCTGGTAGTCGAACTTCGCCACGATGGTTAAACACCCGCACCATATCGCCGTTGGCAATCCCACGTTTCTGTGCATCTATAGGGTTGATCCACACTTCCTGACGGCAGGCTGCCTTCAGGACATCAATGTTGCCGTAGGTCGAGTGAGTACGGGATTTGTAATGGAAACCAAACAGTTGCAGTGGAAAGGTACTACGTTCAGGGGAGTCCCAGCCTTCAAAGGTTGAGGCATAAACCGGCAGTGGGCTTATCACTTCATCTTTTTCCAGTTCCCAGGTACGGGCAATTTCCGCCAGCTTGCTGGAGTAAATTTCAATCTTACCGGAAGGCGTTTTAAGTGGATTTGCCTCGGGGTCGTCACGAAATGCTTTGTAGGCGACAAAATGACCATTGGGATCTTTACGCTTATAGATACCCATTTTTTTTAATTCGTCGTAAGACGGTAACGCCGGATCTTTGGCAAGCATTTTGGCGTACAGATGTTGTAACCATTGTTCCTGAGTGCGACCTTCAGTGAACTTTTGATAGACTTCAGGTCCAAGACGTTTCGCGACTTCACTCAGGATCCAGTAAATCGGTTTGCGTTCGAATTTTTCGCTGGTGACAGGCTGGAGGAAAATGAGATATCCCATGTTACCGGCGTAGTCGTTAGGAATAATATCTTCCTGCTCAACGGTCATCAGGTCTGGCAGCAGAATGTCGGCATATTTTGCCGATGAGGTCATAAAGTTTTCGATGACCACAATCATTTCGCATTTCGATTCGTCCTGCAGAATTTCATGCGTTTTGTTGATGTCAGAATGCTGATTAACGAGGGTATTTCCCGCGTAGTTCCAGATGAACTTAATGGGCACATCCAGTTTATCTTTGCCCCGGACACCGTCGCGGATTGCCGTCATTTGCGGGCCATGATCGATAGCATCTGTCCAGCTGAAGCAGGAGATTGACGTTTTGACCGGATTATCCAGCACCGGTAGGCGTTCTATGGTAATGGTATAGGTCGATTCACGCGCGCCACTATTTCCGCCGCTGATGCCGACATTGCCCGTCAGAATAGGCAACATCGCAATAGCGCGTGCAGTCAGCTCGCCGTTTGCCTGGCGTTGCGGTCCCCAGCCCTGGCAGATATAAGCGGGTTTTGCTGTGCCAATTTCACGCGCCAGTTTGATGATACGGTCCACCGGGATACCGGTAATTTGCGAAGCCCACTGCGGCGTTTTCGCTGTTTTGTCGTCTCCTTCACCAAGAATATAGGCTTTATAGTGACCATTTTTTGGTGCATCTGCGGGTAAGGTTTTTTCGTCATAGCCGACGCAGTATTTATCGAGAAAAGGTTGATCAACGAGATTTTCGTTAATCAATACCCAGGCAATACCCGCAACCAGCGCGGCATCGGTGCCCGGGCGAATAGGTAGCCATTCGTCTTCACGACCAGCAGCTGTATCGGTATATCGCGGATCGATAACAATCATTTTTGCGTTCGATTTCTCGCGCGCTTTTTCAAGAAGATAAGTGATGCCACCGCCGCTCATGCGGGTTTCTGCCGGGTTGTTACCAAACATCACGACCAGCTTGCTGTTTTCAATATCCGTGGTGCTGTTGCCATCATTACTGCCGTAGGTGTAGGGCATGGCACAGGAAATTTGCGCGGTGCTGTAGGAGCCATACTGGTTGAGTGAACCGCCGTAGCAGTTCATCAGGCGTTTGACCGCCGAGGCGGATGGCGAAGAGCGGGTCATATTGCCGCCAACGATCCCTGAAGAGTACTGAATATATACAGCCTCATTGCCATATTGTTCGACGGTTTTTTTCAGGCTACTGGCGATAGTATCCAGGGCTTCATCCCAGCTAATCCGTTCGAATTTGCCTTCGCCGCGTTTGCCCACGCGTTTCATTGGGTAATTCAAGCGATCGGGATGATTAATACGCCGACGGATGGAGCGACCGCGCAAACAGGCACGTACTTGATGATTGCCATACTCGTCGTTGCCGGTGTTGTCAGTTTCCACCCAGGTCACTTCATTATCTTTAACATGCAGACGAAGTGCACAGCGGCTACCACAGTTGACGGAACAGGCACCCCAGACCACTTTCTCGCTGGCCTGCTGTACCGCTGCCGCTGCACTGCGCAGGGTGAACGGTAAAGAAAAACCGCCTGCAGCCAGCGCCAGAGAACCTATCGCGGTAGATTTAACGAGTGTTCTGCGGCTGATGCCCACCATTTGTTCATTTTTGGACATAACTCACTCCCTGATCTTTATCGTTATATAAAAGTTTATATATTGAATATTTAGCGCGCTAACAATAGAGGGAGTCTACCCATTTTGGGTTAAGAATTATTAATCCATATCAATAGAAGGGTATGAGTAATAAGGTGGGATTATGTTGTATGTTCAAATCGCCGGATGTGTCGTATCCGGCGTTCAGTCGATAATGTGTTACTGCGGTTCGGCAGGCGCGCCATCCTGGGTAGACTGCGCGGGAGCAGAGACGTTACCGCTGGTGGTGCGGGTGTAGAGAATTTTATGCGTATCATTAGCGCAATGCCCGACGACCTGGGAATCAGGCTGATCAACCTGGTCATTGGGTACAATACTTAACGTGAAGCTGCTTTCGGGTACGCCATTATTGATAATGCGCTGTGATATATCGCTCTGTATGCGCTCACAGGATCCCGGCGCGGCGAGTACCGCGGGTGAGGCGAGGGCGAGCAGAAGCGCGGCACAGCAGGTTGAGAGTTTCATCATAAGCTCCTTACGCGAAGATAACTTCTTTAAGCATAGCATTTAACGTGTAAAGTACTGTATTTGCTACTATGATTGAGAATCATCTCTACTCTCTGGTGACTGTTGTGAAATACAAATTACTGCCATGCTTACTCGCGATATTCCTCACAGGATGTGACCGAACAGAGGTAACACTTTCATTTACCCCTGAGATGGCCAGTTTCTCTAATGAATTCGATTTTGATCCGCTGCGTGGTCCGGTAAAAGATTTCACTCAGACATTAATGGATGAGCAAGGTGAAGTGACGAAACGTGTTTCGGGGACTTTGTCGGAAGAAGGCTGTTTTGATTCACTCGAATTACTGGATCTGGAAAATAATACCGTGGTTGCCCTGGTACTGGACGCCAATTATTACCGTGATGCCCAGACACTGGAGAAAAGAGTTCGTTTGCAGGGAAAATGCCAGCTAGCAGAATTACCTTCTGCCGGGGTGAGTTGGGAAACCGATGATAATGGCTTTGTGATTAAAGCCAGCAGCAAACAGATGCAGATGGAATATCGCTATGATGATCAGGGGTATCCGCTGGGTAAAACCACGAAAAGTCACGACAAAACATTATCTGTTAGCGCCACGCCATCAACGGACCCGATCAAAAAATTAGATTACACAGCGGTTACTTTACTGAATAATCAAAGAGTTGGTAATGTAAAACAGAGCTGTGAATATGACAGTCACGCCAATCCGGTGGACTGTCAGCTAATCATTGTTGATGAAGGAGTAAAACCCGCCATCGAACGGGTTTACACCATCAAAAATACTATCGATTATTATTAATGCTATTGTGCGGTCGGCTTCAGGAGAGTCTGACCCGGTGTTTTGTGCTCTGCCAGATACTGATGCTGGAATATGCACATGCGAATGGCATTCCGATATTGACCATTAATAAAGAACTCATGCATCAATTCACCTTCAACCGTAAAGCCAAGCTTGCGGTAAATGTGTATCGCTTTTTCATTCTCTTTATCGACGATCAGATACAGCTTATAGAGATTGAGAACGGTGAAGCCATAGTCCATTGCTAATTTTGCGGCACGCGTTGCCAGACCTTTCCCCTGATATTCCGGGGAGATAATTATCTGAAATTCTGCGCGGCGATGAACATGGTTAATTTCCACCAGCTCCACCAGACCGGCTTTTTCGCCGTCACATTCCACCACAAAGCGCCGTTCGCTCTGATCGTGAATATGCTTATCGTACAGATCAGAGAGTTCAACAAAGGCTTCGTAGGGTTCCTCAAACCAGTAACGCATCACACTGGCGTTATTGTCGAGTTGATGTACATAGCGTAAATCTTCACGCTCCAGCGGGCGTAGCTTAACACTGTGGGCGCTTGGCATAACGTGTCCTTACATTCCTTAAATCAATAACAGGTTAGGGGGTAATAACGCGGCCAGTTCGACGGTCCAGGCAGCGCAAAGTATTTGGCTCCCAGTAGGCATTGATGTTGGCGCTTTGCTCACATTTATCGCGGTTATCAAAAGCGGCGTCGGCTTTATCCCACTCTTTTTCAGTGCGTTTATTCACTTTCTGGCGCAGATTGCGCGTGTCATTCCATTGCTCTTTTTCCATAGCGGCGTGCTGGCGGCTTTGCGCACTGTCGCCAGACTCAATCACCAGTTTGTTAGTTTCGGCATGAACAGTTGTGCTCAATGCCAGTGCGCAAGGCAGCAGAAAAGCGAGCAGGCCAATTCGTTTGCTGAGAGTAATTTTCATAATTCATTCCCTGTATGAATGATTAAAGGTGATTCTACACCATCCACTGCGAACGCAAAACGTACCAGGAGGATGTTTATATTGATGATATTATGTCGTCCTATAACTATACATGATGTCAATAAGTGACAAAGATGATTAAAACAACGTTACTATTTTTTGCTACTGCGCTGTGTGAAATTATTGGATGCTTTCTGCCCTGGTTGTGGTTAAAACGAAACGCCAGTATCTGGCTGTTGCTTCCGGCGGGGATTTCTCTGGCACTGTTTGTCTGGTTGTTAACGTTGCATCCTGCGGCGAGTGGGCGTGTTTACGCGGCTTATGGTGGCGTTTATGTCTGCACGGCGTTGATGTGGCTGCGCGTTGTGGATGGCGTGAAACTGAGTCTTTATGACTGGACGGGGGCGTTGATTGCGCTTTGCGGCATGTTGATCATTGTTGCGGGCTGGGGGCGCGCGTAAGGACATAAATCCATTTTATCAATAAGATACAAGGAAGTGTCAGCTGACAAAAGGTATTCTATTTCATCTTTTGTCAACCATTCACGGCGCAAATATACGCCTTTTTTTGTGATCACTCCGGCTTTTTTCGATCTTCATACTTGTATGGTAGTAGCTCAGTTGCGTAGATTTCATGCATCACGACAAGCGATGCAAGGAATCGAACATGAAGATCGTAAAGGCTGAAGTTTTTGTTACCTGTCCGGGGCGTAATTTCGTCACATTAAAAATCACCACTGAGGACGGTATTACGGGCCTTGGGGATGCCACCCTCAATGGACGTGAGCTTTCCGTGGCCTCTTATTTGCAGGATCACCTTTGTCCGCAGCTTATTGGTCGCGATGCACACCGTATCGAAGATATCTGGCAGTTTTTCTATAAAGGTGCTTACTGGCGTCGCGGTCCGGTGACGATGTCGGCCATTTCAGCGGTTGATATGGCGCTGTGGGATATTAAAGCCAAAGCTGCCAACATGCCGCTTTACCAGTTACTCGGCGGCGCGTCTCGTGAAGGGGTGATGGTTTATTGCCATACCACCGGTCACAGTATTGATGAAGCTCTGGATGATTATGCCCGTCATCAGGAGCTGGGATTCAAAGCCATCCGCGTGCAGTGCGGAATCCCTGGTATGAAAACCACCTACGGCATGTCGAAAGGCAAAGGTCTGGCTTATGAACCCGCAACCAAAGGACAGTGGCCGGAAGAGCAGTTGTGGTCGACGGAGAAATACCTCGATTTCATGCCGAAATTGTTTGACGCGGTACGTAACAAGTTTGGTTTTAATGAACATTTGCTGCATGACATGCACCATCGCTTAACGCCTATTGAAGCGGCGCGCTTTGGTAAAAGCATTGAAGATTATCGCATGTTCTGGATGGAAGACCCGACGCCTGCGGAAAACCAGGAATGCTTCCGTCTCATTCGCCAACATACCGTCACACCCATCGCGGTGGGTGAAGTCTTCAACAGCATCTGGGACTGCAAGCAACTGATTGAAGAGCAACTTATCGATTATATCCGCACCACGCTGACCCATGCAGGCGGAATTACCGGTATGCGCCGGATTGCCGATTTTGCTTCGTTGTATCAGGTACGTACTGGCTCACACGGTCCTTCCGATTTGTCACCAGTCTGCATGGCTGCGGCGCTGCACTTTGATCTGTGGGTCCCCAATTTCGGTGTCCAGGAATACATGGGTTATTCCGAACAAATGCTTGAAGTCTTCCCGCACAACTGGACTTTCGATAACGGCTATATGCATCCGGGAGACAAACCGGGTCTTGGCATCGAATTCGATGAAAAGCTGGCGGCGAAATATCCCTATGAACCTGCTTATCTGCCAGTCGCACGTCTGGAAGATGGCACGCTGTGGAACTGGTAAGGAGTAAGATAATGAAAAGCATTTTAATTGAAAAACCGAATCAACTGGCAATTATCGAACGCGAAATACCCACCCCGTCAGCGGGTGAAGTACGAGTAAAAGTGAAACTTGCCGGAATTTGTGGTTCAGATAGCCATATTTATCGTGGGCATAATCCTTTTGCGAAATATCCGCGCGTCATTGGTCATGAATTCTTTGGCGTCATTGATGCAGTGGGTGAAGGCGTGGAAAGCGCCAGAGTCGGTGAACGCGTTGCTGTCGATCCGGTGGTCAGCTGTGGGCATTGCTATCCGTGCTCTATAGGTAAGCCGAACGTTTGTACGACACTGGCTGTATTAGGTGTGCACGCTGACGGTGGTTTCAGTGAATATGCCGTGGTGCCGGCAAAAAATGCGTGGAAAATTCCTGAAGCAGTGGCCGATCAATATGCGGTGATGATCGAACCTTTTACCATTGCGGCTAACGTTACCGGTCATGGTCAACCGACTGAAAATGATACCGTTCTGGTTTACGGTGCCGGTCCAATCGGCCTGACGATCGTTCAGGTATTAAAAGGCGTCTATAACGTTAAGAATGTGATTGTTGCCGATCGCATTGATGAACGACTGGAAAAAGCGAAAGAGAGCGGGGCAGACTGGGCGATTAATAACAGCCAGACACCGCTTGGCGAGATTTTCGCTGAAAAAGGCATAAAGCCGACATTAATTATCGATGCGGCTTGTCATCCTTCAATCCTGAAAGAAGCCGTAACGCTGGCTTCTCCAGCGGCACGTATTGTATTGATGGGCTTCTCCAGTGAACCGTCTGAAGTGATTCAGCAAGGAATTACCGGAAAAGAACTCTCTATTTTCTCTTCACGCTTAAATGCAAATAAATTCCCGGTCGTTATCGACTGGTTAAGTAAAGGGTTAATTAAACCAGAAAAACTAATTACCCATACGTTTGATTTCCAGCATGTTGCTGATGCCATTAGTTTATTTGAACAGGATCAAAAGCATTGCTGCAAAGTCTTACTCACTTTTTCTGAATAATACCAATAACGGCGAGTAAGTAGTACGCATCTTACCTCTTTTTTAGAGATAACCATTATGACAATAGAAAAACACGAAAGAAGCACTAAGGATTTGGTGAAAGCAGCAGTATCGGGATGGCTGGGCACTGCGCTTGAATTTATGGATTTCCAGTTATATTCGCTCGGCGCAGCGTTAGTGTTTCATGAAATATTTTTTCCTGAATCATCAACGGCAATGGCGTTAATTCTGGCAATGGGAACCTACGGTGCAGGTTATGTGGCGCGTATTGTCGGAGCATTTATTTTCGGCAAAATGGGCGACAGAATCGGGCGTAAAAAAGTGCTCTTTATTACCATCACTATGATGGGGATCTGTACTACCTTAATTGGTGTGCTGCCGACCTATGCACAAATTGGTGTGTTTGCGCCAATTTTGCTGGTGACGCTGCGTATTATTCAGGGGCTGGGGGCAGGCGCGGAAATTTCCGGTGCCGGCACGATGCTGGCGGAATATGCACCAAAAGGTAAGCGCGGAATTATCTCCTCATTTGTTGCTATGGGGACTAACTGCGGAACCTTGAGCGCAACGGCAATCTGGGCCTTTATGTTCTTCATTCTCAGTAAAGAGGAACTGCTTGCGTGGGGATGGCGTATACCGTTCCTGGCGAGCGTTGTCGTGATGGTCTTTGCTATCTGGTTGCGTATGAATCTGAAAGAAAGCCCGGTCTTTGAGAAGGTTAACGACAGCAACCAACCGACAGCAAAACCTGCACCTGCTGGTAGCATGTTCCAGAGCAAATCCTTCTGGCTGGCAACAGGGCTGCGTTTTGGTCAGGCTGGTAACTCCGGTTTAATTCAGACTTTCCTTGCAGGCTATTTAGTGCAGACGTTATTGTTTAACAAAGCAATTCCAACAGATGCATTGATGATCAGTTCGATTCTCGGCTTTATGACCATTCCGTTCCTTGGTTGGTTATCCGATAAAATAGGTCGCCGGATCCCGTATATTATTATGAATACCTCTGCGATTGTGCTGGCGTGGCCAATGCTTTCTATCATCGTAGATAAAAGCTATGCCCCGAGCACCATTATGGTTGCACTGATTGTGATTCATAACTGTGCGGTGCTGGGATTATTTGCTCTGGAAAACATTACCATGGCAGAAATGTTCGGCTGTAAAAACCGCTTTACCCGGATGGCGATTTCTAAAGAAATTGGTGGTCTTATCGCTTCCGGTTTTGGTCCTATCCTGGCGGGTATTTTCTGCACCATGACGGAATCCTGGTATCCGATCGCCATTATGATCATGGCATATTCAGTGATTGGTTTAATCTCTGCGCTGAAAATGCCAGAAGTGAGAGACCGTGATTTAAGTGCACTGGAAGATGCCGCGGAAGATCAACCGCGTGTTGTAACAGCTGCGCAACCTTCAAGAAGTCTGTAAATCCTCCATCCCTTCTCTTACCGGAGAGGGGATTTTTTATTCATATAACAAAACATGCAGCTTGCCATATTTAAATTTAAGGAATTGTTATGGGAAATAATTTGTTATCAGCAAAAGCGACGCTCCCTGTTTATGATCGTAATAACTTGGCCCCAAGAATTGTTCATTTAGGCTTTGGCGCATTTCACCGTGCGCATCAGGGCGTGTATGCCGATATTCTTGCTACAAAACATTTCAGTGATTGGGGATATTATGAGGTCAATTTAATCGGCGGCGAACAGCAAATTGCCGATTTACAACAGCAAGATAATCTTTATACCGTTGCGGAAATGTCGGCCGATGCGTGGACGGCTCGCGTCGTTGGCGTCGTTAAAAAAGCCTTGCACGTACAGATAGATGGCTTAGAAACCGTGTTGGCTGCGATGTGTGAACCGCAAATCGCGATTGTCTCTCTGACAATCACCGAAAAAGGGTATTTCCACTCTCCGGCGACCGGACAGTTAATGCTCGATCACCCGATGGTCGCTGCCGACGTGCAAAATCCCCACCAGCCGAAAACTGCAACAGGGGTGATTGTTGAGGCGCTGGCTCGCCGTAAAGCGGCAGGACTTCCCGCATTTACCGTCATGTCATGTGACAACATGCCAGAAAACGGTCATGTTATGCGTGACGTTGTCACTTCCTACGCGCAAGCTGTTGATGTAAAACTGGCACAATGGATCGAAGTAAACGTGACTTTCCCATCAACAATGGTGGACCGTATTGTGCCCGCAGTGACAGAGGATACGCTGGCGAAAATCGAACAACTTACCGGTGTGCGCGATCCTGCTGGCGTTGCCTGTGAACCTTTCCGCCAGTGGGTAATAGAAGATAACTTTGTTGCCGGACGTCCGGAATGGGAAAAAGCGGGAGCCGAACTGGTTAGTGATGTGCTGCCTTATGAAGAGATGAAGTTGCGCATGCTCAACGGCAGTCATTCATTCCTGGCGTATCTGGGGTATCTTGCCGGATATCAGCACATTAATGACTGCATGGAAGATGAACATTATCGTCATGCAGCGTATGCCTTGATGTTGCAGGAACAAGCGCCGACGTTGAAAGTGCAGGGCGTTGATTTGCAAGATTACGCTAACCGATTAATTGAACGCTATAGCAACCCGGCGCTACGTCATCGAACCTGGCAGATTGCGATGGATGGCAGCCAGAAATTGCCACAGCGGATGTTGGATTCTGTTCGCTGGCATCTGGCGCATGACAGCAAGTTCGATCTGCTGGCGCTGGGCGTCGCAGGTTGGATGCGTTATGTCGGTGGTGTTGATGAACAGGGAAATCCGATAGAAATCAGTGACCCACTGTTACCTGTTATTCAGAAGGCTGTACAAAGTAGTGCCGAAGGGAAAGCGCGCGTCCAGTCATTGCTGGCGATTAAGGCGATCTTTGGTGATGATTTGCCAGACAATAGCTTGTTTACTGCAAAAGTGACGGAAGCGTACTTGTCTTTATTAGCGCATGGTGCGAAAGCGACCGTTGCGAAATATTCCGTGAAGTAAAAAAAGCAATGCCGCCATCGGCGGCATTCACACGCTTAGTTCATGCCGAGACGAATCAGGTCCAGAGGTGCCAGTTTCTCTTCACAACCTTCAACAACTACGGTTTTTCCGCGGCGGATTTGCTCAGCGGTCAGACCTTCAGTATCAATCGACAGGATCTTGCCAGTGTGACCGGTGCCGCTAACCATAACACGGCTGCCAGTGGTGATTGCGTTACGGTTACGATCGTAGGTCGTCATAGGTGTTTTCTCCTTTCTGATTTACAGTCGAAGCCCACGTAACGGGCGCAATATAAATACTCCTGTCGAGTGAAATATTTTTTGTTTTTGATCAAGCTCACATCTTTTTTGATGCATGCATGAGCCATAAGGCGGGGGGAGAGACTCTCACCCCGAATGGGATGAGAGGAAATGAATTACTCTTCGCTAAACCAGTCGCTGTTTTCCTGGCGGATCTGGCGCACGGATTCGCTGATTTCCTGCAAATGTTGCGTCATTGCACGTTCTACCGCATCGCCATCACGTTTTTGCAGGGCAGAGAAAATCTCAAGATGCTGGCGTAACAGCATTTCTGGTGGAGAAACGTGGTCGAAACTCATATAGCGCACGCGATCAACGGTCGCTTTCAGGTTCTCAATGGTATCCCACGCCAGTTGACAGTCGGCAATCTGCGTCAGGAGTTGATGGAAGTTGTCATCAAGTTCAAAAAAATCATCCAGTTGCTTGCGCTCAATGGCAATGCGTTGCTGGTGAAGATTTTGTTCCAGTTGGTAGCACTGGCTTTCGGTAATCATGCTCGCCGCCCGACGCGCCACCGCGCACTCAATGGCCTGACGGATAAAACTGCCGTTGCGCACCTGGGCCATGGAAATTTTGTTGACGTAGCTGCCACGCTGCGGACGAATTTGAATCAGGCCGTTTTCCGCCAGTTTAATAAAGGCTTCACGAACCGGCTGGCGTGACACATTGAAACGAACAGAAACTTCTTTTTCCGACAACGGTGTGCCTGGTGCAATCAGGCAATGGACAATGTCGCGACGAAGAATACGATAAATCTGCTGATTGACAGGCTGTGTGGGATTAAGTTGCGTTTCGACGGTCATTCGTTCTTGCTTGTGAGTGAGTTAACTGCATGAGTCTACCACTTTTTTGTGACAAGCAATAACCCGGCAGTTACGCCGGGTATAAAAATTACTGACGGTGGACATTCAGTCCGGCATAGCTTTGGGTAACCGGCATCATTTCCAGGGTATTGATATTAACGTGAGCAGGCAGCGTTGATACCCACCAGACGGCTTCGCTGACATCTTCTGGCGTCAATGCAACGGTATTTTGATAGGTTTTTTCCGCTTTACCGTCATCGCCTTTAAAGCGGACATTGGAAAACTCGGTGCCACCCACCAGACCCGGTTCGATGTCGGTGACGCGCACCGCCGTACCATGCAGGTCCGTACGCAGATTCAGGCTAAACTGACGAACAAACGCTTTCGTCGCACCGTAAACGTTACCACCGGCATACGGCCAGCTACCTGCCGTTGAGCCAATGTTAATAATATGACCATGATTACGTTCAACCATACCCGGTAAGACGGCGCGCGTCATATATACCAGGCCTTTATTGTTGGTATCAATCATCGTTTCCCAGTCTTCAACGCTGGCTTTATGCGCAGGCTCCATGCCCAACGCCAGGCCGGCATTATTTACCAGGATATCAATATTGCTCCACTCGGCAGGAAGCGATGCCAGCATCTCTTCAATAGCGGCGCGGTTGCGAACGTCCAGTTGGGCGATATAAAGATTATCTCCCAGTTCGTCTTTTAACTCCTGCAACCGCTCCTGGCGACGGCCAGTGGCGATAACTTTATGCCCTTGTTGAATAAAACGACGAGTAATGCATTCACCAAAACCTGCCGTTGCTCCAGTTACTAAAACGATCATCTCACTGTTCCTCAACGCTTTTGTGTGTCAATAACATAGCACGTGATGCTTAAGAGCGGGTAATACTGGTTTGCAAGATTGCACTCCGTTATCAGTAAGCCTACGCTATGGAACACCTCGCGTTCAGGAGAAGAAAATGACAACAATGAATCCTTTCCTTGTGCAAAGCACACTGCCGTATCTGGCTCCCCATTTTGATCAAATTGCCAATCATCACTATCGCCCGGCATTCGATGAGGGAATGCAGCAAAAGCGGGCAGAAATTGCTGCCATCGCGCTTAACCCGCAAACACCTGATTTCAACAATACTATTCTGGCACTGGAACAAAGCGGAGAATTACTTACCCGCGTTACCAGCGTCTTTTTTGCGATGACTGCGGCGCATACTAATGATGAATTACAGCGTCTTGATGAACAGTTTTCCGCTGAACTGGCGGAACTGGCTAATGATATCTATCTGAACGGTGAATTATTCGCGCGGGTAGATGCTGTCTGGCAACGCCGTGAATCCCTGGGACTTGATAGTGAATCCATCCGCCTGGTGGAGGTCATTCATCAACGTTTTGTCCTTGCCGGAGCCAAACTTGCACAAGCTGATAAAGCAAAATTAAAAGTCCTGAATACAGAAGCTGCGACCCTGACCAGCCAGTTTAACCAGCGGTTACTGGCAGCAAATAAATCCGGCGGTCTGGTTGTGAACGATTTCGCGCAGCTGGCAGGAATGAGTGAGCAAGAGATTGCGCTGGCGGCAGAGGCGGCTCGCGAGAAAGGTCTGGATAACAAATGGCTGATTCCGTTGCTGAATACCACCCAGCAACCAGCGCTTGCTGAACTGCGCGATCGCGCGACGCGTGAAAAACTGTTCACTGCGGGCTGGACGCGAGCGGAAAAAAATGATGCCAATGATACCCGCGCTATCATTCAACGTCTGGTGGAGATCCGCGCGCAGCAGGCGAAACTGCTTGGTTTCCCTCATTATGCCGCATGGAAAATCGCCGATCAGATGGCAAAAACGCCAGAAGCAGCACTCAACTTTATGCGGGAAATTGTTCCAGCGGCGCGTCAACGTGCGAGCGATGAATTAGCCTCCATACAGGCGGTTATCGATAAGCAGCAGGGCGGGTTTAGCGCGCAGCCGTGGGACTGGGCATTTTATGCCGAGCAGGTAAGACGTGAGAAATTCGATCTCGATGAATCGCAGCTCAAGCCATATTTTGAATTAAACACGGTGTTGAATGAAGGTGTATTCTGGACCGCGAATCAGCTCTTCGGTATTAAGTTTGTCGAACGTTTTGATATTCCTGTCTACCATCCTGACGTTCGTGTATGGGAAATTTTTGATCATAATGGCGTGGGGCTGGCGTTATTTTACGGTGATTTCTTCGCCCGTGATTCAAAAAGCGGCGGTGCATGGATGGGCAATTTTGTTGAGCAATCAACGCTTAATGAAACGCATCCGGTAATTTATAACGTCTGCAATTATCAGAAACCCGCTGCCGGTGAGCCTGCGTTGTTACTCTGGGATGATGTCATAACCTTATTCCATGAATTTGGTCATACGTTGCACGGCCTCTTTGCCCGCCAGCGTTATGCCACACTTTCCGGCACCAACACGCCGCGTGATTTTGTCGAATTTCCGTCGCAAATCAACGAACACTGGGCAACGCATCCGCAGGTATTCGCTCGCTACGCCCGGCATTATCAGAGCGGGGCAGCAATGCCTGACGAACTGCAACAGAAAATGCGTAATGCCAGCCTGTTCAATAAAGGGTATGAGATGAGCGAACTGCTTAGCGCCGCACTTCTCGATATGCGCTGGCATTGCCTGGAAGAAAACGAAGCAATGCAGGATGTCGATGATTTCGAATTGCGGGCGCTGGTGGCAGAAAATATGGATCTTCCCGCTATACCGCCACGCTATCGCAGCAGTTATTTCGCCCATATTTTTGGTGGCGGATATGCCGCAGGTTATTACGCTTATCTGTGGACGCAAATGTTGGCCGATGATGGTTACCAGTGGTTTGTTGAGCAGGGCGGATTAACGCGTGAAAATGGGCGGCGTTTTCGCGAGGCGATTCTTTCCAGAGGTAACAGCGAAGATCTGGAACGCCTGTATCGACAATGGCGCGGTAAGGCACCTCAGATTATGCCGATGCTGCAACATCGTGGCTTGAACATATAAACACCACCAATGGCTGGCCTGGAGATATCGCCAGGCCAGCCTGGTTAGAGCAGTAATTGCAGCAGCTGGGTGGGGGCAAACTTCACCGCTAATGCGAATGCCGTTTCGCAGTCGCCAGCAAAATTACTTTTTTTGTATACCCTTCCGTTATAATAATTTTCAAATTTATAAATCTGATTGTTCTGAAATATGTTTAAGACTCTTTAATCTTCTTCTTACTTTAGTGAGTTAAATTCTCTTAATATTTGACAGCTAGTTGCCTGATTTTAAATGCCTTATAACAATTGGCAGTATTCTTATTTGTCAATTATAAAAATAGCAACCAGACTTAATAAGTCAAACCAAACGCAATTAAGGAGTCAGTATGAAATTTCAGGCCATTGTATTAGCAAGTTTTCTTGTCATGCCTTATGCGTTGGCAGATGACCAGGGCGGTTTAAAACAGGATGCAGCGCCACCGCCGCCTCATGCAATAGAAGATGGCTATCGCGGAACCGATGATGCAAAAAAAATGACCGTAGATTTCGCAAAAACCATGCATGATGGCGCTTCGGTTTCACTACGCGGTAATTTGATTTCTCACAAAGGAGAGGACCGTTACGTTTTTCGCGATAAGAGCGGTGAAATTAATGTTGTTATTCCTGCGGCAGTCTTTGATGGACGAGAAGTTCAGCCGGACCAGATGATCAACATTAGCGGCAGTCTGGATAAGAAAAGCGCGCCGGCCGTCGTTCGGGTCACTCATTTGCAGAAATAAAAATAAATGAGCCTGATGGCCTGAACTACTGGGCCATTAGGGTATTGGTTTATGCTATTTGTCATCCTTTTAATTGCGATAATGCAGGCTTAATTTACAGAATTAAACACTTTTTTATCTGCTGATTTTGTTTCAAATCACAATGTTATCTCAGAGATGACTCATAACTTCGGATTTCTATGAAAATATTGACGTAATTTTGCTTTTCTCTCGTTAGAATAGCGCGCACAAGGAACTGTGAAAAAGGAGTGGCAATGATCAAGAAGACAACGGAAATTGATGCCATCTTGTTAAATCTCAATAAGGCTATCGATGCCCACTACCAGTGGCTGGTGAGTATGTTTCACAGCGTGGTCGCGAGAGATGCCAGTAAGCCAGAAATAACGGATAACCATTCTTATGGACTGTGCCAGTTTGGTCGGTGGATTGATCATCTGGGACCACTCGATAACGATGAATTACCTTACGTTCGGCTAATGGATTCTGCCCATCAACATATGCATAACTGTGGTCGGGAATTAATGTTGGCTATTGTTGAAAATCACTGGCAGGACGCGCATTTCGACGCCTTTCAGGAAGGGTTGCTTTCTTTTACTGCGGCATTAACCGATTACAAAATTTATTTGCTGACGATCCGTAGCAATATGGATGTTTTGACGGGATTGCCGGGTCGTCGGGTTCTTGATGAATCCTTTGATCATCAGTTACGCAACGCTGAGCCTCTGAATCTTTATTTAATGTTGTTGGATATTGACCGATTTAAATTGGTTAATGATACCTACGGGCATTTAATCGGCGATGTAGTATTACGCACCCTGGCAACTTACTTAGCCAGTTGGACGCGCGATTACGAAACGGTTTATCGCTACGGTGGCGAAGAATTTATCATTATTGTCAAAGCGGCTAATGATGAAGAAGCATGTCGTGCAGGTATCAGAATTTGCCAGTTAGTCGATAACCATGCCATCACACATTCTGAAGGGCATATCAACATTACCGTGACTGCAGGTGTGAGTCGCGCATTTCCTGAAGAACCTCTGGATGTGGTCATTGGAAGAGCGGACCGGGCAATGTATGAGGGTAAGCAAACCGGAAGAAATCGCTGTATGTTTATTGACGAACAAAATGTGATTAACCGAGTTTAAGCTCCGTTTAACATTCATTGAGAAAACTGATGCTACTGTGTCAACGATCCGTTATCAGTGCAGGAAAATGCCTGTTAGCGTAAAAGCAAAACACAAATCTATCCATGCAAGCATTCACCGCCGGTTTACTGGCGGTTTTTTTTTGCCGTCATAAAAATCAGGCCCCTTGTACACAACTGTAACAAGGGGCCGGTTAGGTGAGGGATTATCTCCGTTCATTAGTCATCCCATTTGTGGCTGAAATACGCGGCCAGAAAACCAGAAAATAAAATTATTCCCAGTACGGCCATAAAAACATTCATATTACCCAGCATTATTTGCCTCCGTTTATGGTGTGGTGTGTTTCCTCGCTTACCTTAATTTTCATCTCAATGAGAAAGATATTAGCAGAGGTAACCTAAACGAAGGCTGAATTAAATTTTTATTGTGTTCGACTTAAATCAACAAAGCGCGGGCTGCCCCCACGGTCTTGCACGAATTCCTTTTAACATCAGCACCCACGCAGCAATGATCACCAACGCTAAGATGATAAACAGCGAGGAAGGCGGCAGGTTGGTTAGCACTATGCCACTCACTAATGGGTTAATCGCCGCACCAAGCCAGCCTAAAGACTGAGCGGAAAAATAGCTGGCTTTCATTCCTGGCGGCGCAATATGGTCAATCAACATATACTCGCCCGGCGCATAAATGATTTCACCGACAGTAAATACCGCAGCTGACATACCCCACAATAGCAGGCTGTTGCCGGAAAAAATAAAACCGACCAGACCGATGACGAAACAGAGGGTGCCTGCTGTCATCAGCGTGCGGATGTTAGCCGGGTTAAGTCGCCGGCCCACGGAATATTGCAACGTAACTACCATGGCAGCATTCACTGGAAGAACAACCGCGACCACCTTTTCGGCAAAATCCCCATCAGCAATCACCATCACATATTGTGAAATGCATGAAGCAAATGCGCCGCTAACAAAAGAAGCCAGAAAGCCAGAGCAGGTAAACCACAACAGTGCTTTATCTTGTAATAAAACTTTCGGCGACCAGGCACTGGCTGTTTCCGTGGCGATGATTTTCTCGCTGCGCTTTACCCAAATTTGAATGAAAAGCATGGGAAACGCGGAACAGATAGCTGCCAGCCAAAAGGGCAGATTGATGCTCTGCATCACCAACAGCGTGCCGAGCGGCGGACCGATGGTCCAGCCAATGTTGAGCATGGTGTAGTTGATTGAGAAGATTTTCGTTTTGCTGGTGGACGAAAGATTGTCGGCAAACCAGGCTTTCAACACAGTAGCAAAAACGGAATAGGCGCAGTTAATGAGGGCAAAAAAGAGCACCACCAGCGTCACGTTATTCACTAAAGGAATGGCAATAAAACCGCAGGCGAAGGCGGTAATTGCCAGTAACATATAGCGTTTCTTGTCGAACTTATCCGCCAGGATACCAAAACCGAGGCTAAAAACGACGCCAATAGTGAGCGCAATTGTCATCGCATAACCGATTAGATCGACACTCAGGCTGTACTGGCGACTCAAGTAAATGGTCATAAACGGCAGCGTAGCGCCGCGTCCGATGGTTAATAACAACGACGAGGCAAGAAGGGCGCTGGTAGAGCGTCGTAGGGATAAGTTCATTTGTCTGTCCGGCAGTGCGTTTCGTTATGTTTTGTTTTAGAGATGTAAAGAAATAGCATGGCAAAAATCCGAAGTATAGCGACTTATTTGCGCATTAATGCCGTCGTAAAGGGTGACTAACGAATCAACTGTTAAAGAAAAGTAAATTCAGCTAAGTTGATTGCTTACAAAAGATGAAATTCAGAGGCGGTAGAATGTCGCGAAAAGATGGGGTGTTGGCGCTACTGGTAGTGGTCGTATGGGGGCTAAATTTTGTGGTCATCAAAGTGGGGCTTCATAACATGCCACCGCTGATGCTGGCCGGTTTGCGCTTTATGCTGGTTGCTTTTCCGGCTATCTTTTTTGTCGCACGACCGAAAGTACCACTGAATTTGCTGCTGGGGTATGGATTAACCATCAGTTTTGCGCAGTTTGCTTTTCTTTTTTGTGCCATTAACTTCGGTATGCCTGCTGGTCTGGCTTCGTTGGTGTTACAGGCACAGGCGTTTTTTACTATCGTGCTTGGCGCGTTTACTTTCGGTGAGCGACTGCATGGCAAACAATTGGCGGGGATCGCCTTAGCGATTTTTGGCGTACTGGTGTTAATCGAAGATAGTCTGAACGGTCAGCATGTGGCGATGCTCGGCTTTATGTTGACCCTGGCGGCAGCATTTAGTTGGGCGTGTGGCAACATCTTCAATAAAAAGATCATGTCGCACTCAACGCGTCCGGCGGTGATGTCGCTGGTAATCTGGAGCGCATTAATCCCAATCATTCCCTTCTTTGTTGCCTCGCTGATTCTCGATGGTTCCGCAACCATGATTCACAGTCTGGTCACTATCGATATGACCACCATCTTGTCTCTGATGTATCTGGCGTTTGTGGCGACAATTGTTGGTTATGGGATCTGGGGGACGTTACTGGGACGCTATGAAACCTGGCGGGTTGCACCGTTATCGTTACTGGTGCCCGTAGTAGGACTGGCAAGTGCGGCACTATTGCTGGATGAACGCTTAACGGGTCTGCAATTTTTCGGTGCGGTGCTCATTATGACCGGGCTGTATATCAATGTATTTGGCTTGCGGTGGCGTAAAGCGGTAAAAGTGGGAAGTTAATAAGCCCCGATATGTCGGGGCCAGAACAAACTACATAGCGTGTTGATTATAATAGGGCACGCCGAGCGCATCCGACTTATCACTGCCAGTACCCATGTGATTTAAATCAAACGGTGGTTGTTCATGCGATGGGGGAACAACCACGACATTGGCACAGGAAGTAACAACCTGCTGCGTGGTTTGTTCCGCAACGCCCTGCGCGGAAAAGAGAATAAGCGCAGCTGCAATTGCGGATAAAAGTGGTTTCATGATTGCCTCAGTGACGTTGTCACGTTATCAACTAGCTGTTGTAATGATTTAATGGATGTAAAAAGCGCGATTCGCCCTGCATATTGGTCATCCGGTATTTATGCGGCGGAACATCAAAGTAATTTTTGAAGGTTCGGGTCAGAGTTTGTTGCGACTCGAAGCCATATCGTTCTGCCAGATAGAGTATCGGCTCGTTACTTTCCTTCAGCTTTTGCGCGATTTCCGTCATCTTACGGCTGCGGATGTATTGGCCTAATGAATGACCGGTTTCTTTTTTAAACATCCGTTGCAGGTGCCATTTAGAGTAACCCGAACGCTCTGACACTTTCTCCAGTGACAGTGGCGATTCCAGGTTGTCCTCGATCCAGTCCAAAATGCTATGAATGGTAATAGCGTCAGTATTGCGTCTGGACATCGTCATACCTCTTTTTTGTTTACGGCAGGACTTTCTTAAGCAAATGCTCAAGTGTTGCCACTTCGTCCGCCGTCAGGTTTTTTGTTAATTCTTGGTGCAGGTCCTGGCCAACTAATTGATGGCATTGTTCACATATTGCCGCGCCGCTGGTGGTAAGTTTTACCAGTACGCCGCGCTTGTCATTCGGGTTCGGCAACCTTTCCACCCAGCCTTTACAGACCAGGCGATCCAGCATACGGGTCAGCGCCCCCAGGTCGACCGATAACACTTTTTTCAGTTCAACCGGAGTAATACACGCCGCGCAGCGGATAGAGCAGAGCACCTTAAACTGTGCCGCGGTAATATCCAGCGGAGACAGATACTCGTTAAGCAGGCGATCTTTCTTCTGATTAACCATATGGATTAAGCGACCCAATGGAATAATTTCATTGAACAGATCGCTGGTACTTTTCACATTAGTTGCCCTGGCAAGTAATTAGTTGCAGGGGATAATATTGCCCAGGCAAGTATAAGTCAAATGAATGAATTGACCGATGCCACGTTTTGCTAAATCGGTTCAAGTTTTGGTCAGTGCGATGCAAGGCTAGCTAAAGAGTGACACTTTATCGTTGTTTACCCCTTATACTTTTCGCTGATAACCCAGATACACAGGATAACAACCACCAATGTTAGATTTATTTAAAGCAATTGGCCTGGGGCTGGTGGTGTTACTACCGTTAGCTAACCCATTAACAACTGTCGCGTTATTTCTTGGCCTGGCAGGCAACATGAACAGTGCCGAACGTAATCGTCAGTCGTTGATGGCCTCGGTGTACGTCTTTGCCATCATGATGGTGGCGTATTACGCCGGGCAACTGGTGATGGATACATTTGGCATTTCGATTCCCGGTCTGCGAATTGCAGGCGGCTTAATCGTCGCGTTTATCGGTTTTCGAATGCTCTTTCCGCAACAGAAAGCAATTGATTCACCGGAAGCGAAAAGCAAGTCGGAAGAGCTGGAAGATGAACCCAGCGCCAATATTGCTTTTGTACCACTGGCAATGCCAAGTACCGCCGGTCCGGGAACCATAGCGATGATTATTAGCTCGGCGTCCACAGTGCGTCAGAGTTCAACCTTTGCTGATTGGGTACTGATGGTTGCGCCGCCGCTGATCTTTTTCCTGGTGGCGGTTATTTTGTGGGGAAGTCTACGCAGCTCTGGCGCAATTATGCGGCTGGTGGGTAAGGGGGGCATTGAAGCGATCTCCCGTCTGATGGGATTCCTGCTGGTATGTATGGGGGTGCAGTTTATTATTAACGGCATCCTGGAAATCATTAAAACGTACCACTAAAAAAGGCCCGAATGGGCCTTTCAACTATTGCGTCTGTTCTTCGAGTGTCACTGGCCAGCGGCGGAAAATGATGATTGACCATATTAACGCGGCAAAAGCAGGCACCGCGCCCACATAACCAATCATCGACATTGACCAGTGCAGACTGACCTGATTACCTACCAACGCACCCGCGCCGATTCCAATATTAAATATCCCAGAGAATAGCGCCATCGCGACGTCGGTAGCATCTGGTGCCAGCGCCAGCACTTTAACCTGCATACCAAGCCCGATGATCATCATCGCTATCCCCCAGAAAATACTCAGCACCCCGAGGTGTATTTCACTGTTCGCCGCAGGTAGCAGCAGTGCCAGGCACACCAGCAACAGCGCAATCGCCGTACTTACCAACGCAGACGCATACTGATTACCCAGTTTACCGAAAATCACGCTGCCAATAATGCCCGCACCACCGAGTAATAACAGTAATGCCGTGGCAAAGTTGGCGCTGAATCCCGCAATGTTTTGCACAAAAGGCTCGATATAGCTGTATGCCGTGTAATGGGCGGTGACAACCACCACAGTTAACAAATAAATGCTCATCAATGCCGGGCGGCGGAATAATAGCGGTAGGCTTTTCAGCGAACCGGAATGCTCACTGGGCAGTAAGGGAAGTAACTTAATCAGGCACAAAAGGGTAATAAACGCCCCGATACCAATCGCGAAGAAGGTCATTCGCCAGCCAAAATACTGCCCCACAATGCGCCCGAGAGGTAAACCTAATACCATTGCCAGTGCTGTACCGGTGGCAATTAAACTCAATGCCTGCGCTCGCTTCCCGGCCGGAGCCATACGGATCGCCAGAGACGCCGTAATCGACCAGAAAATCGCATGTGCAAAAGCCACACCAATGCGACTGATCACCAGAACGGTAAAGCTCCACGACAAAAACGACAGTACGTGGCTGGCAATAAACACCACAAACAGGCAGATCAGTAATTTGCGCCGTTCAACCTGACTGGTCATTAACATAAAAGGCAATGACATTAGCGCTACTACCCATGCATAAATCGTCAACATGATGCCGACCTGAGCGGTTTGCATGTGAAAACTTTGCGCAATGTCAGAGAGCAGGCCAACAGGGACAAATTCGGTGGTGTTGAAGATGAAGGCGGCGACTGCCAGCGTAACGACCCGTAGCCACGCCACTTTGCGGGAAACAGTGTTTGTTGTCATAACAGATTATCGGGTGAGTTGCGAAAAAGTGATGAAATGATCTTAAAACGGTTAATGATGTGAATACAATGCATTTGTGATCTGGATCGCGTTTTCCGTTTCTCTGACGCTGATTCTGTTCCGCGTCAGAGAGTCGGTAACATCACGGTTTAATGACGTTCAGGGAGGTCTGGCGTTTTGGCGGTTGCGGGTATAGGTGATCTGACAGGGGAGCGAGGCCTGTTTTTCACCAGGTCTTCGTGAGTAACTTTTGGCGGCGTTTCATTTTTTACAAAAAGTTTGAGGGTCCTGCGCGCCATATGTTTGATAATTTTATCATCACTTAATGATGCTGGCATCAACACGTCAATCAAATCACTTTCATTGGGATTCATAAATTGGTGATAGTGCAATAACATATTGGCGAAAAATAAAAACAAGTCCTGAAAATGTGGAAAATCTTGTTCTGTTAAAAGGGATAAAAAGCAGATGCAGACTTCGGGTAGTACATGTTTGTTAGAACCTAGTGAATCCATCAGGCTTTGCAATAAATCCTCTTTTAATTCGCTGTCCGTTATGTCGAGAATAGCGGTGAGCAAGTTAGGTTCTTTATTCCCGAACCATCTGTGAACCTCAGAGTTATTCCATAATCGGGGGAGTATGACAAAATTACCGCGAGAGATAAAATTCAGGACAAGCAAATCAAACTGGCGTAAGTAATCTGCAGCGGTATGGTGATCCGGATGCAGGGGTTCAATATGTGGCGTATGCGCTCTTTTGATAGGAACGCCAGGGTTGATCATTGGAAATTGTTCTATAAAGTCATTCAGAAACAGAAAGAGCACACGCTCGACGCCAGTCTGAAATACGCGCCCCATAGTGACAGGCTTTGGGTTGGGAGCGCAAAAAATATTAATTTCCCCATCATGGCGGAAATTATCTAAATAAATAGGGCTTAAATTTATTACTACCTGAAATTCAATATTTTCTTTGTGTCTTCCATTCCTGGCAGGATAAGTGAGTTTAAATTGAACTTTTTCATTGTATAGCGTGTCGTTACCCCGGAAAGAGGTTCTCTGAATATATGATAAGTTATCAAGGTTATTAAATATCTTTTTTGTGGCTGAGCTGATGTTTAAAGACGTACGCCACTCTTCATCACATATTATTGTACTTAGCGCATCAATAAAATCCTTTAAAACTTCTTTTACCTGAGGTGCAATATTACGAACGGGAAAATCATAAGGAAGAGATATGTAATTGCTGATGCTTACTGGCGTAACCATATTTGCCCCATATAGTCATAAGTCATCGGAGCATCACTATATAGAGCATATTAGCCGCAAGAACTATCAAAAATAGCTCATTGCTAACTCTGTTTTGCCGAGTCAGACACATCCAGTAGTTGAATAAATGCCTCAAGCGGACGCGTTTTCGCACCGCGACGCCAGACCAGCCAGGTTGTTAACCAACGCCATTGCTCAGCTAACGGCCACGCTTCAACCTGGTGATGCCCCGGCATACTTTCCAGCATAGAGCGCGGAATAAGCGCAATACCTGCTCCTGCGACCACACAGGCCAACATTCCGTGATAAGACTCCATCTCATGGATAGTTCCCGGAGCGGCACCGTCAGCATGAAACCAGCTCTCGAAGTGGCGACGATACGAACAATTGGCGCGGAAGGCATAAATGTTACTGCCATTAACCTGACTGGCGCGGGTTACTGGCGCATGTCCTTGTGGCGTGACGATCATCAGCTCCTCGCGGTACACCGGTATCCCGTCAATGGCAGTATGGTTAATGGGCCCATCAATAAACGCTGCATTCAGTTTTCCCTCCAGCACACCTTCCAGCATAGTGCCGGAAGGGCCGGTGGAAAGTGAAAACTGAATTTTGGGATAACGACGGTTAAATTCCGCCAGCGTGGCCGGAATGCGCACTGCAGCGGTGCTTTCCAGCGAACCAAGAGAAAATAAACCTTGCGGCTCATCGCCAGCGACAACGCTCCGCGCTTCATCCACTAACGCGAGAATTTGTTGGCTATAGCGTAAAAAGTTATGCCCGGCAGGAGAGAGACGTAAACGCTGATTCTCGCGAATAAACAGATCAACCCCCAGTTCTGTTTCCAGCTGGCGTAGACGGGTAGTGAGATTCGACGGCACGCGATGCACTTTTGCTGCAGCCTGGGTTATGCTGCCAGCTTCGGCAACCGCGTTGAACATCTCCAGTTGGGTCAGATCCATAATATTCTCGATTCGTGAATAAGTGGCTTAATATTATTCATTTTAAAGCAAGAGTAAATCTGCGTATCTTCATACAATGACTCATAAAGGAGATACCCCGATGACCATTACTCCGGAAACTCATGCAATTTCGATAAATCCTGCCACCGGTGAACAACTTTCTGTGCTGCCGTGGGCTGGCGCTGATGATATCGAAAACGCACTTCAGCTGGCGGCAGCAGGCTTTCGCGACTGGCGCGAGACAAATATAGATTATCGTGCTGAAAAACTGCGTGATATCGGTAAGGCTCTGCGTGTCCGTAGCGAAGAAATGGCGCAAATGATCACCCGTGAAATGGGCAAACCAATCAACCAGGCGCGCGCTGAAGTGGCGAAATCGGCGAATTTGTGTGACTGGTATGCAGAACATGGTCCGGCAATGCTGAAGGCGGAACCTACGCTGGTGGAAAATCAGCAGGCAGTTATTGAGTATCGACCGTTGGGGACAATTCTGGCGATTATGCCGTGGAATTTTCCGTTATGGCAGGTGATGCGTGGCGCGGTTCCCATCATTCTTGCAGGTAACGGCTACTTACTTAAACATGCGCCGAATGTGATGGGCTGTGCACAGCTCATTGCCCAGGTGTTTAAAGATGCGGGTATCCCACAAGGCGTATATGGCTGGCTGAATGCCGACAACGACGGCGTCAGTCAGATGATTAAAGACTCGCGCATTGCTGCTGTCACGGTGACCGGAAGTGTTCGTGCGGGAGCGGCTATTGGCGCACAGGCTGGAGCGGCACTGAAAAAATGCGTACTGGAACTGGGCGGTTCGGATCCATTTATTGTGCTTAACGATGCCGATCTGGAACTGGCGGTTAAAGCGGCGGTAGCCGGACGTTATCAGAATACCGGACAGGTTTGTGCAGCTGCAAAACGCTTTATTATCGAAGAGGGAATTGCTTCGGCATTTACCGAACGTTTTGTGGCAGCTGCGGCAGCCTTGAAAATGGGCGATCCCCGTGACGAAGAGAACACTCTCGGACCAATGGCTCGTTTTGATTTACGTGATGAGCTGCATCATCAGGTGGAGAAAACCCTGGCGCAGGGTGCGCGTTTGTTACTGGGCGGGGAAAAGATGGCTGGGGCAGGTAACTACTATCCGCCAACGGTTCTGGCGAATGTTACCCCAGAAATGACCGCGTTTCGGGAAGAAATGTTTGGCCCCGTTGCGGCAATCACCATTGCGAAAGATGCAGAACATGCGCTGGAACTGGCTAATGATAGTGAGTTCGGCCTTTCAGCGACCATTTTCACCACCGACGAAACACAGGCCAGACAGATGGCGGCACGTCTGGAATGCGGTGGGGTGTTTATCAATGGTTATTGTGCCAGCGACGCGCGAGTGGCCTTTGGTGGCGTGAAGAAGAGTGGCTTTGGTCGTGAGCTTTCCCATTTCGGCTTACACGAATTCTGTAATATCCAGACGGTGTGGAAAGACCGGATCTGACGCTACATATTCAGCTCTGATATACTCGCAGGTCTTTTCAGACCTGCGGTCCAGGAGTAGAAAGTGGCAGTCGCCATGGATAATGCAATTTTAGAAAACATCTTGCGGCAAGTGCGGCCGCTCATTGGTCAGGGTAAAGTCGCGGATTATATTCCGGCGCTGGCTACGGTAGACGGTTCCCGGCTGGGCATTGCTATCTGTACAGTTGACGGACAGCTTTTTCAGGCCGGAGATGCACAAGAACGTTTTTCCATTCAGTCTATTTCCAAAGTGCTGAGTCTCGTTGTCGCCATGCGTCATTACTCCGAAGAGGAAATCTGGCAACGCGTCGGCAAAGATCCGTCTGGATCACCGTTCAATTCTTTAGTGCAACTGGAAATGGAGCAGGGTATTCCGCGTAATCCGTTTATTAATGCCGGTGCGCTGGTGGTCTGCGATATGTTGCAAGGGCGATTAAGCGCTCCTCGGCAACGTATGCTGGAAGTCGTGCGCGGCTTAAGCGGTGTGTCTGATATTTCATACGATACGGTGGTAGCGCGTTCCGAATTTGAACATTCCGCGCGAAATGCGGCTATCGCCTGGCTGATGAAGTCGTTTGGCAATTTCCATCATGATGTGACAACCGTTCTGCAAAACTACTTTCATTACTGCGCTCTGAAAATGAGCTGTGTAGAGCTGGCCCGGACGTTTGTCTTTCTGGCTAATCAGGGGAAAGCTATTCATATTGATGAACCCGTGGTGACGCCGATGCAGGCGCGGCAAATTAATGCGCTGATGGCGACCAGTGGTATGTACCAGAACGCGGGGGAGTTTGCCTGGCGGGTGGGACTACCGGCAAAATCTGGCGTTGGTGGCGGTATTGTGGCGATTGTTCCGCATGAAATGGCCATCGCAGTCTGGAGCCCGGAACTGGATGATGCCGGTAACTCGCTTGCGGGCATTGCTGTCCTTGAACAATTGACGAAACAATTAGGGCGTTCGGTTTATTAATGCAGTCTCTCGATCCACTCTTCGCGCGTTTATCCCGTTCAAAATTTCGCTCTCGCTTTCGTTTGGGTGTGAAAGAGCGTCAGTATTGTCTGGAGAAAGGCGCGCCAGTCATCGAACAACATGCGGCGGATTTTGTCGCTAAACGTCTTGCTCCGGCATTACCGGCTAACGACGGTAAGCAAACCCCCATGCGCGGGCATCCGGTGTTTATCGCTCAGCACGCCACTGCAACCTGTTGTCGCGGTTGTCTGGCTAAGTGGCATAACATTCCGCAGGGTGTTTCGTTAAGCGAGGAACAACAACGTTATATCGTGGCGGTAATCTATCACTGGTTGGTTATACAGATGAATCAGCCATGATAATCGCGGAAAACGATAAAATAGCATTCCCAGGATATCTTTATTTGCCGCCGCTGTCAGCGAACATGCTATCCTTTATAAGAATTTACTTATTACGTTGAGATAATTGCCACCCGCAATTGTATGGACAGATAATTAATGCATGTACAGCCCATTTCAACTTTCCGTTTGTTCCAGGAAGGTCATCTGCTACGTAATAGCATCGCTATTTTTGCGCTAACCACGCTGTTCTATTTTATTGGTGCAGAGTTACGGCTGGTTCACGAACTTTCTCTTTTCTGGCCGCTGAATGGCGTAATGGCGGGGGTGTTTGCCCGCTATGTCTGGCTTAATCGACTGCATTACTATGCGATCAGTTATGTGGCAATGCTGGTTTATGATGCCATAACCACCGAATGGGGGCTGGTTTCACTGGCTATCAATTTCTCCAATATGATGTTTATTGTTACCGTCGCCTTACTGGTCGCGCGGGATAAGCGTCTGGGGAAAAATAAGTATGAGCCAGTAAGTGCCTTACGGCTATTTAATTACTGTCTGATTGCCGCATTATTATGCGCTATTGTCGGGGCGATTGGTTCGGTCAGTATTGATAGTCTGGATTTCTGGCCTTTGCTTGCCGACTGGTTCAGTGAGCAATTCTCAACGGGCGTGTTGATCGTGCCTTGTATGCTGACGTTGGCAATTCCTGGAGTGCTGCCGCGCTTTAAAGCAGAACAGATGATGCCCGCTATCGCGCTTATTGTGTCGGTTATTGCCTCGGTAGTCATTGGCGGAGCGGGGAGTCTGGCGTTCCCGCTGCCTGCATTAATCTGGTGTGCAGTGCGCTATACGCCGCAGGTAACATGTCTGTTGACCTTTGTCACCGGTGCGGTGGAAATCGTACTGGTGGCAAATTCAGTGATTGATATCTCGGTCGGTTCGCCGTTCTCCATTCCGCAAATGTTCTCCGCACGTCTCGGTATTGCCACGATGGCGATATGCCCAATTATGGTTTCTTTTAGCGTGGCAGCGATCAATTCGCTAATGAAGCAAGTTGCGCTGCGAGCCGACTTTGATTTTCTGACTCAGGTTTACTCACGGTCCGGTCTTTATGAGGCGCTGAAAAGTCCATCGCTGAAACAGACACAACATCTGACTGTCATGCTGCTTGATATCGACTATTTCAAAAGCATTAACGATAACTATGGACATGAATGTGGCGATAAAGTGTTAAGCGTGTTTGCCCAGCATATTCAGAAGATTGTCGGTGATAAGGGGCTGGTGGCGCGAATGGGCGGCGAAGAATTTGCTGTTGCAGTGCCGTCGGTGAATCCTGTCGATGGTTTGCTAATGGCGGAAAAAATCCGTAAAGGCGTTGAATTGCAACCGTTCACCTGGCAACAAAAAACGCTTTATCTCACGGTAAGTATTGGCGTCGGTAGTGGATGCGCATCGTACCGAACGCTGACCGATGACTTTAATAAATTGATGGTCGAAGCCGATACGTGTCTGTATCGCTCGAAGAAAGATGGGCGCAACCGTACCAGCACTATGCGTTACGGTGAGGAAGTTGTCTGACATCTTTATTTACTCAGAGCGATTTAAATGCAATGTGTTCTACCACTTTATGATCCAAGAAAAGGCCTGTTTCCTCGATTAAACCATGATCCGCGCCACACTTTTCTCATAAAACTGCTCATTAATCATCAGGAGTTGATCAAAACAGGGGTTCGGCGTATTAAAGTTTGCTAACCTGTCGTACCAATTCAAACAGGTTGTATGACTAATCAGAAGGGAACCCATTGTGAAAACACTAAATCGTCGCGATTTTCCCGGTGCAAAGTATCCAGAACGTATCATTCAGTTTGGTGAAGGTAACTTCCTGCGCGCCTTTGTTGACTGGCAAATCGATCTCCTGAATGAGCACACCGATCTGAATTCTGGCGTGGTCGTTGTTCGTCCGATTGAAACTTCATTCCCGCCGTCACTGAGCACGCAGGATGGTCTGTACACCACCATTATCCGTGGTCTGAACGAGAAGGGGGAAGCGGTCAGCGACGCGCGTCTGATTCGCTCTGTTAATCGTGAAATCAGCGTCTACAGTGAATACGATGAATTCCTGAAACTGGCGCACAACCCGGAAATGCGCTTTGTTTTCTCTAACACCACCGAAGCGGGTATCAGCTACCATGCGGGCGATAAATTCGATGACGCGCCAGCGGTAAGTTATCCGGCAAAACTGACCCGTCTGCTGTTCGAACGTTTTAGCCATTTCAACGGAGCGCAGGATAAAGGTTGGATCATCATCCCATGTGAACTGATCGACTATAACGGCGATGCACTGCGTGAACTGGTGCTGCGCTACGCGCAAGAGTGGGCACTACCAGAAGCATTTATTCAATGGCTGGATCAGGCTAACAGCTTCTGTTCTACGCTGGTGGACCGTATCGTTACCGGCTATCCGCGTGATGAAGTGGCTAAACTGGAAGAAGAACTGGGTTATCACGATGGTTTCCTCGACACCGCTGAACACTTTTACCTGTTTGTGATTCAGGGGCCGAAATCCTTAGCGACTGAGCTGCGTCTGGACAAATATCCGCTCAACGTGCTGATTGTTGACGATATTAAACCGTATAAAGAGCGCAAAGTGGCAATCCTCAACGGTGCACACACGGCGCTGGTGCCGGTGGCGTTCCAGGCAGGGCTGGATACTGTAGGTGAAGCGATGAACGATGCTGAAATTTGTGCATTCGTTGAAAAAGCCATCTACGAAGAGATTATTCCGGTACTGGATTTGCCTCGTGATGAACTGGAATCTTTCGCCAGTGCAGTCACCGGACGTTTCCGTAATCCGTACATCAAGCATCAGCTGCTGTCTATCGCGCTTAACGGTATGACCAAGTTCCGCACCCGTATCCTGCCGCAGCTGCTGGCAGGGCAGAAGGCAAACGGCACACTTCCGGCGCGCCTGACTTTCGCATTAGCGGCATTGATTGCGTTTTATCGCGGTGAGCGTAATGGAGAAACATATCCGGTACAGGACGATGCACACTGGCTGGAACGTTATCAGCAACTCTGGAGCCAGCATCGTGACCGTGTTATCGGTACCCAGGAACTGGTAGCGATTGTGTTGGCAGAAAAAGACCACTGGGAGCAGGACCTGACGCAAGTGCCTGGTCTGGTCGAGCAGGTGGCTAATGACCTGGATGTGATTCTCGAAAAAGGAATGCGCGAAGCTGTACGTCCGTTGTGCTAATACTCTGAACCCGGTTTCGACCGGGTTTCTTATTTCACTATATTAGTTACAACATCCTATGTGCCTTTATCATTAACGGGTGCCATATGCCACACCTGTAAATGTTGTAAGCTTGTAGGTAATTTGTACGTAGCGTCTTGAGAATGTGATCGTAATCACGTTTAATAGGGCGACTTTTCCACGCCTGAAGATAACCATGATTGTTCGTCCACAACAACACTGGCTGCGCCGTATTTTTGTCTGGCACGGTTCAGTATTATCCAAGATATCCTCGCGCTTACTACTCAATTTTCTCTTTTCTATCGCTGTTATTTTCATGCTGCCCTGGTACACGCATTTGGGCATTAAATTCACCCTCGCACCTTTCAGCATTCTCGGTGTCGCCATCGCCATTTTTCTTGGTTTTCGTAATAATGCCGGGTACGCCCGTTACGTTGAAGCGCGAAAACTTTGGGGGCAGTTGATGATTGCCTCACGGTCGTTACTGCGCGAGGTAAAAACGACATTGCCGGATTCGGCAAGTGTAAGGGAGTTTGCCCGGCTGCAAATCGCCTTCGCCCACTGTTTACGCATGACATTACGCAAACAACCACAGGCGGAAGTGCTGGCACATTATCTCAAGACTGAAGATCTTCAGCGTGTACTGGCTTCAAACACTCCAGCTAACCGTATTTTGTTGATAATGGGGGAGTGGTTGGCGGTTCAGCGACGCAATGGACAGCTTTCAGATATCCTGTTTATTAGCCTCAACGATCGGCTTAATGATATTTCAGCGGTTCTGGCAGGCTGCGAGCGCATTGCCTATACGCCAATTCCCTTTGCCTACACCCTGATTTTGCATCGTACCGTTTATCTGTTTTGTATCATGCTGCCGTTCGCGCTGGTCGTGGATCTGCATTACATGACGCCTTTTATCTCTGTGCTGATTTCCTACACTTTTATTTCGCTGGATTGTCTGGCGGAAGAACTGGAAGATCCCTTCGGTACTGAAAACAATGATTTACCGCTGGATGCTATCTGCAACGCTATTGAAATTGACCTGTTACAGATGAACGATGAAGCAGAAATTCCGGCAAAAATTCTTCCCGATCGTCATTACCAGCTGAGGTAATATTTACTCCGTACGCCGGGCAACAATAAACAGACGCGGAAATGCCAGCAGTATCTGTCCGTTCTCTTGCAGTGGATACTGCTCTTCCAGCATCTGATGGTAGCGCGTAAGAAAATGCTGCTGTTCGCTCTCGGTCAGATCCTGTAACCACGGACGTAATCCAGTGGCGGTCACCCAATCGATAATCGCCTGGTGCGACGGCATCTGGTGATAGTAGGTGGTTCGCCAGATATCGACCTCACATCCGGCTTCGCTCAAAATATCGTAGTAAGCATGAACGCCAGCCAGCGGCTCACGCCCGCGATCCGGATAATTTTGTTCCCAGGCGACTTCGCGCATGAGCACATGGGTTGGCTCTAGCCAGTTATCTGGCATCTGTACTGCCAACACACCATGCGAATTAAGTAAAGAAACCAGATGAGGGAACAATTCGTAGTGGTCGGGCAGCCATTGCAGTGAGGCATTAGCGAAAATCAGATCCAGTGTCTGTTCCGGTTGCCAGTTGCGGATATCTGCTTCCACAAACTGGCAGTCTGGCAAAGCACTGCGCGCTTCGGCAATCATCGCCGGAGACGAGTCGATGCCTGTTATCCTGGCCGCAGGCCAACGTTGATGCAGCAGGGCGGTGCTGATACCTGGGCCACAGCCAAGATCGGCAACGTATTTGATATTCTCCAGCGGCACTCTGGCAAGCAGCTCCACCGCCGGACGCGATCGTTCAGCGGCAAAGTGCAGATATAAAGAGGGGTTCCAGTCAGACATTTATTTACTCCCGTCAGCGCGTTACCCCTAGTGTAGATAAAACTGATAAATTCGCCTCACGGCATCAACCCATTGAACAGACGTTTTTTACGCGGCCCGGTCATTAAAGATTCCAGTTTCGCGACACAGGTTTTGTAATGGGGCGTGGTTTTATGGAATGCCACTGCGTCTTCATCTTTATAGGCTTCGTAGATATAAAAGCGCGAATTCACTTCAGGGTCCTGTAAGACATCGAAGCGCAAATTGCCTTCTTCCTGTACCGAGCCCAGGTGGTTCTGGCGAAAGACCTCGATAAACTCGTCAACTTTGTCTTCATGAACGTTAATTTCAACCAGTGTGACGTGCATAATTCTTCTCCTTAAATCCGCAGTTACTGTTTTTCACTCAGATAGAGTTCATATGCCCGATCAGCCGTTTCGTTATGGTGTACCACCGCCTGTACGGCTTTCATCATCGCCACCGGATGTTCAGACTGGAAAATATTACGCCCCATATCCACACCAGAAGCGCCCTGATCGATAGCCTGCCAGCACATTTCCAGCGCTTCGCGCTCCGGTAACTTTTTACCGCCAGCAATAACAATGGGTACCGGACATCCGGCAACAATCCGTTCAAAACCTTTATCGACATAATAGGTTTTGATAATTTGCGCCCCCATTTCAGCGGCGATTCGAGTCGCGAGCGAGAAATAGCGCTGATCGCGCACCATATCTTTGCCCACGCCTGTCACGGCCATGGTCGGCATTCCCACTTTCATTCCGGCATCGACCAGCTGAATAATATTTTTGATCGACTGATGTTCATATTCGCTGCCGATATAAACCTGCGCCGCCACCGCGCAACTGTTCAGGCGCACGGCATCATCCATCGATAACGCCACGGCTTCATTACTTAATTCCGCCAGAATAGAGTTTGCACCTGACGCCCGTAGTACCACCGGCTTATTGGTCGCCGGGGGGACTACGCTGCGCAAAATGCCGCGCGTACACATTAATACATCGGCATGTTCAAACAGCGGGGCGATATTTATATCAATGCGTTCAAGTCCGGTAGTCGGCCCCTGAAAATAACCATGATCAAAGGCCAGCATCACGGTTTTACCCGTTTTCGGATTAAATATCCGCGATAAGCGTGACTGCATTCCCCAATCCAGTGCACCGCAACCTTTCAGGGTAAAAGGGATATTTTGTTGCGGTTGATCGGTACGAAAATCTTTACCATCTTTAATATCGTCTAAATCTGCCATAACGTACTCCGGTTAAGTAATGCACATCAGAAATCGTATTTGCCGATATTCTCTTTGTTGAATATCACGCGCTCCGGTAACAGTACGATGCCATTACCATCCGCTTCGTAGTCATAGCCCTGAACGCTGTTTGGCGAGACTTCCACCTGACCTACGCCCTGAATATCCAGCTTGTCGCCCGTTTTCATTGATCCTTTTTTCAATAATGCATCCGCGACATAAACTGAAATTTTGCCTTGCTGAACCACATCCCACAGGCCAAATTCTTTCACCGTGCCGCGCTCTACATACGGGCGCATCACATTTGGCGTACTGAATCCGACAATCGCAACTTTGTCATTTTTCAGGTTTTCTGCGGCTTGTGCGGCAGCGGGCAGGGCGTTGGCATCGGGGGCGATAATGGCGTCGAGATCGCTATACGCTTTTAATATTCCTTCTGCGGTTTGTAACGATTTAGTGGCATCGTTATAGCCAAACTGCGTAGTGACAATTTCCCAGCCAGGATGCTCTTTGGCGATTTTCGCTTTCGCTTCTTTCACCCACTGGTTTTGGTCCGTAACGGTGGGGCTTGAGTAGAAAAACGCGACTTTGGCTTTGTCTTTATTCACCTGACGCGCCGCCATATCCACCAACATACCTCCCAACTGGGCGGGCGTTCCCTGATTAATGTAGTAAGAGCGGCACTCCGGTTTGGTATCAGAGTCCCAGGTCAGCACTCTCACACCACGTTGCATGGCGCGTTTCAGTGCCGGACACAAGCCATCAGGCGAAACCGCAGAAACGATAATGGCGTTATACCCCTGATTGACGAAGTTATTAATCAACTGTACCTGACCAGAAACACTGGGTTCTGTCGGCCCGTCGTAGGTCACATCAACGCCCAGCTCTTTACCCGCTTGTTGTGCGCCGTTGCCACCGCTGGTAAAAAATCCTACGCCAACCAGTTTGGGAATAAATGCAATACGCTCTGCCGCCTGCACATTCATAGAGATTACGGCAATGCCAAGCGCGCTAAGTAAGGCGATTTTCTTAAAGCGATGAAGTGTCATGAAGATATCCTTTATGGCAATGGGTTATTGGCCCGACGCGCCAGCCACTCTTTAATTTGCTGGCGATGCAGGCTAACGGAACGACCTACGACAACGACGATAAGTAGCGCACCGGAAAGGGCGCTGGACACCTGATTTGGCACTCCTGCCATTTGCAAACCTTGTTGCAAATATCCCACTAATAAAACCGCAATGGCGGTGCCGATAATGGAACCAGAACCACCATAAATATTGGCACCGCCGAGCACTACGGCGGTGATGGCGGGCATCAGAAACGACGCACCGAGATCGGAACGTGCTGAACCAAAATACGATACCAGCAGCACAGCGGCGACCGCAGACGCCAGCCCCGTCATGGCATAGAGCGCACACAAGGTGCGGTTAACTGGAATCGCGCTATAAACCGCCACACGCGGGCTTTGCCCAATTAAAAACACGTTACGTCCGGCATGGGTTTTATGCAGCCAGAGCCAGAAAACGAGGAGACATATCAGGAAGATAATCAGCGGAACAGGGAGTCCCAGCACATCCAGGTTAGCGAAATCTGTAAACGCCATCGGGAATCCACCAATACCTTCGTACCCCGTCGCTCCGGCCATCCCGGAAAGCAGCAGGGCGCTTCCGGCAAACAGATACAGCGTGCCAAGCGTAATCACCAGCGGGTTAACTTTGGTATAGATAATTAATCCGGCGTTGATCAGCCCGCACAATGCGCCGAGCAGTAAGGTCAGGAGAATCGCCAGCGGCATCGGCACACCACTTTGAAACAGTACGCCCAATGCAATGGCGCAGAGGCCGATGGTCGAACCAAACGAAATATCGATCCCGCCACTGACAATCACCATCGTCAGCGGTAGGGCGACAATGCCAATGCAGATAAAGTCACTGGTGCTGAACAGCAACATATTGAGATCTAACATCCGCGGGTTAATTGCACCAAATGCGACAATCTCAATAACGAGCAGTGCGGCAAGAGCCAGTTCCCAACCGTAGCGAATACGCATTATGCGGCCTCCCGTTTTTTACCTAACGAAGCGGGTTTAACGGATGGCGGTGGCATCATAAAGCGGGCATATTTTTGCCGCCGCAGATTACGTTCCAGCGCACAACGCAGGCGTCCATCAAACACCAGCACCGCCAGCAGCACGAGGCCCGCGATAAAATCGTTCCACCATGCCGGAATGCGCAACAGCACCAGTACGCTATCGATCTGCGTCAGGAACCATGCGCCTAATACCGCACCGATGATCGCGCCGGAACCGCCGAGCAAACTAATGCCGCCCAGCACGCAGGCTGCAATTGCTTTCATCTCCAGCCCGGTACCGGTCTGGTTGGGGATAAAACCAATCTGCGAAGCAAACACAATTCCCGCCAGTGCCGCCATGCAGCCGTTCAACGAAAATGCCACAATGCGAATGGCTTCCGTACGAACGCCCAGTTGACGAGCGCCCTGTAAATTATCGCCCGTGACATAAAAACTGCGTCCAAACGCCGTCTTTGCCAGCAGCCAGGCCATAAATGCCACCAGAATTATCGTCAACCAACCAATCGCGGAAACGCCAAACAGCAGCGGTGCGGAGAGCTGTTTCAGTTCGGCGGGTAACCCTTCAATCCATTTGCCGCCAGTCCACAGCAACATGATGCCTCTGTACAACCCTAACGTGCCAAGGGTGGCAACAATGGCAGGGATCTTTAGCCACGCGACCAGGACACCGTTGAAAAATCCCGCGAGCAAACCAAGCAGTAAAGTCGCGACACAGGCAACAGGTAGTGAATATCCTGCGTTCAGTAACATCCCCAACAGCACCGCGCACATTCCGGTAATCGAACCCACTGATACATCAATATTGCGCGTAAGCATTACCAGCGTCGCGCCCATTGCCAGCAGGATCAGGATTTGCGCGCTGCTATAAACCATGGTCAGCGTTTGCACACTTAAATACTGGCGGTCGAGAAAACCGGGTAATACAAACAGCAGCACCACCGCCAGCAGTGCCGTGATTTCACGGTTGTTCTGAATAAATTTCAGCATGACGCCTCCTGACGCTGACTATCGCCGAAGGCAACGCGCATAATGGTCTCGACATTAATATCGCGTCCGGTCAGTGCAGAGTGGGCAATTTCGCCCTGATGCATCACATATACGCGATCTGCCATCAGTTCGATCTCTTCCAGATCAGAGGAGATAAGCAGCACTGCCACATTCTGTGCGGCGATGCTGCGCAACAGCTGGTAGATATCATTACGGGCTGAGACATCCACGCCGCGCGTCGGCTCATCGACAATCAATACTTGCGGCGAGGCTTCCAGACATTTGGCAATCAGGATTTTTTGCTGGTTGCCGCCGGATAAGGTCCGCGCAGCTTGTTCCGGTTGGTTAAATTTAATATTCAGCGCCCGACGATAACGTTCCAGTGTGGCGTTATCTTTCGCGGTTTTCGCCCAGAATCCACGAAGGTTATGAGTAAGGGCGCAGACATTCCAGGCCAGCGAAGCATCGAGATTCAGTCCGGATGACTGGCGATCTTCCGGCAGATAAACCAGACCGCGCAGTAAACGTTCTCCAGTGGATAATTTATTGATCTCTTTACCATTCAGCATAATGCGTCCGCCACGCAAAGTACGCAGACCATAGAGCGTCTCGGCCAGTTCTGTGCGTCCGGCCCCCACCAGCCCAGCCAGCCCCAGAATTTCTCCGGCATTAAGCGTCAGGCTGACATTCATAAAACCTTCGCCGGTCAGGTTTTCCAGTGTCAGCACCGGCGTTCCGGCGGCATGTTGTGGGCGGTTGCCAGGTAACTCCAGCCATAATTTTTGGCTGGCAGAGAGCGATTTTTCCCGTAGCGCTGGCGTGATGGCCTGAATAATGTCGTCGGTAGACAGTTCGATGGTTTTGCCGCTTAAGGCGATAGTTCCGTCGCGCATCACGCTAATCCGATCGGCAATCTGGCGAATTTCCGGCAGCTTATGCGAGATAAAAACAATACCCACGCCAGTAGCAAGCAGCTCCCGCAAGCGACTAAACAAGCGTTCGGTTTCCGCAGGGGTAAGCGAGGCGGTAGGTTCATCGAGGATCAGAATCTGCGAGTCGCGCATCAGCCCACGGAGGATTTCCACCATTTGGCGATCGGCGACATCCAGCGATCCTGCCAGACTATGCAGATCAAACTGGCAGCCCAGCGCCACCAGCAAGTTATTCATTTTCTGTATGGAGAGTTGTTTTTTTGCCAGACCAAACAGGATGTTTTCTTTTATCGACAGGCTTGGAAAAAGCAGCGGTTCCTGGGGAACGAGATAAATGCCCAGCTGATGAGCATGAACTGGCGTTAATCTGGTGTAGTTGTTGCCCCCAATCTCAAGCGTACCGCTATCAGCAGGGGTAATACCGGCAATAATCTTCATTAACGTCGATTTACCGGCACCATTGCCGCCGAGCAGGGCGTGGACCTCCCCCTGGTGCAACGTAAAATCGATGCCTTTCAGGACATTAACCCCTGAATACTGTTTATAAACCGAGCGGGCGCAAAGTAGCGGTAACGCGCGGGTATCACTCGTTTGCATATTTCCCCCGTTCAGTTTTGCAGGTGAGTTTTGAACAAATGTATTTTTGCTTTTAATTTGTTCATAACCTTAGGCGGGCATTGCATATATTTCCGACGAATAGATCACAATTTATGCTATTTTGATTTTCACGGTTGCGTTTGTTCATGCTCGTAGAGTCAAACTGTGGTTGCTATCACAGATATAAATGCGCAAGAACTGAACAATTGCATTAAAGATTTAAATATGTTCAAAGTGAAGAATGAATTATGACAATCAACGATTCGGCAATTTCAGAACAGGGAATGTGTGAAGAAGAACAGGTCGCGCGGATCGCGTGGTTTTACTACCACGACGGGCTGACCCAGAGCGAGATCAGCGATCGTCTCGGGCTGACCCGTTTGAAAGTGTCGCGATTACTGGAGAAAGGGCATCAGTCCGGCATTATTCGCGTGCAGATTAATTCTCGCTTTGAAGGCTGTCTGGAATATGAAACACAATTACGTCGTCAGTTTTCGCTACAACATGTCCGGGTGATCCCTGGGCTTGCGGATGCTGATGTCGGCGGGCGACTGGGGATAGGCGCGGCGCATATGTTGATGAGTTTACTTCAACCACAACAGATGCTGGCGATTGGTTTTGGCGAGGCAACCATGAATACGCTGCAACGCTTAAGTGGTTTTATTTCGTCACAGCAAATTCGCCTGGTCACGCTCTCCGGTGGCGTCGGTTCTTATATGACGGGTATCGGGCAGCTTAACGCGGCGTGCAGTGTGAATATTATTCCGGCTCCGTTGCGGGCATCCTCCGCTGACATTGCCCGTACGCTAAAAAATGAAAATTGCGTCAAAGACGTTCTGCTAGCCGCGCAAGCAGCGGATGTGGCGATTGTCGGCATTGGGGCTGTGAGTCAACAAGACGACGCAACAATCATTCGCTCCGGCTATATCAGCCAGGGCGAACAGTTAATGATTGGTCGAAAAGGGGCGGTTGGCGACATTTTAGGCTACTTTTTTGATGCAAAAGGTGACGTTGTCACGGATATTAAAATACATAACGAACTGATTGGCTTACCTTTAAGCGCGCTGAAGACCATTCCCGTCCGGGTTGGTGTGGCAGGGGGAGAAAATAAAGCCGAAGCCATTGCCGCTGCAATGAAAGGCGGCTATATCAACGCACTGGTTACTGATCAGGACACAGCAGCGGCGATTTTACGTATTTAAATTTGCATGACCTTATTACCGGGAATGATGGAGAACGTATAGAGGAACAGACAGAACGCATAAGCCGAGGATAATCTAATGGCTCGACTCTTTACCCCTTCAGAATCAAAGTACTACCTGATGGCGCTGGATGCAGGCACCGGAAGTATTCGGGCTGTGATATTCGACCTGGAAGGCAATCAAATAGCAGTGGGACAGGCGGAGTGGCGGCATCTGGCAGTACCGGACGTTCCTGGTTCTATGGAATTTGATCTCAACAAAAACTGGCAACTGGCGTGTGAGTGTATGCGCCAGGCGCTGCACAACGCCGGCATAGCCCCGGAGTATATCGCTGCCGTTTCGGCATGTTCGATGCGCGAAGGCATTGTTTTATATAACAATGAAGGAACACCGATCTGGGCCTGCGCCAATGTGGATGCCAGAGCGGCGCGCGAAGTTAGCGAACTTAAAGAACTGCACAACAATACCTTTGAAAACGAAGTTTATCGCGCCACCGGACAAACGCTGGCTTTAAGCGCTATTCCCAGATTACTTTGGCTGGCGCACCATCGTTCTGATATCTACCGACAGGCGTCGACCATCACCATGATCAGCGACTGGCTGGCCTATATGCTCAGCGGCGAACTGGCGGTGGATCCCTCTAACGCTGGCACCACGGGACTTCTTGACCTAACCACCCGTGACTGGAAACCTGCATTGCTGGATATGGCCGGACTGCGGGCCGATATTCTTTCTCCTGTCAAAGAAACCGGCACATTGCTGGGCGTGGTAAGTTCACAAGCGGCGGAACTCTGCGGTCTGAAGGCGGGCACTCCGGTGGTCTTGGAGGAGGCGACGTGCAACTTGGTTGCCTGGGGTTAGGCGTTGTGCGTCCGGCACAAACCGCTGTTCTTGGCGGCACATTCTGGCAGCAAGTTGTAAACTTAGCCGCGCCGGTGACAGACCCAGAAATGAACGTGCGCGTTAATCCTCATGTTATTCCTGGCATGGTACAAGCTGAATCTATAAGCTTTTTTACCGGACTCACCATGCGCTGGTTCCGCGATGCTTTCTGTGCCGAAGAAAAACTGATTGCCGAACGTTTAGGCATCGACACCTATACGCTGCTGGAAGAGATGGCAAGTCGGGTGCCGCCTGGGTCGTGGGGCGTAATGCCGATATTCTCCGACAGAATGCGCTTTAAAACCTGGTATCACGCTGCGCCTTCCTTTATTAATTTGTCTATTGATCCGGATAAATGTAACAAAGCGACGTTGTTCCGTGCGCTGGAAGAAAATGCGGCGATTGTATCAGCGTGTAATTTGCAACAAATCGCTGATTTCTCGAATATTCATCCTTCATCGTTAGTCTTTGCAGGCGGAGGTTCAAAAGGGAAATTATGGAGTCAAATTCTCGCTGATGTCTCGGGATTACCCGTCAATATTCCGGTGGTCAAAGAAGCCACCGCATTAGGATGTGCCATTGCAGCTGGCGTCGGTGCCGGAATTTTTTCATCAATGGCAGAAACCGGAGAACGCCTGGTTCGCTGGGAACGGACGCACACACCAGACCCGGAAAAGCATGAACTTTATCAGGATTCACGGGATAAGTGGCAGGCAGTTTATCAGGATCAGCTGGGGCTGGTTGATCATGGACTGACGACGTCGTTATGGAAAGCGCCTGGGTTATAGTTTCATTGACAGCCACATCATGATGACCGTGGCTGTTTTTTGAGTATTCTTATTTCCCTTCTTTTAGAGCTGGTTTGTTAAATGCCAGCTTGCAGATTCATCGTTCCATCGCCCGTAATATATTCAAGGGGAAATTGCTATTTTTCTTAAAGCATTAAGCATAACCCTTATTTTATATCGAATATTCCTAAAGGCATTAATGGATGAAAAAGGGGTTTAATAAACTTCTTTTTTTAGCAATTAGTGCTATTCTTTGTTAAATATGATGATGGTAATTTTCTTATTGAAAGAAACATTTTTCTTATTAAGCAACAATAACTCATGGTTCATTTTTAAATAAAATAAGAACTATGCAATTTTTAATCTATCGCTTCGAAAGTATTAGCAAATTAGCCAAATTGACACCTTCCCACCTCCAACCAACACTCAATACAGACCTCTGACAATTTAATAAGTTTCATTTTTAATGTCTGACGACTCATCTCTTTCGTGGCTGTATTGTTTGTATATGGAGCGTTTATATGAATAGAATCTATCGCGTGATATGGAATTGCACCCTACAGGTATTTCAGGCCTGCTCGGAATTAACTCGCAGGGTAGGTAAAACATCAACGGTTAATTTGCGTAAATCCTCTGGACTGACAACGAAATTCAGTAGATTGACGCTGGGTGTTTTGCTGGCACTAAGCGGTTCAGCGTGTGGTGCGAGTCTGGAAGTTGATAATGGTCAGATTACCAATATTAATACTGATATTGCTTACGATGCCTACCTGGTTGGGTGGTATGGCACTGGAGTGCTTAATATTTTGGCTGGCGGTAATGCTTCCTTAACCACTATTACTACCAGCGTCATTGGCGCTAATGAGGACTCGGAGGGTACCGTTAATGTTTTGGGTGGCACCTGGCGATTGTATGATAGCGGAAATAATGCAAGGCCTTTAAATGTGGGTCAATCCGGTACGGGGACGCTGAATATTAAACAGAAGGGTCACGTTGACGGAGGATATTTAAGGATAGGTTCTTCGACAGGAGGCGTCGGGACGGTCAATGTTGAGGGAGAGGACTCGGTTCTGACGACCGAATTATTCGAAATAGGGAGTTACGGTACAGGCTCATTAAATATTACGGATAAGGGTTACGTCACGAGTTCAATCGTCGCCATTGTAGGATATCAGGCGAACAGCAATGGTAAGGTTGTCGTTGAAAAGGGTGGCGAGTGGCTAATAAAAAATAATGATTCCTCAATTGAATTTCAAATTGGCAATCAAGGCACGGGGGAAGCGACTATTCGCGAGGGGGGGCTGATTACGGCTGAAAATACGATTATCGGTGGCAATGCCACCGGTATCGGAACCCTGAATGTGCAGGATCAAGACTCTGTTATCACGGTACGCAGACTCTATAATGGATATTTCGGTAATGGCAAAGTCAATATTTCCAATAATGGACTGATTAATAACAAAGAATATTCATTTGTGGGCGTTCAGGACGGGTCCCACGGTGTCGTCAACGTGACCGATAAAGGGCATTGGAATTTCCTCGGAACGGGCGAAGCTTTCCGCTATATCTATATCGGTGATGCTGGCGACGGTGAACTTAATGTCTCGAGTGAAGGAAAAGTAGATTCGGGAATTATCACTGCGGGGATGAAAGAAACAGGCACAGGCAACATTACTATTAAGGATAAGAACTCCGTTATCACTAATCTCGGAACTAATCTTGGTTATGACGGCCACGGCGAAATGAATATCAGTAATGAGGGGCTTGTTGTCAGCAACGGAGGAAGCTCACTCGGTTATGGAGAAACCGGCGTCGGGAATGTCAGCATCACCACGGGGGGGATGTGGGAGGTCAATAAGAATGTCTATACCACCATTGGTGTTGCGGGTGTCGGAAACCTCAATATCAGCGATGGCGGTAAGTTCGTATCGCAAAATATTACTTTTTTGGGCGATAAAGCAAGCGGTATCGGCACACTGAACCTGATGGATGCGACATCATCGTTCGATACTGTAGGTATCAATGTCGGTAATTTTGGTAGCGGCATCGTAAATGTCAGTAATGGTGCCACTCTTAATTCAACGGGCTATGGATTTATCGGAGGAAATGCCTCCGGTAAGGGGATAGTTAATATTTCAACGGATAGTCTCTGGAATTTAAAAACGTCATCTACTAACGCCCAATTGCTACAGGTCGGTGTATTAGGCACGGGTGAACTGAATATTACCACCGGAGGTATAGTTAAAGCGCGTGATACACAAATAGCTCTCAATGACAAAAGTAAGGGCGACGTGCGGGTGGATGGGCAGAACTCTCTTCTTGAAACATTCAATATGAACGTAGGGACGACAGGCACGGGTACGTTAACCCTGACGAATAACGGCACGTTGAATGTCGAAGGTGGAGAAGTTTACTTAGGTGTTTTTGAACCTGCTGTAGGAACGCTAAACATTGGTGCTGCTCACGGTGAGGCGGCGGCAGATGCCGGGTTTATCACCAATGCGACGAAAGTGGAGTTTGGTCTTGGCGAAGGCGTTTTTGTCTTTAATCATACTAATAACAGTGATGCCGGCTACCAGGTCGATATGCTGATTACGGGTGACGATAAAGACGGAAAAGTGATGCATGATGCAGGCCATACGGTGTTCAATGCAGGGAATACTTATAGTGGTAAAACGCTGGTCAATGACGGCCTCCTGACTATTGCGTCACATACGGCAGATGGGGTAACAGGCATGGGTTCGAGTGAAGTAACCATTGCAAGCCCCGGTACGCTCGACATTCTCGCATCAACGAACAGTGCAGGAGATTACACGCTGACCAATGCGCTCAAAGGCGATGGCTTGATGCGAGTGCAGCTGTCATCCTCCGACAAAATGTTTGGCTTTACCCATGCAACAGGAACTGAATTCGCCGGTGTTGCCCAACTGAAAGACAGTACCTTCACACTGGAACGCGACAACACCGCTGCGCTTACTCACGCGATGCTTCAGTCTGACAGTGAAAATACCACATCGGTAAAAGTGGGAGAGCAATCCATTGGTGGACTAGCCATGAATGGCGGTACGCTCACTTTCGATACGGATATACCTGCTGCGACGCTTGCGGAGGGATATATCAGCGTCGATACGCTGGTTGTCGGCACGGGTGACTACACCTGGAAAGGCCGTAACTATCAGGTAAACGGGATGGGCGACGTGCTTATCGACGTGCCTAAACCGTGGAATGATCCCATGGCGAATAACCCTCTGACGACGCTCAATTTGCTGGAACACGATGATAGCCATGTCGGCGTTCAACTGGTGAAGGCGCAAACGGTTATTGGATCGGGTGGCTCATTAACGTTACGTGATTTACAGGGCGACGCGGTGGAAGCGGACAAAAAGTTACACATTGCACAAAACGGAACAGTGGTCGCCGAGGGTGATTATGGATTCCGCCTCACGACCGCACCAGGTGATGGTTTGTACGTTAACTATGGGCTGAAAGCGCTGAACATCCATGGTGGGCAAAAGCTGACGTTAGCCGAACATGGCGGAGCCTATGGCGCAACAGCCGATATGTCGGCAAAAATCGGTGGTGAAGGGGATCTGGCAATCAATACGGTACGACAGGTTTCGCTTTCCAACGGTCAGAACGACTATCAGGGGGCAACCTACGTTCAGATGGGGACATTACGTACCGATGCGGATGGTGCACTTGGCAACACCCGGGAACTGAACATCAGCAACGCGGCCATCGTCGATCTTAATGGATCGACGCAGACGGTAGAGACATTCACCGGGCAGATGGGTTCGACTGTTTTGTTCAAAGAGGGGGCGCTCACGGTAAATAAAGGTGGGATCAGTCAGGGTGAACTGACAGGTGGCGGAAACCTGAATGTTACAGGGGGAACACTGGCTATCGAGGGGCTTAATGCACGCTACAATGCGTTAACCAGCATTAGCCCAAATGCGGAAGTCAGCCTCGATAATACGCAGGGGTTAGGCAGAGGAAATATTGCCAATGACGGTCTGTTAACGCTAAAAAACGTGACTGGAGAACTGCGTAATAGCATAAGCGGGAAGGGTATCGTGAGCGCAACCGCCAGGACAGATGTAGAGCTGGATGGCGATAATAGCCGCTTTGTGGGGCAATTCAACATTGATACAGGCAGCGCGCTCAGCGTCAACGAGCAGAAAAACCTGGGTGATGCTTCCGTTATCAATAATGGCCTGCTCACCATCTCCACTGAGCGTAGCTGGGCGATGACGCACAGTATCAGCGGTAGCGGTGATGTGACAAAACTGGGTACCGGGATCCTGACTCTTAACAACGATTCCGCGGCGTATCAGGGTACGACGGATATCGTGGGTGGTGAAATTGCTTTCGGTTCCGACTCTGCCATTAATATGGCAAGTCAGCACATTAATATCCATAACAGCGGTGTGATGTCGGGAAATGTCACCACTGCAGGTGATGTGAACGTTATGCCAGGGGGGACACTGCGTGTCGCTAAAACCACTGTCGGCGGTAACTTGGAGAATGGTGGCACGGTTCAAATGAACAGCGAAGGGGGGAAACCGGGGAATGTACTGACCGTTAACGGTAACTATAACGGAAACAATGGCCTGATGACGTTCAACGCGACGCTGGGCGGCGATAATTCGCCCACCGATAAGATGAACGTGAAAGGCGATACCCAAGGGAACACTCGCGTTCGGGTTGATAACATTGGCGGCGTCGGTGCACAAACGGTCAACGGTATTGAACTCATTGAGGTTGGCGGTAATTCTGCAGGTAACTTCGCGCTGACCACCGGAACTGTCGAAGCTGGGGCTTACGTCTACACGCTGGCTAAAGGGAAGGGGAATGACGAGAAAAACTGGTATCTGACCAGTAAATGGGAAGGCGTAACGCCACCGGATACACCCGATCCCATCAATAATCCCCCTGTTGTGGATCCGGAAGGCCCATCAGTTTATCGCCCGGAGGCCGGAAGCTATATCAGCAACATTGCCGCAGCCAACTCGCTGTTTAGCCATCGCTTACACGACCGTCTGGGTGAGCCGCAGTATACAGATTCACTGCATTCTCAGGGTTCGGCAAGCAGTATGTGGATGCGTCATGTCGGGGGGCACGAACGTTTCAGGACCGGTGACGGCCAGCTAAATACTCAGGCTAACCGCTATGTATTGCAGCTAGGAGGCGATTTGGCGCAGTGGAGTAGCAACGCGCAGGATCGCTGGCATCTTGGCGTGATGGCAGGCTACGCCAATCAGCACAGTAATACTCAGAGTAATCGTGTGGGTTATAAATCGGATGGGCGCATCAGCGGTTACAGCGCAGGACTGTACGCGACCTGGTATCAGAACGATGCGAATAAGACCGGCGCTTATGTTGACAGCTGGGCGCTGTATAACTGGTTTGATAACAGCGTCAGTTCCGATAACCGTTCTGCTGACGACTATGATTCTCGCGGTGTGACGGCCTCTGTTGAGGGTGGGTATACCTTTGAAGCGGGAACTTTTAGCGGCAGCGAAGGGACGCTGAATACCTGGTACGTCCAGCCACAGGTACAAATCACCTGGATGGGTGTGAAAGATTCTGACCATACCCGGAAAGACGGAACACGCATTGAAACGGAAGGCGACGGAAACGTGCAAACGCGACTTGGGGTGAAAACCTACCTGAACAGCCATCACCAGCGTGACGATGGTAAACAGCGTGAGTTCCAGCCTTACATTGAAGCGAACTGGATCAACAACAGCAAAGTCTACGCAGTGAAGATGAATGGTCAAACCGTAAGCCGTGATGGTGCGCGTAATCTCGGTGAAGTACGTACCGGGGTTGAGGCGAAAGTAAATAACAACCTTAGCCTGTGGGGGAATGTCGGTGTGCAACTAGGTGATAAAGGCTATAGCGATACTCAGGGCATGCTGGGAGTGAAATATAGCTGGTAAACCGTATAAGCCGCATGTCGAGATGGCATGCGGCTTAAGCCTTCCTTTTATCCGCGATCGCGGATATCGCAGCGTTTATCCCGTACAGCGGATAAGATGTGTTTCCTGATTGACTTTATCCCCACTAAAGGATAAAACTGATAATATCCCCTTGAGCGGATAAATATGCTGTGGACGTATGACATGATGAGCTTTCAGAAGATCTATAACCCAACGCAATTAGCGAATGCAATGAAACTGGTTCGTCAGCAAAATGGCTGGACGCAGAGCGAGCTGGCGAAAAAAATCGGTATTAAGCAGGCGACAATTTCCAATTTCGAAAACAACCCTGACAATACCACGCTCACGACATTTTTTAAGATTTTACAGTCGCTTGAACTCTCAATGACGCTATGCGACGCGAAAAATGCCTCGCCAGAATCAACAGAACAGCAAGATCTGGAGTGGTAATGCCTAAACTTGTCACTTGGATGAACAACCAGCGGGTAGGCGAGTTAACGAAGTTAGCCAACGGCGCGCACACCTTTAAGTATGCACCGGAGTGGTTAGCCAGCCGTTATGCCAGACCGTTGTCACTTTCGCTGCCATTGCAGAGGGGGAATATCACCTCTGATGCCGTATTTAACTTCTTCGATAATCTGTTACCCGATAGCCCGATTGTACGTGACCGGATCGTTAAACGTTATCATGCCAAATCCAGACAACCGTTTGATTTATTGTCAGAAATAGGGCGAGACAGCGTTGGTGCCGTGACGTTAATACCCGAAGACGAAACCGTAACGCATCCGATAATGGCATGGGAAAAGCTTACTGAAGCCAGACTTGAAGAAGTATTAACGGCTTATAAAGCAGATATCCCTCTGGGCATGATTAGAGAAGAAAATGACTTTCGCATCTCGGTTGCTGGCGCGCAGGAGAAGACAGCGCTGCTCAGAATAGGCAATGACTGGTGCATTCCGAAAGGAATAACGCCGACGACGCACATCATTAAATTACCGATTGGCGAAATCAGGCAGCCCAATGCGACGCTCGATCTCAGCCAAAGCGTTGATAATGAGTATTACTGTCTGCTGCTGGCGAAAGAACTTGGGTTGAATGTGCCGGACGCAGAAATCATTAAAGCGGGGAAATTTCCGGAAGTGCAGATGCATGAAATCCTGAGTGACTTTGCCAGAATGATTCCGGCAGCACTGGATAACGTGAAGACTTCATTACCGACAGATTTTCCGGAGAACGTGGTGACGGCAGTTGAAACCAATGTGTTGAGGTTGCACGGCCGGTTAAGCCGAGAATACGGTATTAAGTAAGATATGGGGTTTTGGTCGTTGTTAATGAGCAGGACAATCATGACCGCCAACGACTGGATTCTCCCTTGGTTTATATTAGTGCGCATAATGTATATTATGTTAAATATGGTGGGTTTGTTCTTAAGTTCATGTGTTCCGCTCTTTCAGTAGCTTAACTGATGAATCAGTCAGCAGCTTTTGCCGTGCAAGCTACGCGGCGGTTCGTACCAGATTGGCCACCTCCATCTCCTGGTTCGCTTTCCCCTCCCCCCGGTAAACCTCACCCAACGTTAATTAATGATGTCAGTATGTGGGCGCTATCCTTGTATGTAAAATCCACTGACGATTACGCCCATCTGTGAAAAAAAACTCACAATGCCATTCGATGCATCTCCATACCGAACGAGGCGTTATCGTCTTTATCGCCCCGTAGTGGATATCAGAAAATCAATCAGGGCCTTCACTCTTTTCGTTTTACCCGCGTTTTTGGGGTAATAGAGATACACTGGCGGGTAGGTTTTCCAGTAGCTCTCCATCACCGGAATAAAGCGCTCCCTGTCCGGCTGTAACTGCCAGACAGGCTCAAACAAGCGCCCAATTCCCAGCCCGTTACGGATCCCGTCTGCCATAACGTCAATATCGTTGCTGATTAACTGCCCCGGCATCTCAACGGTCAACTGCTCACCGCGATCGTTCAGGAGCAGCGGAAGGATGCGGTTGTTGGTGATAAAACGGTAACCAATCAGCTGGTGATGACAGAGATCTGCCGGCACTTCAGGCGTTCCATGTCGGGAGAGATACGCTGAGGATGCATATAATCCTTCACGAAACGGTTTCATTAACGGTCGGGCCACCACCCCTCCCTCAAGAATATCGCCAAAACGGATCCCCAGATCAAAACGCTCTTTGATGATATTCACGGTACCGTCGTAGACCGAAATTTCTAACTGTATACCCGGATATTGCTGACAGAATTCTGCCATCGCAGGCTTAAGAATTAACAGGTAGGCAAAACGCGAGAGCGTAATTCGCACCATCCCTGAGGGCTCCTGATGCTGGTCGCGAATGCTTTCAAGTGAGTTTTCCAGCGACTCCACCGCCGCAGCGGTCTGTTCCAGCAATAATTGACCGGTTTCCGTCAGCTCTATACGGCGGGTCGTACGCACAAAAAGCGGATGACCGATATACTCTTCCAGCAGCTTTAGTGCATTGCTGACGGAGGGAGGCGTAATTTCCAGTTTCCTTGCGGCTGCCGAAATATTGCCCTCCCGCGCAATGCTCTGGAAGATGCGAATCTGGTTATAAAGAGCGTTATTCATAATGTTTTCCTAAAGCAATTCTCGCCTGATTATTAAGTACAGTCTAAAAATGCTTAAGTCAATGACCCTCTAATCTTCCTGAAATACGCCTCTTATACTTTAGTCTCTTTCTACTACGACCTGAGTTCAGGAGACTATGATGCGAATTTTATGTCTGGATATCCCTGCCCCTGGAGCATCGCTGGAGAAATATGCTCCGCACCTCAACGCTGAAGCGCTGCACGCCTGGGGATTGTATAAATCAGGCTTCATCCGCGACATCTACTTCCGTCAGGACAGACCTGGCGTCGCTATTTTTCTTGAATGTGACTCTGTCGATGAAGCGATGAACGTTATGGCCGAATTCCCGTTGGCAAAAGCAGGCTTACTAAGCTTCGAGTGTATACCGCTTGGCTCCTTTATTAACTGGGAAAATCTCTTCGCCGATGAATTTAAAAATAAAGAGTGAGGACCGATATGAAACCTGCATATAAACCAGTGCTATGTGTCGTTTCCAGCCATCCGATTAAAGGCGCATCCGGTGTACCAACCGGTTTTTTCCTGGCCGAGCTGACTCATCCGCTGAAAGTACTGGAAGATGCCGGAATAAAAACAACAATAGCCAGTATTCGCGGGGGGCAGCCACCGGTGGATGGATTTAACCTCAGCGACCCTGTTAACGCCTGGTACTGGAACGAAACCGATTTTCAGCAGCGCCTGGCAACAACACCTGCGTTATCCGAGCTGAAAGGTGCCGATTACAGCGCAGTTTTCTTTGCAGGTGGTCATGGGACCATGTGGGATTTCCGTGATAATCAGGATGCCCAGCGTATTATCCGCGAAGTGTATGAAAGTGATGGGATTGTCTCAGCCGTCTGCCACGGGCCTGCGGCATTGGTTGACGCAAAACTCAGTAGCGGCGAATACCTGATAAAAGGGAAAAATGTGGCGGCCTTTACCAACAAGGAAGAGGAAGAAGTTCACACAACAGATGTGGTTCCCTTCCTGCTTGAAACCGCACTTCGCGAGCATGGTGCGCTTTATCATGAAGCTCCAAACTGGTCTGAAAACGTGGTTACCGACGATCGCCTTATCACGGGGCAGAATCCCGCTTCAGCACATGGGGTTGGTGTGGTGTCACGAACGGTGCAATAGTGATCCACACCCAACGCCTGAAATCAGATCCAGGG